>Ga0137319_1000185_pt1 | contig 23107 bp, 21 predicted proteins | sample EasRivERMZT333_2_FD_104752 | JGI IMG/M metagenome (GOLD analysis project Ga0137319, IMG submission 104752) | Soil microbial communities from meander-bound floodplain in the East River, Colorado, USA - East River MetaG ERMZT333_2 | ecosystem: Environmental > Terrestrial > Soil > Floodplain ... | reverse complement strand
TGCAACACCGAGCTCCAGATGCCGCCCGACGAAGTGGTGAAATACAGCAACCACCAGATGCAGTCGGGTGTGCGGCGCCGCTACGGCCTGCTCGAGTGGCCGGCCATGCTGCGCAAGCTCGACAAGATCGATACCTCCTACCGCAACTGACCCCGGGGTGGGGCGGGAATTGCCCTCATCCCTCATCCCTCGTCCCTCATCCCACCATGGCGCGCCATACCGCGCGCCATGGTGGCTCCGGGGCGGCCACCTGCAGACTATTTATGCGTCGGCGCTGATGCCACGGCCACGGGTCGCGTACCGGCGTGAAAGATGGGACACGCCGGATGGCGACTTCATCGATCTCGACTGGGTGGAGCAGGATCGAGGATTGAGGATTGAGGGTCGAGGGGAAGCCCCACTGGTCGTGCTGTTCCACGGGCTGGAGGGCAGTTCGCGCAGCCATTACGCACGCGCCCTGATGGCGGCGCTGGGCGGGCACGGCATGCGCGGCGTGGTCGTGCATTTCCGGGGATGCAGCGGAGAGCCCAACCGGCTGCAGCGCGCCTACCACTCGGGCGACGCCCAGGAGATCGAGTGGATACTGCGGCGGCTGCGCGCGCAGAACACCGGTGCCCCGCTGTTCGCGGTCGGCGTGTCGCTGGGCGGCAACGCGTTGCTGAAGTGGCAGGGCGATTACGGGGAGACTGCAGCCCGACTTGTCGACGCCCCGGCCTCGATCTCGGTGCCGCTCGATCTGATGGCTACGGGCAACGCCCTCGGACAGGGCTTCAACCTCGTCTACACGCGCAACTTCCTGGCCACGTTGCGGTCAATGAGCCTCGCCAAGCTGGCGCGCTTCCCCGGGCTCTACGACGCCGGCGCCGTCCGCGCGTCCCGCACGTTGAGAGAGTTCGACGATCTGGTCACAGCGCCCCTGCACGGTTTCAAGGACGCCGACGACTACTGGACGCGCGCGAGCAGCAAGCCGGGATTGAAGCATATCCGCGTGCCGACGCTCATACTCAACGCGAAGAACGACCCGTTCGTTCCGGCCTCGGCGCTGCCGGGCGCGGGCGAGGTTTCCGCGGCGGTGACGCTCGAGCAGCCGGAACAGGGCGGGCACGTCGGATTTGTCACTGGGCCGTTCCCGGGAAGGTCCTGGCTGCCGCAGCGCGTGCTGGAATTCTTCGACGCACAGAATCAACTGCAGCCGCCGATAGACGCCGATGAACGCCGATAAGATCAATCCCGGGCACCTCAGCCACAAGGATCACCGGGGAAACGGAGGAAACCAGAAACCCGGGGGTGCGATTTGGTTGCGCCGGGTCGTTCGTGATTTCTGATTTTCATCGGCGTGTATCGGCGTTCATCGGCGGCCAATCTGTTCTTGATCCTCGGGATTGATCTTGTCCGTGTGTTTCCGTGTGTTTCCGTGGCTGCAGTGTCCTTGTCGTTATCCGTGTTCATCTGTGTGTATCCGTGGCTGAAAGGATTTAACTTATAATTTAGGCATGAAACTTCCCCCGGAAATTTTCAAGGCCTACGACATCCGCGGCATCGTCGGCAAGACGCTCACTCCCGAGGCGGTCGAGGCGATCGGCCAGGCGGTCGGATCGGAATCGCGCGAGCGCGGCCGTTCCACCGTAGCCATCGGCCGCGACGGGCGCCTCTCGGGGCCCGCGCTGTCCGCCGCACTGGCCGCCGGCTTGCAGAAAAGCGGGGTGGACGTGATCGACGTCGGCCAGGTCGCCACGCCGATGGTCTATTTCGCCGCCTACCACCTCGAAACGCATTCGTGCGTGATGGTGACCGGCTCGCACAACCCGCCCGACTATAACGGCCTGAAGATGGTGGTGGCGGGAGAAACGCTGGCGGGCGAGGCGATCCAGGGACTGCGCCGCCGCATCGAGAGCGGCAAGCTCACGAGCGGAGCCGGCAGCTACCGCACCCGGACGATCCGCGAGGATTATCTCCAACGCATCATCTCCGACGTCAGGCTGGCGCGCCCGATGAAACTGGTGGTGGACTGCGGGAACGGCGTGGCCGGCGCCACCGCGCCCGAGCTCTATCGCCGCCTGGGATGCGAAGTCGTCGAGCTGTTTTGCGAGGTGGACGGACATTTCCCCAATCACCACCCCGACCCGTCGCAGCTGGAGAACCTGGCGGACGTCCAGCAGGCGCTCGCCGCGGGCAAGGGCGAGCTGGGTCTCGCGTTCGACGGGGACGGCGACCGGCTCGGCGTCGTCACCAAGAGCGGCAAGATCATCTATCCCGACCGCCAGCTGATGCTGTTCGCCGCGGACGTGCTCGGCCGCAACCCGGGCGCCCAGGTGATTTTCGACGTCAAATCCACGAGAAATCTTTTCTCGTGGATCAAGAAACACGGTGGCAGGCCGGTCATGTGGAAGACAGGTCACTCCTTTATCAAGCAGAAACTCAAGGAGACCGGCGCGCCGCTGGCGGGGGAGATGAGCGGTCACGTCTTCTTCAAGGAGCGCTGGTACGGCTTCGACGACGGGCTCTATGCCGGGGCGCGCCTGCTCGAGATACTTTCGCGGGAACGCGACCCCAGCGCCGTGCTCGAAGCGCTGCCCGACGCCGTCTCCACCCCCGAGCTGCACCTGAAACTCGCCGAGGGCGAGAACTTTTCGCTGATGGAGAAGCTGAAGGCCAGCGCTCGCTTCGAGGGGGCGCGCGAGGTGATCACTATCGACGGGCTGCGCGTGGAGTACGCCGATGGCTTCGGCCTCGCGCGGCCGTCCAATACCACCCCGGTGGTGGTCCTGCGCTTCGAGGCCGAAGACGCGGCCGCGTTGAAGCGCATCCAGGAAGATTTCCGGCGAGCGATCCTGGCGGTCAAGAAGGGCGCAGCGCTGCCCTTCTAGAACCAGTGACGATTACGGGTGACGAATAAGGGTGACGATTAATGGTGACAGGTAGTTGAAGGACGTTATTGGGGTAACTCCCGTCACCCGTATCTCGTCACCTGCACCTCGTCACCTGCACCTCGTCACCCGCACCTCGTCACCCGCACCTCGTCACCCGCACCTCGTCACCCGCACCTCGTCACCAACATCTCGTCACCGCTTAGGGCTTGCCCGCAAGCCCTGCATCTCGCATGAACTGCACCATCTCGGGCAGGCGCTCGGCCAGAAAATGGGCGAACCCCGCGCCGTTCAGGTAGGTGTCGTCGAGCAGGTTGCGCGCAGCATGCGCCTTCCATTCCGCGCTCTGGTGTACCTTTTCCAGCATTGCCTCGAGCACGGCCGCCGCTTCCTTCGGAATGCCGGCGGGCGCCGCGAAGCCGCGCCGAACGCCCGAGCGAATGTCGTAGCCCTGCTCCCGCAGTGTCGGGATAGCCGGCGCTGCGGCGATGCGCTGCGCCACCGGCACGCCGATCACCCGCATTTTCTTCGCCTCCACCTGCCCCATGACCTCGCTCAGGTTCTCGGTCGTGGCGTGAACGTGTCCGCCGAGCACCGACAACACCGCCTGGGCGCCCTTCATCGAGACCGTCCGGAAGCGCGCCCCGGTCGCCTTCTCGAGCTGATAGGCGAAGTAGTGTCCGGTGCCGCCGATCGAGCCGAATGCGATCACGATGGAATTGGGCTCGCGCTTCGCGGCCTCGACCATGTCGCCGAGCGTCGCGTACGGCGAGTCCGCCCGCACCGCGAGCGCATTGGGATCCAGGGCAAGCGAGCCGAGCGGGGTGAACTTGTCGAGCCCGATATCGAGCCCGCTGCGCAGCGGCGCGGTGAGCAGGACCGTGCTCGGCACCGCCAGCAGGACGTAGGGGTCGCCGCGCCTGCCGGCGACGTAGTTGAACGCGATGGCGCCGCCGCCCCCGCCCTTGTTGCTCACGACGAGCGGCTGCGGCAGCAGTTTCTCCCGGGTGATGATCTCGGCCACGGTCCGCGCGAACAGATCGCCGCCCCCGCCCGCCGCGGTATGTACGACGAGTTCGACCGGGCGCGCGGGAAAAACTGCGCTTATCGAGGGGGCCTGTCCTGAGCCTGTCGAAGGAGCCTGCGCCCAAGCATTAGCGGCGCCCGCGAGGACCAGCGCCGCCGCCAGCCAGAACTCCCTCAGCACGGTGATCGGGCTGCTCGTGAGATCAGCCTCCCACGAACTTTAGTAGCACCGCATACGGCGCGGGTGAGCCGTGCCCATGGGCAAAATTCTCGGGCGTAACGCCCCATTTCTTCAGGCCCGCCACCACTTCGCGATGCCCTTGCGTGGGCTTCGCCGGCAGCGGCGTGTTCGTGCTCCAGATATCGGTCACGAAACCGAGCTTCACGTCCGTGACGTAACCGATCAGTGTGGCGATCGAGTGCTGGCTGTCGATGTGAAGGATCTGGATCTCGCGCTTGCCGCCCTTCAGCGTATGCCTGTCGCCGACCTCGATGATGTTCGCCTTGCGCGGGTTAAGGTGCAGGCGATCGTTCAGTTCCTTGCCGGGCGCGCTGAACATGCGCGCGAAATGCTCCTTGTTGCCCTTGCCGACGATGACCGTGGCGCCCTCGGCGACATAGGTCCGCGCCCCGCTGGCATGGTCCCAGTGATGGTGGGTCAGCATCAAGTACCGGATCGGCTTGCCAGGGTAGCGCTTCTTCGAGGCGAGGATCATCCATTCCGAGAACTGCTCGTTGATCGGCGCATCGAATACCACCAGGTACTTGTCCATCTCGATGACCAGGCTGTTGTGCGAAACGCCCTGGGACAGGCTGACCCCCGGCGCGATGTCCTTCAGCTCCGGCTCCGCCATGGCCGAGACATCCCAGCCCACCGTGTCGGAATCCATCAGGTTCCCCCAGTAGTTGCGGCGGATCATCCACTGGTAGGGAATTCCGGTCCCCAACGCGGCGCGCACCGCGATCGCCCGCGCCGTGATCGGAATTTCGAACAGGTCCGCGCCAAGGGAGGGATTGGCCGCCACCTGGTCGTACTTGATCACGGTCAGGTCGCGGCCGTTGAGCTGATAGGTGAGGCCGTGCGCGGCCTTCGCTCCACCGACGCTGCGCCAGTCCGAGAGCACCAGGTCGTAGTTCGAGTCCCCCTGTATCGGGTCGCCGTCGCGCGTGCGGATGCGGGCAGGGAGCCGCGTCTCGGGATCGAACATCACCACGAAGCTCCAGTTGCGCAAGTCGTACTGCACCGCGGGCAGCTTCTTGCCGTCCACCGTCTGCGCGGCGATGGCCTTTACCGCCTTGGGATCGTTTTTCATATCGAGCAGCAGGCGCGGCGACTGGCGCGCAAGTTCCCGATAGGTAACGGCGGCGCGTGCCCCCGACATCGGGTGTCCCGGCGGGTTGCTCTGCACGCTGATGCGGGTGCGGGCGGCGGAATCGATCCCGCTCACGTAGCCGATGCCATCCACCAGGATCTCGCTGTAGTTCTGGAGCAGCGGCTTGGGCGTACGCACGACGCGGCGCTCCCAGTCAATGCGGGCGGCGCCGCTCGTCAGGTCACGCTGTATAAAGAATTTTGACTCGCTCCCCTGGCGCGGCTTTGCCGCTTTTCCGGGCTCGACCGACGACTCGATTTCCCAATGGACGTTCTGGCCGCGGATAGCGACGGTCTTCAGCTGGCCCAGGGCGGCTTCGCCCCCTGCGGCCTCGATCGCGCGCTTGACGAGATCCTGAGCCGACGCCGCGACCGCAGCACCGGAAACTAGCGAGAAAACCGTGATGAACACGAGACGGATGGGCGTTTTCATGCATTCCTCCCGGTGTCAGAAAACAGATCCGCCGGGGAAGATCCCCGGCGGGTTTCGACAACGCAACGGTCAATTGCCCGCGAGCGCGGCGAGCAGCGCGTAGGGGGCGGTCGAACCATGGCCGCCGGCAACGGTCATCGGCTGGATGCCGGCCTTCTTCACGGCGTTGTAAACCGAAGCGAGCGCCGGGTTGATCTTCGCCGGCAGCGGCGGGCCGGGGCTGTAGATGTCGGTGACGTAGGCGATCCTCGCGTCGACTACGTAGCCCATCAGGTAAGCGGCGGAGTGCGGGTTCTCCAGAAAGTACGCGGATACCTCGCGCTTGCCATCGGAGATCACATACTTGTCCCCGACCTCGATGATCTTCACGCCACCCAGGCTGCGTGCGGCGAGATCGGGATTGCGGGTGAACGGCGCCGCCAGCACTTTGCTGTAATGGTCCGCGGCGCCCTTGCCGACGACGAGCGTCGCCCCCTGCGCGATATATGCGCGCATGCCGCCGGAGTGGTCCATGTGATGATGCGTCATCACCAGGTAGCGGATCGGCTTGCCAGGGTACTTCTGCTTCGCCGCCGCGATGGTCCAGTTCGACTGCCAGTCGGTCACCGGCGCATCGATCGCGACCAGGTGGTCGCTCATCTCCACCAGCAGGCTGTTGTGCGTGCCGCCGACCACGTGCTGCACGCCCGGCGCGATTTCGTTCAACCGCAGCCCGGTGGACGCTCTGGTGTCGAAGCTCACGTGATCTGAATCCATGTAAGTGCCGATGAACTGGCGCCTGATCACCCACTGCCAGGGCACGCTGCCGGTCGCCGGCTTTGCCGCTCCCGCCTTAACCGCCGCCGGCGGCTCGAAGGTGCCGGCCGCGATCTGGACGTTGGTGCTGACGTCCGCGATCCTGGCGTCCTGGATGACTCTGCCGTTCAGCTCGTACTTCTGGCTGGCGGCGATGCGGACACCGCCCATCGTGCGCCAGTCGGACAGCACCAGGTCGAAATTGACGTCGCCCAGCACGTTGTCGTAATCGAGCGTGCGGACGCGCGCCGGCAGGCCGGTCTTCGGGTCGAAAATGACGATAAACGTGTAGTTGCCCGCGGCGTAGCTGGCGGCGGGATGGGCCACCCCGCCGAGGGTCACGTCGGGACTGGCACTCACCTTGCCGGGGTTGCTGCGCATCTCCAGCAGCAGCGAGGGCGAGGCGCGCCGCAGCTCGCGTTGATTGGTCGCGAGCCGCAATCCCGACATCGAATGCGCGGGCGACTTCTGCTCCATGCTCTGCTTGTTGAGGTTATTGGCTTCCCGGCCCACGACGTATCCGGCGGCGGGCGTCACGATCTCGCTGAACGTGAAGGTGCGCGGCGACGGGTAGGCGAATTTCTTCACCCAATCCACCCGGAATGCATGGCTCGTGAAGTCGCCGGTAAGCGTAAACTCCGCATCGTTCGCGAACCGCATCTCCCCACCCGGCGCGTTGGACTGCTCAGGCTCCCACTGCTTCATCGTGCCTTTGACGGCGATCGTCTTCACTTTCGCCAGGGCGTCGGCGCCGCCCATGGCATCGAGCGCGCGGTTGACCAGGTTCGTTTCGCGCGACGGCGTTGTTGCGCAGGAAGCGGCGAACAGGGTCGCCAGCACCAACAATAGCAGACGTCTCATGACTCCTCCCTTTTTGTTTCGCGGCGGCTCCCCGGGGTTGAATAATGGGGAACTGCGGGGTGAACAGTCTACACCAGAAGAAAATTCCCCAGCGGTGTCGCGGCACTTGTCAAAGACGCGCTGCTACCCACCCGTGCACGGATGCCAATGCTTCCGGAAGTTTGTCCGGGCTGGTACCCCCCGCCTGGGCCATGTCCGGCCGCCCCCCCCCTTTCCCACCTACTTGTTGCGCAACGAAATTTACCAGTTCACCGGCCTTGATCTTTGAGGTGAGGTCGGCGGTGACGCCCGCGATCAGCGTCACCTTGCCGCCCTCGACCGCCGCCAGCACGATCGCCGCCGATTTAAGCCTGTCCTTGAGCTTGTCCAGCGTCTCGCGCAGCGCCTTGGCGTCGGCGCCATCGAGCGCTGCTGCCAGCACCTTCATTCCCTTCACATCCGCCGCCTGGTCGGCCAGTTCGTCGCCCCGCGACGCGGCAAGCTTTGATTTGAAGCGCGCCAATTCCTTTTCCAGGTTCCGCACGTTGTCCATGACCTGCGCGATCTTCTGCGCCACTTCCTGCGGCGGCGCCTTCAGCGCGGCGGCGGCTTCGTTGAGCCGCGCCTCCTGGCCTTGCACGTAAGCGAGCGCACCTTCGCCCGTCGTCGCCTCGATGCGGCGCACGCCGGCGGCGACGCCGCCCTCGGCTATCACCTTGAAGAAGCCGATGTCGCCGGTGCGCCTGACGTGCGTGCCACCGCACAGCTCGCGCGAGGAGCCGATGTCGAGCACGCGCACTTCGTCCCCGTACTTGTCTCCGAAAAAAGCGAGCGCACCCGCCTTGATCGCCTCGTCGTGCTTCATGATGCGCGCCGTGGTCGCGGCATTGGCGAGAATCTCGGCGTTGACCCTGGCCTCGACCCGCCGGATTTCTTCCTCCGTCATCGGAGAGTGGTGCGAGAAATCGAAGCGCGTCCGGCCGGCATCCACCAGCGAGCCCCTCTGCTGCACGTGCGCGCCCAGCACCTCGCGCAGCGCCTTGTGCATGAGGTGGGTCGCGGAGTGGTTGCGCATGGTGCTGGCGCGGCGCGCGGCTGCGACCCCGGCCATCGCCTTGTCTCCTACCCGCAGCCGGCCCGTCTTCACCGAGCCCTTGTGCCCGAACACCATGGGCTGGATCTTCTGGGTATCTTCGACCGCGAAAGTGCCGGCCACCCCGGCGATCTCACCGCTGTCCCCGACCTGCCCCCCCGATTCCGCGTAAAACGGCGTGCGGTCGAGCACCACGATGCCCGCCTCGCCGGCCCCGAGCTCCTGAACCTGCAAGCCGTCATTCTGGTAGAGCGCCACGACCTTGCCCTCGAGGGCGATTGTCTCGTAGCCGTGAAATTCCGTGGCAGCACCGGTGTACTCGACACTGGCGCCCAACTGGAACTTCGAGGCTGCGCGCGCGCGCTCGCGCTGCCTCTCCATTGCCGACTCGAAGCCGGCGTAGTCCACGCGCACACCACGCTCGCGCGCGATGTCGGACGTGAGGTCGACGGGGAAGCCGAACGTGTCGTAGAGCTGGAACACGGTCTCGCCTTCGAGCATCCTGTCTTCGCGGGTCAACGCGCCTTCCAGGACCTTCATGCCGTTCTCCAGCGTCTCGGCAAAACGCTCCTCCTCCTGCAGCAGAATCTGGCGCACGCGGTCCTTTGCCTGTGCGAGCTCGGGATAAGCAGCGCCCATCGCGTGCGCGAGATCGTCCACGATGCCGTGGAAGAAAGGTGTCGTCCGCCCGAGCTTGTAGCCGTGGCGGATGGCGCGGCGAATGATGCGCCGGAGCACGTAACCCCGGCCCTCGTTCGACGGAATCACGCCGTCTACGATCAGGAACGCCGTCGCGCGGATGTGGTCCGCAATCACCTTGAGCGAGTTGCTCGACAGATCCCTGGTGCCGGTCTCGCGCGCGGCCGCTTTGATGAGTTCCCGGAACAGGTCGATCTCGTAATTGGAGTGAACACCCTGCAGCACTGCTGCGATGCGCTCCAGGCCCATGCCGGTGTCGACACAGGGCTTGGGCAGAGGCGTCAAGACAAAGGTGTCGTCGCCGCTTTTTTCCCTTTGATACTGCATGAAGACCAGGTTCCAGATCTCGACGTAACGGTCGCCGTCCGCGTCCTTGGATCCCGGCGGCCCGCCGGCGATGCCCGGCCCGTGGTCCCAGAAGATCTCGGTGCACGGGCCGCAGGGGCCGGTGTCGGCCATCTGCCAGAAGTTGTCGCTCTGGTACTTGGACGCGCCGGCCTTGTCGCCGATGCGGACGCACCGCTCTTTCGGCACCCCGACATCCTTCGTCCACAGCTTGTAGGCTTCGTCATCCTCATGATAGACGGTGGTCCATAGCCGCTCCGGCGGCAGCTTGTAGACCTTCGTCAACAGCTCCCACGCGAAGCGAATCGCGTCGCGCTTGAAATAGTCGCCAAAACTGAAGTTACCGAGCATCTCGAAGAAGGTGTGGTGGCGGGCGGTATAGCCGACGTTCTCGAGGTCGTTGTGCTTGCCGCCGGCGCGCACGCAGCGCTGGGCGGTGGTCGCCCGGGCAAAGGCGCGCTTGTCCTGCCCGAGGAACACGTCCTTGAACTGCACCATGCCCGAGTTGGTGAAGAGCAGCGTCGGATCGTTGCCCGGCACGAGTGGGCTGGAGGCAACGACCGTGTGGCCCTTGCCGGCAAAATATTCCAGGAACTTGCTGCGGATCTCGCTGCTATTCATTTGAACCCGGTGACCGGTGACCAGTGACTGGTAGTTCAACCTTACCGCAAAAACGCTCTTCCCTCATCCCTCTTCCCTCCCGCCGATCACCTTCAGGATGACCTCGAAATCGAAGCCGCGGCCCTGCAGGAACCGCACCTGGCGGGCGCGCTCCGCCGGTCCGCGCGGCTGGCGGCCGCCGAATTTCCTGAGCCATACAGCGCGCGCCGCTTCCTGTTCCCCGGACTTGAGCCCCGGGAGCGCGGCCGCGACGCCTTCTTCGGAAATCCCCTTTTCGAGCAGCTCGCGCCCGATGCGCCGCGCGCCGAAGCGGGCCCGCCGCGCGTGCACCACCTGTTCCACCACCCTGCGTTCGGACAACCACCCGCGTTGCTCCAGTTCGTCGAGCACGCGCTCGACCGCGGCGGGGTCTTCGGCGTGCGGGGCGAGCTTGCGCGCAAGCTCCAGCCGCGAATGCTCCCGCCGCGCGAGGAATCTCAGCGCCCGCTCTCGCAGGGTGGGGGTCCGGGTCTTCCGGTCACCTGTCACTGGTCACCGGTCACCCAGTCAGTGGGCCGCCTTCCGCGCCTCCGCCTTTGCTTCGGCCTTGGGTTCCGCCTTGGATTCGCCCTTGGGCTCCGCCTTGGCGTCGGCGCCGGCGACCTTCACCGCGGCGCGGATCTTGGCCTCGATCTCCTGCGCGATCTTTGGATTCTCCTTCAGGTAGTCGCGCGCATTGTCCTTGCCCTGCCCGATACGTTCCTTGCCGTAGGTATACCACGCCCCGGTCTTGTCGATGATGTTGTGGAGCGTGCCGAGCTCGACGATCTCGCCTTCGCGCGAGATGCCCTGGCCGTAGAGGATGTCGAATTCGGCGTTGCGGAACGGCGGCGCCACCTTGTTCTTGACGACCTTGGCGCGGGTCTCGGAGCCGATCACTTCCTCGCCCTTCTTGATCGCGCCGATGCGGCGGATGTCGATGCGCACCGAGGCATAGAACTTGAGCGCGTTGCCGCCGGTGGTGGTCTCCGGGTTGCCGAACATGACGCCGATTTTCATGCGGATCTGGTTGATGAAGATCACCAGCGTGTTGGAGCGCTTGATGTTGGCGGTGAGCTTCCTCAACGCCTGGCTCATGAGACGCGCCTGCAGACCCATCTGCGGTTCGCCCATCTCGCCCTCGATCTCGGCCTTGGGCACCAGCGCCGCCACCGAGTCGATCACCACCACGTCGACCGAGCTCGAGCGCACCAGCATGTCGGCGATCTCGAGCGCCTGCTCGCCGTTGTCGGGCTGGGAAATGAGGAGCGAATCCAGGTCCACCCCCAACTTGCCGGCATACTGCGGGTCGAGGGCATGCTCGGCGTCGATGAAGGCGGCGGTGCCGCCCAGTTTCTGCATCTGGGCGATGACCGAGAGCGTGAGCGTGGTTTTGCCCGAGGACTCCGGTCCGTAAATCTCGACCACCCGCCCCCGCGGCAGCCCCCCGACGCCGAGCGCAAGGTCGAGGCCCAGCGAGCCCGTGGAAACGACCTGGATGTCCTTCGACACATCGGACTCGCCCAGCCGCATGATGGAGCCCTTGCCGAACTGCTTCTCGATCTGCGACAGCGCGGCAGCCAGCGCCTTGGCTTTGTTGTCATCCATTTAGCTTTCCCCTGTGGTTGTCATCGCGTATTTTAACAGCCGCGCCGCGCTCGCTGCTCTCCGGCGCATCCAAGGTCATAAACGCACGGCGCGAAATTTCAGTTGACTCCATTTACGCGCGCCGGCGACCTCCTGGTCATCACATTGGCAACGTGGCGCAACACCCTTACCATATTGCCTTTTCCTGAAAAGGAAAGGCGCGCGTATGGCCAGAGTCGCATTCATCGGTTTGGGCGTTATGGGGTTCCCTATGGCCGGGCACCTGAGTAAAAAGGGCAACCACAATGTCACCGTCTACAACCGGACCGCGGCGAAGGCCGCACGGTGGCTCAGGGACTACAGCGGCAAGTCCGCGCCGACTCCGCGCGAAGCCGCCCGGGACTGCGATTTCGTGATGATGTGCGTCGGCAACGACGACGACGTGCGCGCGGTCGCCTACGGCGGAGACGGGGTGCTGGCCGGGCTGAAGCAAGGGGCGATCCTGGTGGATCACACCACGGCCTCGGCGATCGTGGCGCGCGAGCTGCATGCCCGGTGCCGGGAGCAACACGCCGGATTCGTCGATGCGCCGGTATCGGGCGGGCAGGCGGGCGCAGTCAACGGCCAGCTCGGCATCATGTGCGGAGGCGAGCAGGCCGACTTCGACAGGGCGAAGCCGGTGCTGGACGTCTACGCCAGGATGTGCGTGCTCATCGGCGCCCCGGGCACGGGCCAGATCACCAAGATGGTCAACCAGGTGGCGATCGTCGGACAGCTGCAGGGCCTCTCCGAAGCGCTCAATTTCGGCAGGCGCGCCGGCCTCGACATGGAGAAAGTGGTTTCCGTGATCTCCAAGGGCGCGGCGCAGTCGTGGCAGCTGGAGAACCGCTGGAAATCCATGGTCGAGGGCAGGTTCGAGGGCTTCGGCTTCGCCTCCGACTGGATGCGAAAGGACCTCAACATCGCCCTCGCCGAAGCGAAGAAGAACGGCGCCCACATGCCGGGCACCGCGCTCATCGAGCAGTACTACGGCCGCATCAGCGCCGCCGGACACGGCCGCTGGGACAACACCGCGCTCATCGACCTGCTGGCGCGGGATTGATCAAACGGGCGGGGGCAACGTGCTCCATCAGGTAGGGTTCCGGCCGGAGTCTCCGCCGGGCCGGATGTAACGCGCCCACGTCCTGAGTCGAGTCCGCTCGAGGACCGGCAACGCGACCGTTCCCGCCACTCCGGCGATCAATGCCAGCAGGGCGAGCGCGTTGCTTTGGAGCGAATAGGCGAACGCAAGCAGCACGATGAAGGATCCGAAGCTGAGAAATACGATCCTCAGCTCGAGCGGATGCACGTTGAGCCGAATCCGGCTATTGCAATGCGAACAGTCGATCTCCATGCGCGTGATAATGGCGTGAACCCGCTTCCGGCTGCCGAGATCCTTTCCGCAATTCGGGCACCGGTGGTCCATCGCAAGTCCCGGCCCCTTGGTCACCGGCGCGCAAGCACGGCAAGCACGCCCTTCAATGCATGCTCCACCGACAGCTTGCGCACCGCTTCCCGGTCTCCCGGGTAGCGCTTCGTTTCGGACCGCTGGGTCCCGTCCCTGGTGCCCCAGGCGAAACACACGGTGCCGACGGGTTTCTCCGGCGTGCCGCCGGACGGGCCGGCGATGCCGCTCACGGCGACAGCGACCTGCGCGTGGCTGCGCGCCAGCGCGCCCGTCACCATCTCCCGGACGACCTCCTCCGCCACGGCGCCATGCTTTCCGAGCGTTTCCTCCTTCACGCCCAGCATCTCGCGCTTGGAAATGTAGGTGTAGGTGACGAAACCGCGCTCGAACCAGTCCGAGCTGCCGGGCACCATGGTGACCGCCTCGGCGATCCAGCCGCCGGTGCACGACTCCGCGGTGGCGAGCATCAGGCGGCGCGATTTGAGGGCAGCGCCGACTTCTTCTGCCAGCTTGTACAGAACGGGATCCGCCATCGCTTTACCCTACAAGAAAGTGACGAAGTGACGCGGTGACGAAGTGACATGTAAACCAAGTTTGCCGTGGATCGTTACCTGAGTTCATGAACGCTGTGAACACCCATCGTGACTTGACCGCGTGGCGCGAGGCCATGAGGTTAGTGAAGGTCATTTCGAACTCTCGGTTGAGTTAGGATATCTCAAGCCTGATGCGGATGCTATTGCCCTAACCAGTCGCGTGGGCATGCTCGTCAGACTATTGCGCAAATCCCTCCGAAACTCCTCGAGATGATTCGTCACCGCGTCACTGCGTCACTTCGTCACTTCATCACTTCGTCACTCGAACAGCGTCCTGACCGCTGCGAGCACGAGCAGCGTGTAAAACGCCGCGATCAGGTCATCAAGCATCACGCCAAATCCGTTCTTGAACGTCCGCTCGTAGTAGCGGATCGGCGGCGGCTTGAGGATATCAAACAGGCGGAAGATCAGGAACGCCAGCGCCTGCCAGTGCAAACCGGCCGGCGTGAAGAACAGCACCAGCAGGAACGCCACCGTCTCGTCCCACACCATACCGCCGTGGTCGGAGTTGCCGAGGGAGCGGCCGGTCACGTCGCAAGCCCACACCCCCAGGGCAAACAGCGCGAGCAGCATCAGCAGAAACTCGACCGGCTCGAGCCGCGGCGAGACCAGCAGGAAAACGGGCAGCGCGAGCAGCGTGCCCCAGGTTCCGGGCGCGACCGGAACCAGTCCGGCGCCAAAGCCAAACGCCACGAGGCGCGCCGGATGGCTCAGCAGAAAACGCCAGGACGGCCGCGGGATGAGGTCGGAATTCAAGGCCTATTAGCCTTAGAGAACACGGAGTTCACAGAGAGAAGCAGGAATGGGGAGGATTTCAACCCTCTGTGTTCTCTGTGATCTCTGTGGCTGATTTTGGTTTTCATCGGCGTGTATCGGCGTTCATCGGCGGCTGCATTGAGGTTACAAGCTTCCGTCCACCTCGATGCCGCGGTAGAGCCAGTCAATTTCCCACGGATTATCGGGGTCGCGCCGCCGCGCCAGCTCGTTACGCAGCTCGCGCGCGCCGCCGTCGGCGTGAATGTACTCGCCGAAGAAGCGCGAGGAGAGCACCACGCGCGCGGTGCGGTTCATCCGCTCGCCCTGGTAGGCAAGGAAAGCGCGGCCGCAATCGTCTCCGGCCGCGGCGACCTTCTCGGCCAGCACGACGCCGTCCTCGATCGCCATGTTCGCGCCCTGCGCGAGGTATTGCAGCGTCGGGTGCGCAGCGTCGCCGAGGAGCGTCACCCGGCCCCGCGTCCAGTTGGTCACAGGCTCACGGTCGTGCAGGATCCAGTTCCGGTCGCGCGAGAAGTAGCGCAGCATGTCGCGTACCTTGGTATCGGTGCGCGCAAACACCTCCTCCAGTTCGTCCCACCCGCCAAAGTTCTTCTCGCCGCGGCGAAAGCGCCGGCTGGAAACGGTCGCAACGTTGTTCATCACCGCGCCACCGCGCAGGCGGTACTGCACCAGGTGGAGATCGGGGCCGATCCAGATCGTCATCGAATCGAGGTGGCCGCGGTCGATGATCTCGCCGGTCGGAACCACCCCGCGGTAGGTCACGTGGCCCGCCACGCGCGGCGCGCCGTCGGCCACGATCGCCGCGCGCGTGGGCGACCACAGGCCGTCGGCGCCGATCAATGCCGCGCCCTCGTACTCGGCGCCGTTCTCGCAGCGCACGATTACGGTACCGCCGCGCTCCTCGAAGCTTGCCAGCCCCCGCGAGGCTTCGAGCGTGATTTCCCCGCGCTGCCTGCACGCATCGAGTATTGCGCCATGCAGGTCGCGCCGGTGTATGACGAAGTAACGGTACTGGTAACGCTCGAGGAACGCCCGGCCGAGCGCGATCCGCGTGATCTCGCGGTTGTCCATGGCGTCGACCAGGATCAGCGCGTCGGGGAAGACCGAGTGCGGCTCGAGCGCTTTCAGCAGGCCCAGGCGATCCAGCATGCGGCTCACGTTCGGGCCCATCTGGATGCCGTACCCGATCTCGCCGAATTCCGGCGCCTTCTCCAGAACGCGCACGCGCCGGCCCTTGTGGGCGAGAGCGAGCGCCGCTGACAACCCGCCGATGCCGCCACCCGCGATCAGGATAGGCAAGTCACTCATAATTCAAAAACAGGATTGGCCGCCGATGAACGCCGATACACGCCGATAAGATCAAACTCAAAACACGAATAGACAGACTTTACAAGATTCATCAATCACGGGACCGATTCCAGTTTCTTGGGAATCCTGTTTTTTTGTTGGAGTTTTCATTTTTCATCGGCGTTCATCGGCGTTCATCGGCGGCTAAAAATGTTTGTAACCGGTCTGCTCGACGACCAGCGGCCGCCCGCCGGAATCGAGCACGGTGACTTGCGGCGTTCCCCGCTGCCGCCGCGTGATCTTGCCGACCCGGGTGAGCTTTAGGCGCAGGCGCCGCGAGAGCCGGGCGACGGTTTCGCGCCGGGCGCGGGCAGCCGTGAAGACCAGCTCGTAATCGTCGCCGCCGGCAAGCAGCGCCATCCGTGCCGCGGGCCGGTCGAGGTGGCGTCTCATATCCGCTGAAACGGGAATGGCGTCGAACCACACCACCGCCCCTGCCCGCGAGCGCTCGCAGATATGGCCAAGGTCGGCCATCAGGCCGTCGGAAACATCAATCGCGCTGCGGGCCACGCCCCGCAGCGCCTCGCCCAGTGCGACCCGGGGCGTCGGCGCATGCAGTTTTTGCTCCAGCCGGGCGCGTTCCCGTCGCGTGAGCGGGAGCCGCTGCCTCGTCGCGGCCAGCGCCAGGGCCGCGTCGCCGATCGAACCGGAGACCCAGACGTCATCGCCCGCGTGTGCGCCGTCGCGCCGCAATGCCCGCCCGGCGGGCACCTCGCCGATGATCTGGACGCAGATATTGAGCGGCCCGCGCGTGGTATCGCCGCCAACCAGGTCAACGCCGTGAAGTCGCGCAAGGCGCATGAAGCCGCGCGTGAAGCCGGCGAGCCAGCGCGCATCCGCGCGCGGCAGGGCAACGGACAGCGTCGCCCAGCGCGGGGTGGCGCCCATCGCCGCCATGTCGGAAAGGTTTACCGCGAGCGCCTTGTGGCCAAGCTGCTCCGGATCGTCGCCGGCACGGAAATGCCGGCCGGAGACGAGCATGTCGGTGGAAACGGCGAGTTCCATGCCACGCCGCGCGCGCACGAGCGCCGCATCGTCGCCCACGCCCAGCACGGCGTTGCGAGGCGTGTGCGTGAAGAAGCGCCGGATGATCTCGAATTCGGAAAGCGCCATGTTATTTGTGACGAAGTGACGCGGTGACGAAGTGACGAGGAATTCCGGCAGGCAGCAGCGGAAAGTCTAGGACCGTCCGCCTCCCGGCGCATTTTCTTCCTCCTTCATCCTTCTGCCTTCATCCTTTGCTCTTGCGGCCTCCGGCCTGGCCGCGGCCGACTGCTGCTGGGCTACATGCTGATTGTAAGCCTCGATCCATTTCTTCTTCAGGTTGCGCGCAAACCAGATGTCCACTACGGCGAAACCGAAGAAGAAAGTCAGCAACAGGTACCACATGCCCTGCTCGACCAGGGTCCGGCCGCTGAACAGCACGTACAGCCCCAGCATCAGGTTGAGAAACGCCGCGAAGTAGAAAGCCAGTATGCGCTTCCTGAATTTGTCGTCCATCACAAACCCGGTGAATAGTGAATGGGGAATGGGAAATGGCAAGAGCCCTCCACGCGGCGCTTGGCCTCCATTTCCTATTTCCTATTTCCTATTTCCTGCTCCGGCTTGCGAAGCTGCGCCGCCAGCTTGTCGAGCACGCCGTTCACGAACTTGTAGCCGTCGGTCCCGCCATAGCTTTTCGCCAGCTCCACCGCCTCGTTGATCACCGCGCGATACGGCACCTCGGCCCGGTGCGCGAGCTCGTACCCCGCGAGCAGCAGCACGCCGCGCTCGACCGGGCTCAGGCGCTTGTATTCACGGTCGAGGTGCGGCGCGATCGCTTTTTCCAGCTCCGGCGCAGCCGCGATGGTGCCTTCCAGCAGCATCCTGAAATAATCGGCGTCAATCTTTTCGAATCCCTTTGCCTCGCCGAGCTGGCGGGCTATGGTCGCGGCGTCGGCACCGGCAAGCTGCCACTGGTAGAGGCCCTGCAGCACGAACTCCCGCGCGCGCCGTCGGTTGGTTTTCATTGTGGCTAGTCTTGATCCAGCTTTTTCATCAGGTTGGCCATCTCGATCGCGACGAGCGCGCAGTCTTCGCCCTTCTGCGCCACGCGCTGCAACGCTTGCTCCTCGTCGTTCGTGGTGAGTATTCCGTTCGCCACCGGCACGCCGGTATCCAGCGCAACCGTGGTGATGCCGCTCGCCGACTCGTTGGAGACCACCTCGAAGTGGTAGGTTTCGCCGCGGATCACCGCGCCGAGCGCAACCAGGGCATCGAAATGGCCGATATTCGCCATCTTCTGCAGCGCGAGCGGCACTTCCAGCGCCCCGGGCACCGTGACGACCCGGATATCGGACGCGCGCACGCCCTGTTTCGTGAGCGCAGCGGTGCAGGCCGCGAGCAACCCCTCGCCGACCTCCCGGTTGAATCGGCCGACCACGATGCCGATCCGCAAGCCCTTCCCCTCCAGGTCGGGCTCGATTTTTTCTATCTCTTTCTGTGCCATCTCGAATACCGTGAATCGTGAATGGTCAATCGCAAATCGTGCCGCCGCGGGCGTAACTGGCGTTCCGATTCACGATTTACGATTTGCCATTTACGGCTGCCGCGGCTTCGTCGGCGGCTGGAGATATCCCACGACTTCCAACCCGAATCCGGCCATGCTGGGCATGCGCCGCGGCAATGCCATCAAGCGCATCTTTTTCACCCCCAGGTCCTTGAGGATCTGGGCGCCAATGCCGTATTTCCTCAGCGTCATGCCGGCAGCGCCGGACTGCCCGTCCCGCGCCCCCGCACGCTCAAGCAGTTCGCCCGCTGTTTCCACGCGGTGGAGCAGCACGATCACGCCGCACTCGGAACGTCCCACCGCGGCGAGCGCGTCGTGGAAATTCCACGAATGGCTGCGGCTTTCCAGGTCGAGCAGGTCGATCACCGACAGCGGCTCGTGCACGCGCACCAGCACTTCCTTGCCCGGGACCGGCTTGCCTTTCGTCAGGGCGAGGTGCGTCTCCTGCCCGATGCGGTCGCTGTAGACGTGAAGCAGGAACCGGCCGTGCGCAGTCTCGATGTCGCGTTCCGCCACCCGCGTCACCAGGGATTCGGTCTGGCTGCGATACTGGATGAGATCGGCAATGGTGCCGATCTTCAACTTGTGCTGCGCGGCGAACTCGACCAGGTCCGGCAGCCGCGCCATTTCGCCGTCTTCCTTCAGGATCTCGCAGATCACCGCCGCGGGGGTCAGCCCCGCCAGCCGCGCGAGATCGCAGCCCGCCTCGGTATGGCCTGCGCGTACCAGCACGCCGCCGTCCTGCGCCAGCAATGGGAAGATGTGCCCGGGTTGCACCAGGTCGGCGGGACTGGCGTCCGGGCGGATCGCGACCTGCACGGTGCGCGCACGGTCGGCCGCGGAAATGCCGGTGGTCACCCCCTCGGCCGCTTCGATCGAAACGGTGAAATTGGTGCCGAGGGGCGAGCGGTTGTTCACCACCATCGGCTGCAGGTTGAGGCTGTGGCACTTCTGCTCGGTCAGCGTCAGGCAAATCAGCCCGCGCCCGTAACGCGCCATGAAGTTGATGGTCTCGGACGTGACGAAATCGGCGGCAATCAGCAGGTCGCCCTCGTTCTCGCGTTCGGCCTCGTCCACCAGCACCACCATCCGGCCGGCCCTGATGTCGGCGAGAACGTCGGTGATCGGGCTGACGCCTGTTTCCGGTCTCGAGGTCATCTCAACATTCCGTAAATGGGGAATAGAAAATGGGGAATGGAAACCCGAAGCGCATCCCTGCCTGCCTTTCCCGTTCACTATTCACTATTCACCATTCACCGCTTCTCGTGCAGGCGCTCGACGTAACGAGCCAGCATGTCCACTTCGATATTGACCCTCCTGCCCACGCCCAGCTCGCCCAGGTTGGTCTCCGCGAGCGTGTGCGGGATCAGGTTGACCGTGAACTTTACTCCGTTTACGGCATTGACGGTCAGGCTCACGCCGTTCAGCGTGACCGAGCCCTTGCGCGCAATGTACTTCGCGAATTGCGCCGGCGCCCTGAACGCGACAACGCGGTTGGCGCCCGCCCGCTGCATCCGTGTCACGATCCCTACGCCATCCACGTGCCCGCTCACAAGATGCCCGCCGAGCCGGTCCGTGGCACGCAGCGCTTTTTCCAGGTTGACGCGCCCGCCCCGCGCAAAACCGGCGGTGCAGGCCAGCGTTTCGCGCGACACGTCCGCCTCGAAGTTGCGCGCGCTCCGCGCCGCCACGGTCAGGCAGATGCCGTTAACCGCGATGCTGTCCCCCACGGCGACGTCCTTCAGCCCGAGCCCCGCGGCATCGACGACCAGCCGCAACCCGCCCGCCGCGGGCACCGCCGCTGTCACCGTGCCGACGGCGGCAACTATTCCGGTGAACATGAGGATCCATTCAGCCACGGAAACACACGGAAGCACACGGAAGATTCAAGAACATACGTCTCAAACATAGTCATTGCCGGCCTCCCGGATCTGTCCGTGCATTTCCGTGTGATTCCGTGGCAAAAAATGTTGTCAAGCAAAGCGCGCCATGACGCGGATATCCGGCCCGATCATGCGCGTATCGAGAATTCTGAGCTGCCGCCGCCCGCCAAGCTCCGTCAACTCCGGCAGATGGAACATGCCGCGGGCGTTATCGCCGATGATGCCGGGCGCGAGGTAGACCAGCAGTTCGTCCACCTGCCCTTCCTGCAGCAGTGAACCGTTCAACCGGGAACCCGCCTCGACATGCACCTCGTTTACTTCCCGGCGCGCCAGCTCCCGGAACAACTCGCCGAGCTCGACCTTACCGGCGCTGTTGGGCATCACGATCACTTCAGCACCGCGCGCCCTGAGGGCGGCAATCTTCGATTTGTCTTCCTGCGCCGCGGCCACCAGCACGCCGCCGCCGTCGAGTATCTTCGCCGCGGGCGGAGTCTCCAGCTTGCTGTCGACGACGACGCGCAGCGGCTGCCGGTTGGTCTGCACGTCCCGCACCGTGAGCCGCGGATCGTCGTCGCGCACCGTGCCGCCACCGGTCAGGATCGCGCACGCCCGCGCGCGCCAATGGTGCCCGTCGCGGCGCGCCGCCTCGCCGGTAATCCACTGGCTGCGGCCGTTGTTCAACGCCGTCTTGCCGTCGAGACTCGCCGCAATCTTCATGCGCACCCACGGGCGGCCGCGCGTCATGCGCGAGACGAAACCGATATTGAGCTCGCGCGCTTCATTTTCGAGCAGGCCGCACGCCACGGTCACCCCCTTGTCACGCAAAATGGCGAGCCCGCCGCCCGCCACCTGCGGATTGGGGTCCTGGAGCGCCGCCACCACGCGCGCGACGCCGGCCCCGAGCAGCGCTTTCGCGCACGGCCCGGTCCGCCCCTGGTGCACGCACGGCTCGAGCGACACATAGGCTGTAGCTCCCCGCGACCGCATGCCCGCAGCGGCGAGCGCGTTGATCTCGGCGTGCGGCAAGCCGGCCTTTTCGTGCCAGCCCTCGCCCACGACCTCACCGCCGTTTATGATCACGCACCCTACCCGCGGGTTGGGCGTGGTCGTATAGAGCCCGCGCTCCGCGAGTTCCAGCGCGCGGGCCATGTGGCGGTGGTCGTCAGCGGTGAACACTTGAATCAGAAAGTGACGAATAAGGGTGACGATTACGGGTGACGATTAAAGGTGACGAAAAGCAGTAGCCGGTTGTACGTCACCCGTATCTCGTCACCTGTACCTCGTCACCTTCACCTCGTCACTTCTCCTTTGAAGGGCGCCGCGCTTCCTTGATCGCGTCCTGGAAGTCGTCCACGCCCTCGAAACTGCGGTAAACCGAGGCGAAGCGGATGTAGGCGACCTGGTCGAGCCGGTGCAGCTCGCGCATCACCATCTCCCCGATGCGCCGCGACTCGATCTCGCGCTCGCCGAGCGCGAGCACGTTCTGCGTGATGGTGGCGATGGCCTCGTCCACCAGCTGCGTCGGCACCGGCCGCTTGTGCAACGCGCGCATGAAGCCGGTGCGCAGCTTCTCCAGGTCGAACTCGGTGCGGCTGCCGTCCTGCTTCACCACCTGCGGCATCCGCAATTCCACCGTCTCGTAAGTAGTGAAGCGCTTGCTGCACGCCGCGCACTTGCGCCGCCGGCGGATGCTGTCGCCGTCGTCGCTCACCCGCGAGTCGATGACCTGGGTGTCGGGGGAATTGCAGAAAGGACACTTCATACCAAAGGCGAAAGGTGAAAGGTGAAAGGTGAAAGGCGCGGAGCTTGAGCCAAACCTTTCCCCTTTTCCCTTTCCCCTTTCCCCTTATTTTCCATAGACGGGAAATTTATCGCACAGCTTCTTGACCTCGCCCTCGACCCGCTTGCTCGCCTTGTCGTCGCCGCGCGCGTCGAGCACGTCGGCGATGAGGTGCGCGAGCTGCTCGGCCTCGTGCTCCCTGAAGCCGCGGGTCGTCATCGCCGGCGAGCCGATACGGATGCCGCTGGTGACCATCGGTTTCTGCGGGTCCCTGGGCACGGCGTTCTTATTGACCGTGATGTTCACCTTGCCCAGGATCTGCTCCGCTTCCCTGCCGGTCAGGCTCTTGCTCTGCAGGTCCACCAGGAACATATGGCATTCGGTGCGTCCGGACACGATGCGGAAACCGCGCTCCTGCAGCACCTTCGCCAATACGCGCGCGTTATCGAGCACCTGCTGCTGGTAGTTCCGGAATTCTTTCGTCATCGCCTCGCCGAGCGCGACCGCCTTGGCGGCGATCACGTGCATCAGCGGCCCGCCCTGCGTGCCGGGGAAGATCGCCGAATTGAGCACCTTCTCGTGCTCGGCGTTGGCGAGAATCATTCCACCGCGAGGGCCGCGCAGCGTCTTGTGCGTGGTGGTGGTCACGAAATCGGCGATGCCGACCGGGCTCGGGTAGAGCCCCGCCGCGATCAGCCCGGCGTAGTGCGCGACGTCCGCCATCAGCAGCGCGCCGCATTTATCGGCGATGGCGCGGAACCGTTTCCAGTCGAATGTCAGCGAATAGGCGGACGCGCCGGCGACGATGAGCTTCGGCTTCTTCACGTGCGCGAGCTCCTCGACCTCGGCGTAGTCTATGGCCTCGGTCTTCGGGTCGAGGCCGTAGGTGACCGCGTCGAAGTAACGCCCGGACAGGCTCACCTTGGCGCCGTGCGTGAGGTGGCCGCCCGCGTCGAGCGCCATGCCGAGTATGGTGTCACCCGGGTGCAGCACGGCGTAATACACCGCCGTGTTCGCCTGCGCCCCGGAATGGGGC
>Ga0137319_1000184_pt1 | contig 23236 bp, 23 predicted proteins | sample EasRivERMZT333_2_FD_104752 | JGI IMG/M metagenome (GOLD analysis project Ga0137319, IMG submission 104752) | Soil microbial communities from meander-bound floodplain in the East River, Colorado, USA - East River MetaG ERMZT333_2 | ecosystem: Environmental > Terrestrial > Soil > Floodplain ... | reverse complement strand
CGCGCAGCGAAAGCCCCACCGAGAAGAAATCGAGATCGGCCTCCCCTCCCTGAATGGCCCAGATCGCCGTCGGCGCGGTCTGCCCCGAGGGACTGATTAACCCCTTCGTGAAGCAGGTGTCCATCAGGCCATTGATGTCGAAGTCTCCGTTCGCCGGGCAGGTGACGCCCGGCAGCGGATCCGGAAAACCAGCCCGCATCCCCTCCGGGTTCACGCGTGTGTTGATGTCAGCATCGATACAGCCATATGGAGCGCCTCTCAGGCCTCCGCAGAGCGGGTTCGGGGCGTTCGCGTCGGGAGAGAAAATCCTCAGAGAGCCGTCGGGACGAAAGAGCACTCCCGGCAGAGTCACAAGGTCGATCTGGTCGTGGCCCGCCAGACTGATCTCGAGCGCCTGGCTCGCCTGAACGTAGCGCGCATCGATGACGATCCCCAGGGCGTCCGTCATACGGTACTCGAGCCCCCCCGTCAGCTGCCAGAACCACCCGTCCTTTGCCTCCACCGAAAGGGGATACTCGAATGGCATCCGCCCCTCGAACTCGATGATCGTGTCCTTGAAACCACCCGGACTCAGATCGGTCCCGATCTCGTCGCCGATCTTCCTGATCCGCAGGGATTCGAGCTGCGCGTTCAGTGCGACGAGATCCTCGTCGACGTCGGTGTCCGTGAAGAGGTACCCGGCCCCCGCCCCAGCGTACAGATTGATGGCTCGACCCGGCAGGAAGCGAACGATCCCGGAGATCGAAACGGGGACCTGCCTGAGTGTCCCCGTCGCGGTCGGGGATGACACGGTCCGATCCACGAGGCGGACGTACAAACCGGCAGCATTGGCGACCGGGATCGTCTCCTCCATGTAGACGTCCACCTCCGGCGCTTCGGACTCGACTAGCCCGGCATTGAGCTGAAGGGCGAAGCGTGGGGTGACGAGAAACCCCACCGCCAAATCGAATCCGAAGGTCTCCTCCATCGACGGCTCGCGCGCCACCAGATCGTCAGGACGCGGATCGCAGAAAGGGTCCTGGTCCGGATAGAAGTCGCCCCGGTTCAGTGTGCAGGCGGTCTTCTCGTTGGGATCGCCGGTGAAAGGAATGCCATCGTCGCCGTACTGTTGCGTGAAGATGATGGCTGCGTTGCTGCGGATCTCGTCCATCGCCTCGAAATAGGAAACTCCCGCCTGGAAGTACCATCGCCGTGCGGCCGCCTCGGTCTCCGGGGAGGCCGCCCACGCGACGGCGACGACTGCGAGGCACGCGAGCCGCAAACCAGGCCGGTGATTCGCATGCTTCGTGTCGAGCATCCCGCCCCCCTATATCACACAAATCAGATTATCCCGCGCTCCGGGATGCCGTCGAATCTTCCGGTCCAGGTCAGCGAAGAGCCCTGGGCTCGACGCGGGGCGTGGGAATGGGGAAAAAACGGATCAGCGCGGCGCGGCGGTCCTTGAAGCGGCTCGACTCCTGGCGGTTGTTGTCCACCATCAAGAGAAGCACGCGGTTCGGGTCTACCGCGATCCCTTCGACCTGGTTGTAGAAGAGCCCCCCCGGATAACCGAGCGCGCGCTCGGTGAGCGCGAAGCTGAATTCTCCGACGAGATGCAGCGGACGTGGTGACGTGTCGCCAGGGGTCGGCGGCGGCACCTCGAACTCCAGGACCTTCTGGCGGGAGCGCGCGACCAGGAGCAGATGCCCGCTGGGCGCGTCGTACGTCGCGGCGGAGATGTCGGCGCCGATCTCATCGGGGAGCTTCAGGTAGGTCCGGCCGGTCAGGGTGTGCGCCGCGCAGGGCTTGTCCGGGAGATCGAACAGCCACGCGCCGCGCGTCTCGCGCTCCTTCGCCACGAAGAGCCGTCCCCCCGGAACGACCGCCAGCGCCTCGATGCCGCAGTTGTCCGGCCCGATGAAGCAGCGCGCGTCGACGCCCGTTATCCATGCCGCGCAGACACGCTCGGGAAACTGGCTCAGGACGAAGATGACTCCGTTGATCTCGCTGGCGATCAGGACTTCCCCGGTGGGGAGGACGGTCATGGCTTCCAGGTCGGTCTTCTCGGGCATCCCGGCGGGGGTCCAGCGTTTCGCGACCCAGCCGCCGGCTCCGTCCGCGGGCGGCTCGAGCCTGAAGATCATCGGCACCTTGTCGCTGACGGTCCAGACGCCGTCGTCCAGCAGAAGCAGGTCGGATGGCTCCGGGACGAGCTGGATCGGATCGATGCGGACGCGGTCGGTCACCGCGGGCTCGTCGCGCCATAGCGTCGCAAGGGCGGCCTGCGTCTCCGCGGTGGCCGCGGCATGGGCGGCGCCGCAAGCCAGCGGGAGCAACGCGGCGCAGAGCCGCAGGATCCTCATCCGGGACTCGTCAGTTCGATGCGCCGGCCATCCCGTCGAGCGCGCGGGCGCGGGCCGCCGCGAACTCGTCCCCCGCGTTCCAGGCGGGAAGCTGGCTGCTTTCCGAGATCCTGTAGGCCAGGTAGAAGGCGATGCGCGCGGTCTGTTCCGCGCCATCCAGGTCCCAGTCCGAATCGTACTCGTCCGAAGGACGGTGGTACCTGCTGTCGCGGTACTCCTTCCACTGCACCTCGCCCCATTCAGGCTCGTGCCCTTCGAAGTGCTGGCCGTGCCGGATCGAGATGGAGGGGACGCCGATCTTGGCGAAATTGAAATGATCCGAGCGGTAGAAGAACCCCTGCTCGGGGTGGGCGTCGGGCACGACCTCGAAGTCGAAGCGCGAGGCGGCGTCCGCGATGAGCGCTCCCAGCGTCGAGCGCTCGCCGCCGAGGAAGGTCATGTCCTGGGTCACGCCAAGCACCGAGACGCCATCCATGTTGATGTTGGCCGCGATCTTTCCGGGAGCGAAGGTCGGGTTCTCGGCGTAGTACTCGGACCCCAGCAGACCCTGCTCTTCGGCGGTGACCGCGATGAAGACGATCGAGCGGCGCGGCTTCACAGTCCCGAGCCGCATCGCCCGCGCCATCTCGAGCATCGCCGACACGCCCGAGGCGTTGTCGTAGGCGCCGTTGTACACGTTGTCGCCCGTGTCATCGGGCTTGCCCACGCCGAGGTGATCGTAGTGCGCGGTGATGATGACCGCCTCTGATTTCAGGGCCTCGTCGGCGCCCGGCACCCATCCAATGACGTTGATCGACTCGAAGTTCCGCAGCTTCGTCTCGATGTGCGCCGTCGCGGCGAGCCCGAGAGGCACGGGGCGGAAATCAGGCCGGGCGGCCGCCGCGCGCAGCGCGTCCAGATCCTGCCCCGCCGCCGTCAACAGCGCGCGCGCCGAGCCCTGGGTGAGCCATCCGGCCATGCTGAGCGGGGCCGGCCCATTCGGGTCCAGCTCGTTCTGCGAGCGCTCCTTGCCCCACGAGTTGCGCACCACGTCCCAGGCGTAGCCCGCCGATTCGTCCGTGTGGATCAGAAGCACGCCGAGCGCCCCCTTCTTCGCGGCGATCTCGTACTTGTAGGTCCAGCGGCCGAAGTAGGTCAGCCCCTTGCCACCGAAGTGGTTCGGATCCTCGGAGGGAGGGTCGTTCACGAGCATGAGCAGAACCTTCCCCGCGACGTCGAGCCCCTTGTAGTCGTCCCACGACTGCGAAGGCGCGTCGATCCCGTACCCGACGAAGACCATGTCGCCGCCCACATCCACCGCGGGGCGCTGCGTCTCCGTCCAGAGGACATAGTCGTTCTGCAGCGTAATGGCCGGAACAGCGGCCGCGCCCGCTCCCGTGAAGGCCAGCGTGCTGGCCGCCATCGTCTCGACTCCCACGAGCGGGACGCGCTGCTTGTAGCTGTTGCCGGGCGCACCGGGCCAGAGCGAGGAGAGCTGGAAGTAGTTCTGGATATGCTCGGCCGCGAGCTCCGCGCCGCGATCACCGGTGCCGCGACCTTCGAGGAGGTCCGAGGAGAGGTAACGGAGGTGGACGCGGATCCGCGCGCTGCTGATCGTGTTCATCGCCGCTTCGACCCCCGTGGGGAGGCCGTTGGACTCCGCATCCGTCCGGGCTCCTTGGTCCTGCGCCCACCCAGTGCCAGGGTCACCCGCGGCTGCGAACAGCGCCACGCCAGTGAGAAGCGCCGCCGTGTGGCGCAGCCATCGTCCCGAACGAGACATCTTTTCCTCCGCTCGCTGGTCCGCCGGGAGCCCCGTTCCGGCAGGGGCGGGGCGGACGGTGTCAGCAGTCATGGGCCGCATGGGCCGTATCGAACAACAGACCGGGTGCCCCGGGCCAGATCGGGCAACGCATCACTTTAGCAGCCGGACGCGGCTCACGCCGCCGCGGACGCCGGACCCGCGAGCCGATCGAGAAGCCGGCGCGTGAAGACCTCGACCATCCTGCGCCTGTACTGCGGCGGGAACATCACGTTGCGCACGGGCTGGCTCCCCCCGGCGATCGCGGCGGCAATCTCCCCGATCGCCGCCGCCGTCAGACGTTCGCCGCGCAGCGGCTCCGTCACCTCGGGGAACAGACGCGGCGTCATGGAGACGGCGGTCGCCGCGATCCTCAGATCCTCCACGACGTCTCCCTTCAGGCGCAGGGCCGCGGCGACGCCGGCATCGGGGAAGTCGAAGGAGCCACGGAGCCGGAGCTTCGCGTAGCCGCTGCGGTATCCCGAGGCTTCGGCGGGGAGCGTGACGCGCGCGAGGATGTCCCCTCTCTCGAGGACGTGCTTGCGGATCCCGTCTGGCTGGTAGAAGTCCCGCAACGGGACCTCGCGGCTCCCACCGCGGCCGCGGATCGTCAGGGTCGCATCGAGGGCCAGCAGCGGAGCGGCGGCATCCCCGGCGTAGACGGCGTAGCAGATCTCCTTCTGCGGCACGACGAGACAGACGTCGCCGTCCGCCTTCATGCAGTATCCCTTCGCGGCCCTCCAGTCGTGCGACTGGTTGAAGTAGTAGCAGCGCGTCTCGACCAGGAGATTCCCCCCGAGGGTGGCCTGCTGTCGCACCAGCGGGCTGGCCACAGCCGCGACCGCTTCGTGAAGCCCCCTGTAGCTACTTCGCACCGAAGCGTCGGCAGCAAGATCGTTGAGGCGCAGCATGGCGCCGAAGGAGCGCCCCTCCCGGTGCGCAAGCTCCGCCACGTCCCAGAGGGCGATGACATTGCCGCGGGGATTGAGCCTGTTCTTGTAGTTGGGGAGCAGATCCGTGCCGCCGCCGATGTAGTCGAAGTCGTTGCCGCACGACGCGGCGATGGAGACGGCCTCGTCGAGACTCTTCGGACGGTGCAGGCGGAACGGTGGGAGGATCATGTGGATGGCATATCAGATGTGGATGGCATATCACTTGTGGAGGGCATCATGAGCGGGTCGCCGGAGCCGGCCTGCGGCTCCCCTTCTTCGCGGACGAGCCCCGATCACCGGACGGGCGCGACGGGCGCGGGTGGCGCATGATCTCCGCGAGCACCCGGTCCGGGCTCATGGGCAGCTCCTTCATGCGGATCCCCACGGCGTCATAGACGGCGTTGGCCACCGCGGGGGCGACCGGCAGGATCGGACCCTCGCCCGCCTCCTTCGCGCCGTAAGGGCCCTCCGGGTCGTTCGATTCGACGACGATGACCTCAACGTCGGGCATCACATCCGGCGACAGCGTTCTGTAATCCAGGAGATTGGCGTTCAGGATGCTGCCGCGGTGGTAGCGGAAGTCCTCGGTGAGGGCCTGTCCGAGGCCCATGTGGACGCATCCCTGGATCTGTCCGATCACGGCGATGGGGTTCAGAGCGCGGCCGCAATCGTGCGCGGCCCACATCTTCTTGACGCGGATGAACCCCGTCTCGGGGTCCACCGAGACGCGCGCGACGTAGGCCTGGAAGGTGTAGGAGGGAGACAGGCCCGCGGCCGCCCCTTTGAACTTCCCCCCCATCGGGGGCGCCGCGGCGTAGCAGCCGCGCGCGATGAGCGCCCCCTTCCCCTTGATCGCCTCCTGGAGCGCGTCCATGAAGGAGACCGCCACGGACGGGTCGGGGGCGTAGATGATCCGCTCGTTCTGAAGGACGAAACCTTCCGGCTGATACCCCGTGAGCGCCGCGGCCGCCGCGATCAGATCGGTGCGCACCTGCTCGGCCGCGCGCAGCGCGGCGTTGCCCGCCATGAACGTCACGCGGCTCGAGTACGATCCCAGGTCGATGGGGGCCGTATCGCTGTCGGAGGTGAGCACGCGGATCCTGTCCAGCCCGACTCCCAACGGCTCCGCGACGCACTGCGCGAGCATCGTGTCGCTCCCCTGGCCGATCTCCGCGGCGAGGGAATGCACCGTGATGCCGCCGTCGCTGTCGATCTTGAGGTGCACGGTGGACTGGGGGGTCTTGGTCCAGTGGATCGGCAGCGCCGAACCGCTGATGTAGAAGCCGCACGCCACTCCGATCCCCTCGCCGTAGGGGAGCTTCCCATGCTCCTGCTCCCACCCCGAAGCCTCGCGCACTCTTTCGAGGCATTCGCGCGTCCCGTTGCTCGTGATGCGGAACTCGTTCACGGTCTTGGTCATCGGGGGAAGAAGGTTCTTCATCCGGAACGCGATGGGATCCATGCCGATGTCGCCGGCCAGCATGTCCGCGAGCACCTCCATGGCGTAGCGCGAGTTCACCGCGCCGTGGCCGCGCATGGCGCCGCTCGGTGGCTTGTTGGTGTAGACGCGCTTGCCGGAGTAGCGGAAGTTGTCGATCCGGTAGGGCCCCATGCAGAGCACGCCGTTGTAATACGTGGTCACCACGCCGAAGCTCCCCCAGGCTCCGCCGTCGATCAGGGCGCTCAGGTCGAGGCCGGTGATGAACCCTTCCTTCGAGACCCCCATCGCCATGGAGGTGCGCGTGGGATGCCGGCCGTGGTTGGTGATGAAGACCTCCTCCCGGTCGAAGAGGATCTTCACGGGACGGCGCGTGTGCCGTGACAGCAGCGCGGCGATCATCTCGTGCGGGAAGGGATCGCTCTTGCCGCCGAAGGCGCCGCCGACCATCGGCCGGATGACCCGGATCCGGTGCATGTCCATCGTCATCACTTCGGCGAGCGCGCGGTGGAGGTAGTGCGGCACCTGCGTCGCGGACCACACCGTGAGACGTCCGTCGTGGTCGTAATGGGCGATGACGCAGTGCGGCTCCGTGAAGGCATGGGTGACGGGGGCGAACTGGAACTGGTGCCGCTCCACGAAAGCCGACTGATCGAACGCCTTCTCCACGTCGCCGAAGTTCTGATCCACCGCCTTCTGGATGTTCGTACCCGCCAGCGTCTTGTCGTGGATCGGATCCTCGGTGGGCTTCAGGGCCTCGTCGATCGTCAGGATCGGCGTGAGGGGCTCGTAGGTGACGTCGATGCGTCGCAGCGCGTCGAGCGCGGTCTCCTCGTCATCGGCCGCCACTCCCGCCACGCAGTCGCCGATGTAGCGGACCCGGTCCACCGCCATGGCGGTCTCGTCGCGGCTGACCGGCAGCACGCCGAAGCGGACCTCGGTCTCCCTCCCCGTGACCACCGCGCGCACGCCGGGCATCGCCGAAGCGCGCGACGTGTCGATGCGCGCGATGCGCGCGTAGGGAAGCGGACTCCTCAGGATCTTCCCGGTGAGCATCCCGGGGAGCTTGATGTCGTCGGTGTAGACCCCCTGCCCCGTCACCTTGGCCCGCGCGTCGATGAGCGGGGTCGGCTTTCCGACGACGCTCATCGTCCGCTCCCCGGGGAGCGGAGCCGCGCGGCGGCATCCTTGATCGCCTCGATGATGGTGACGTAGCCCGTGCACCGGCACATGTTCCCGGCGATGGCGCAGCGGATCTCCTCGTCGTCCGGATCGGGTGTCCGTTCGAGCAGATCCACGGCCGTCATGATGAACCCTGGAGTGCAGAAGCCGCATTGGCTGGCGCCGTGCCTGACGAAGGCGTCCTGGATGGGATGAAGCCCTTCTCCCGTGGCCAGCCCTTCCACCGTCTTCACGACCTTGCCGTCCGCTTCCAGGGCGAGCGTGAGACAGGAGAGGACGGCCCGACCGTCCACCAGCACGGTGCAGCATCCGCAGGTTCCCATGTCGCAGCCGCGCCGCGTCCCGGTCAGGTTGAGCTGCTCGCGAAGCACGTCGAGCAGCACGTCATAGGGCCTGACCGAGACGAGGTGCTCGGCCCCGTTGACCGTCAAGGCGATTGCCGCGCGCGGGACTCCGCGCGCGCGACGGATCGCGTAGAGGTCGGTCCCGCTCTTCGGCTCCGCGTCGCTCATGCGTCTAGGACGAAGCCGCCCGCGCCCGGTATTCGGAAAGGAGCTGCTGGTACTGCTCGGGAGTGTTCATCGTCAGTAAGATACCCCGTCCTTCCACCGGGACTTCCTCGGTCTCCCCTTCCCGGACCCGGATGTAGGAGTTCAACCCCTCGTCGTCCCCCATCTCGAGGATCGGTCCCCGGTGCGAGGAGGCGAAGAGGACCGGGTGTCCCCTCTCCCCTGCGTGGGTCGCGATGAAGATCGTCCGGCGGTGGTGGCGCTCTTCGAAGCGTTCGATCAGCGTGTCGATGTCGCTGCTGGTGACGAGCGGGTAGTCGATCGGGAGGACCATGAAGGCGTCGGCGCTCCCTGCAATCGCCTCCAGGCCGATCTTCAGCGACGAGGTCTGGCCACGGTCGGGATGCGCGTTGACGACCACGCGCGGTCGCACCGAGGGACCGGCGCCGTTGAACTCGAGCCCCGCCAGGGCCTCCCGGATCGGCACTTCGTCGACGCCCAGCACGAGGATCGTCTCGTCGGCCCCGGCTTCGAGGCATGCCGAGAGCACGAGCGCGAGACAGCTCTTGCCGTCGAAATCCAGCAGGGCTTTGGGGCGGCCCATCCTCGTGGAAGCGCCCGCGGCGAGAACGATGATGGAGGTGTTCACTGCGCGATTCTAGCCGTGCTCGCCCACCGCAGGCAAGGCCACGTTGCGTAGGGCACCAGATATGCAGCGCGTCTCGCGAGCGGCGGCACGAAGGCCCACACCTGCGGCCAGCGAGCAGCGCTCTCCGCGCTCTGCGGGGAGGGTCAGGGCTTGGGCTGGGCGCTCGACACCGTGGCGGCGGCGCCGGTGGTTCCGATCACTTCGAGCGCTCCGCGCCCGATCAGCTCTTCGATGAAGGTATACGCGACGAGATCGTCGTCGGGCACAGAGTCGATGATCTCCGCGAGCGTCGCGCCCCCCGTCGCGGCCCTCAGGATGATCCGCTGGGTCGTGGTGAGAGCGCCAAGCTCCGACTCCTTCTTGCGCGTGGCGCGCAACCGCTCGTCGAGATTCGGGAGCCTTTTCGCGAGTTGGTGCAGCTCATCGAACTGCTTGAAGCTCTCCATCAGCACGGAGGAGGTGCTCCCTTCGAGCGCCGGCTCCGCGGGACGCCCGGGCTCGCCCGGCTCGAACTCGAAGAGCGCCTCGGGCCAGGTCACGATCCGGAACAGGGCCTTGCGTCCCTTGAGCGACCTGGTCTCCGCGTTGAGGATCTTCCCTTCCCGGAAAAAGATGCGCCCGACGGAACGCCCCCTGATGTGCAGCGTCCCGGAACGCTGGTTGAGGCTCAGGAGCTGGATCACGTCGGGGATCGCCAGCTGCTCGCTGTGTCCCGCCAGATGGACCGGTCCCGGCCGCGTCTGGGACGCCTTCACTCCCTTGCGCTTGCCTCGCCCCGCGGTGCGGGCGACGCGCCGCATCACGCTCTCCACGCGCGCCACGACCTCCTCCTTCGAGAAGGGCTTGCAGATGTAGTCGTCGGCCCCCATTTCCAGGCCCTTGATCCTCTTGGGGACATCGCGCTCGGTGGTGAGGAAGATGAAGGGGACCTCGTGCGTCGGCTCGGCGCGACGGATCGCTTCGCAGAGCGCCCATCCGTCCATAACGGGCATCAGGATGTCCGTGACGACGAGGTCGGGACGCTGGCGTCCGATCTTGCGCAGAGCGTCGGAGCCGTTCTCCGCGGTGTCCACCTGGAACCCCTTCGCGGTCAATGCATCCGCAAGAACCTGGCGTATGAGCTGGCTGTCATCGACAACGAGGACGCGCTTGGCGGACATCCAGGGGCTCCTTCCCCATCGATCGGTGCCGTCGAACAACGAGATTGTTCCGACGCACCCGACGGTTGCGCCAATATGGGGTCGCCCATGACGGGAGGCAAACAGCCAGGATCGCCTATGCGCCGGCGCGGGCGGTGGCCGTCAACCGGCCTTCGGGGCGTCGGCGGGACGAGGGGCGCTGGAGAGGGCGCCCCCGGCGCCCGGCCCGTAACGGTCGTCCATGAAGCGCCCCCAGGGGGTGCTGCGGAACGTCCGGATGCGCGCCTGGCCGATGGTGGGATACCAGAGCCAGTCGTGGTAGAGGTTCGAGGCCATCGGAGCCCACACCACCAGCGGTGAGTGCAGCGCGATCTTCTCCAGGAACCGCAGCGGCCCCCTGCGCAGCATCTGATCGCCCCAGATGACCAGGGACCTGCTCATCTGGAACCCGAAGTTGATCCCCTCGATGGATTCCCCGGCGATCTCGATGTCGCGCGGATCGGCGACCCCCAGCCCCATGTCGTGACAGATCCTCAGGTACCCGATCTGCATCGGGTCGAAACCCATCATGCGCGCGGCCACGGCATCGATCGCGACCGAATCGGCGCTCGCCAGGATGTAGTTCTTGACGCGCGGGATCATGGTGCGCGGACCGGCGCCGTCGCCGGCGACCGTCCCGTCCATCACCGCGAAGACGGACGGATGGATCTCCCGCTGCATGATCATCAGGTCGGCGAGCACCTCGTGGATGTGCTTGTGCGCGTAGTGGCGCACCTCCTTCAGGAGCCCGCCGAACGCGTTCTTGACGGCCCCCGTCGTGACGCTGTGCCCATGCGTCTTGAGCGTCGGCAGATGAAGGACCTGCTTGCCGAGGAACATCTCCGGGATCTCGATCCCTTCCGGGAAGATCCGGTCGAGCCGCAGCAGCTTCGCCTTGAAGCGGTGGACGACCCACTTGACCTCGGTGAGCGGCTGGAATTTGAGTCCGCACGAGTCGAGCACGGGGAGCCACCGGTTGTTGCGCGCTCCCTTCCAGGGCTCGGTCACCACGGTGCGGTTTTCCACGGGGATGAGGCTCGAGGCCGGATAGCCGTCGTCGAGCAGCGTGCGCACGACCCCCTCGAGCTGCCAGGGCTGCGTGGAGCAGGCCGGAAAATACCGGGTCCAGGAGAGGTTCAGCTTGAGGAGGGTCGGGATGTCCCGCGCGAGGACACGCTGATAGTCGGCGAGATGCATCACGCGGCCATAGTCCGCAAGGACGCGACCGGGCTCCGTCTTCAGGACCGCGACTCTCGCCTTCACGCTCTTCCTCAGGAGAAATAGAGAACGACGACTGCTGCAACGGCCCAAAGGACGACGTTGATGAAGAGGGACTTGTCGGAGTAGAAGGTCCCCGTAGGGCTCTCCCCCATGTCTTTCCTGTGGACGAGGTAAAGATAGCGGAAAATTCCATAGAGGACAAAGGGGATGGTCAGGGGAAGGTAGGGGGTGTCCAGCTTCTGCCGCGTCTCCGGCGCGAGCGTGTAGAGCGCGTAGGCGACCACGGTGGCCGAGGTCACGATCGAGATCATCTGATCGAGGAAGGCAACCGAGTAGTCGCGCAGCGCGATGCGCGTGCTCGATGCGAGGGTCTCCAGTTGCGCCAGCTCCTGGCGTCGTTTCGTGAAGCCGAGGAAGAGCGACAGCAGGATCGTGCACAGGATGAGCCAGGCCGAGATGGCGACGTCGATCGCGAGCGCGCCGGCCACGGCGCGGATGACGTAGCCGCTCGCGACGATCATGACGTCCAGGATGACGACCGTCTTCAGCCACAGGGAATACGCCACGTTGATCATCAGGTAGGCGATCCCGCACAGCGCGAAGGCCGGGTCGATGAGCCAGGCCAGCGGCAGCGAGACCACGACGAGCGTCAGGGCCACGGCGGCCGCGGCGCCCACGGCAAGATCGCCCGAGGCGATGGGGCGCGTGCGCTTGACCGGGTGGAGACGATCCCGGCTCCGATCGAGGATGTCGTTCAGGATGTAGACGGCGCTGGAGAACGCGCAGAACAGACCGAAGGCTGCGGCAGCCCGGCCCAGCCGGGCAGCCTCCAGCAGCGTCTGGGAGAAGATGAGCGCCGCGAAGATGACCGAGTTCTTGAGCCACTGCCGGACCCGCATGCTCTCCAGCAGTGCGATCGCGCGTGAGGAACTCACGCGTCCCCGGCCTGCTCCCGATCGTGCAGGGTACGCAGCTCGAGGATTTCGTAGGTCTTCTTCCCCGAGGGGACGTTGATGGTCACCTCGTCCCCCGGTTGCTTGTTGAGAAAACCGCGCGCGAGGGGCGACGAGATCGAGATGAGCCCATCGCCGGGATTGCCCATCCCTTCCATGACGATCTCGAACTCGATCTCCTTGTCGTCGGTCGTGTCGAGGACGCGGAACTTCGAGCCGAGGCCGACACGGTCCTTCGGCACCTGGTCGATCCGGACGAGGGAAATCTCGGAGAGCTTCTGCATGATCTGGGCGATGCGCGAGTGGAGGAAGCGCTGGCGCTCGAGGGCGGAGTGATACTCCGCGTTCTCCCTCAGATCGCCGAGCGCGACGGCCCGCTTGATCTCCTGCGGCAGCTCGATTCTCAGCTCCCGCTCGAGCAGCTTGAGCTCACTCTCGAGGGTTTCCTTGAGGCTCGTTCCCTTCATCGCGCTCCCATCCCCCGCGCGATGGACCACAGCGTCCCGCGCGCCTTTTCCGTCAACAGGCCGCCAGTATAGAGCCGGTGGTCAGAACCGGGCAACAGGCCTATGTTTCAGGCCTGGAGAGGTCGCGATGCTGATCGTCTGCCCGGGATGCAACACCAACTACTCGATCGACGAGCGGACGATTTCCGGTGTCGCGGCCAAGCTGAACTGCCGCGAGTGCGGCACCCAAACCATCGTCGCCTTGCAGGGAACCCACGAAGAAGCCTCTTCCGCGAGCCATGCCTCCGGCAGCTCCACCGCGGCAGACGCGGCAGCGGCGGAAGCCGCCGCCAGGACCGCGGACCCGGGGGCCGGCGCCGCGCCGCAGGTGAGCTGTCCGAGCTGCGGTCACCGGTTCGACCCCTCGGCCGAGGCCCCTGCAGCGCGCGCGCCATCGAGCGCGCGCCCGACGAGCGCCCCGACGGTGCCGCGCCCCGCGCGAGCGCAAGCCAGGCTCCTGCTCGTCGAAGACCAGGGCTACTTCATCCAGCTCACGAAGGACGCTCTCGGACCGGACTTCGAGGTCACGGCCGTCAGCGAATTGTCGGGGGCCGAGCAGGCCCTGAATCAGGACCGCTTCGATCTCGTGATCCTGGACCTCTCGCTCCAGGGGAATCAGGATGGCCGGCGCCTTCTCAAGACCATCCACAAACGCGCCATCCCCATTCTCATCTTCACCGCGCGCGACGAATCGGAGTTCTATGGAGCCGTCTGGGATGAGCTGAAGGTCGCCGGCGTGATGGACATCCTCCTCAAGGGCGTCAACGTCGGCGAAGAGCTCAAGCGCAAGGTGGTCGCGATCGTGGGTGGGAAACCTCCCGCGTAGCCCGGAACTGGCGGCGCTGCGGCATTGATCAGCCTGCCGGACATCCACTAAGATGACCCCATCATGCGAAGGCAGCGTCAGAAGCTGATCCTCGGCGGGATCATCATCCTGAGCGGACTCGGCGCCCTCATCGTCTACAGCTTCAACCAGAGTCTCGTGTACGATCATTCCGTGGCGGAGTTCATGGGCAACCCGGGCCTGCAGCGCTCCAATTGCCGGATCTACGGCAAGGTCGCCGCGGCCAGCGTCGTCCGTGAGCCGGGGGGTATCGGCGTGCGCTTCACGGTCACCGACGGCACCCATTCGGTTCCCGTGATCTACGCGCGCGAGGTTCCGGACACGTTCAAAGAGGAGGGCGACGTGGTCGTGGAAGGAATGCTCAACGCCGAAGGAGTGTTCGCCGCGCATCATCTCCTCGCCAAGTGCCCCTCCAAGTACGAGAAGGAGGCCCAGGAGGCCGAAGGCTCGTACGGCTCCGCGGGCGCCGGAGCGATCTAGCCCAGCCCGGAGCGATCCAAACCGGGCCCCGAGTGATCTACCCGGGCTATTGCCCGGGACAAAGTCTTCCTTGAGGATCGATGGCTGACCTTGGCTACGCGTGCCTTCTCATGGCGCTCCTTTGCGCCGTGTGGGGAGTCCTGTCCTCCTGGCTCGGACACCAGATGCGCCACTCCGAGCTGGTGCGCAGCGGAGAGAACGCAGCGGTGGCCGTCGCGACGCTGCTCGGCGTCGCGTGCCTCAGCCTCATCACCGCGTTCCTGAGGAACGACTTCTCGCTCCTCTACGTGGCGCAGAATTCCAACACGACCCAGCCTGCCATCTACAAGATTGCCGCGCTGTGGGGCGGGCAGTCAGGGTCGCTCATGCTCTGGGTCTTCATCCTCTCCGTCTACGCGGCCATCGTCGTGGTCCAGAACCGCCGCCGGCATCGCGTGCTGATGCCGGGTGTCACGGGAACACTGCTGGGGATCAGCACCTTCTTCCTCTTCATGCTCCAGTTCGTGAGCAACCCCTTCGAGCCCCTCCCCCGCGCCGCGGCCGAGGGGACGGGGCTGAATCCCCTGCTCCAGAATCCGTTCATGGCCAGCCACCCGCCAAGTCTCTATCTGGGTTACGTCGGCGTGGCGGTGCCGTTCGCCTTCGCTCTGGCGGCCCTGATGGCGGGACGTCTCGACAACGAGTGGATCACCACCACGCGCCGCTGGTCGCTCTTCGCATGGTTCTTCCTCGGGATCGGGATCCTCCAGGGGGGTTACTGGGCGTACGTCGAGCTGGGCTGGGGGGGCTACTGGGCGTGGGACCCCGTCGAGAACGCGTCGCTCATGCCCTGGCTCACGATGACCGCCTTCATCCACTCCGTGATGATCCAGGAGAAGAAGGGGATGCTGAAGGTCTGGAACCTTCTGCTCATCATCATGACCTTCTGCCTCTCGATCTTCGGGACGTTCATCACCCGCAGCGGCGTGATCTCATCGGTCCATTCCTTCACGAAATCGTCGCTGGGTCCGTGGTTCGCGACCTTCTGGGTCACGATCGTGCTCGTCTCCGTGCTGCTGCTGATCTATCGGCTCCCCAGGCTGCGGACCGAGAACTCCATCGAATCGCTCCTGTCGCGCGAGAGCGCGTTCCTCTTCAACAACATTCTCTTCATCGCCATCGCGTTCACCGTCTTCTGGGGCACCGTCTACCCCATCCTGTCGGAGGCCATCCAGGGTGTGAAGGTCTCGATCGGCCCCCCTTGGTTCAATCAGTGGATCGTCCCGCTGGGCCTCGCGCTGATCTTCGTCACGGGCGTGGGTCCGCTGATCGCGTGGCGCCGCGCGTCGGGCCAGAACCTGATCCGAAATTTCGCCGGTCCGATTGTCTTCGGAGCCGCGGTCGGGGCGATCTGCTTCGTCCTGGGCGTGCGGCACTTCCGCGCGCTGCTCTCTTTCGTGCTCTGCGCCTTCGTGCTGGCCACCATCGCCCAGGAGCTCTGGCGCGGGACGCGCTCGCGCATGGCGTCCGCCGGGGAGGGCTTCCTGACGGGGCTGACCTCGTTGATCCTGCGCAACAAGCGGCGCTACGGCGGATACCTCGTCCACGTCGGGATGGTGATGATCTTCGTGGGGATCACGGGATCCTCGGCGTTCCAGCAGGAGGTCACGGCCCACATCAAGCGGGGCGAAAGCTTCACCATCGGCCCCTACAGCATGCTGTTCGCCGACACCGGATCGTCCCACGACGAGCACAAGGACGTCCTGTCGGCCACGCTCGAGGTGAGCCGTGATGGACAACGCGTGGACACGCTGCGTCCCGAGAAGTACTACTACCGCGCCACCGAGCAACCCACCACCGAAGTCGCCATCCACGGTCTGTTCAGCTGGCCGCCCAACCTCGGCGATGACCTCTACACGATCCTCGTCGACAACGACCCGCAGGGAGGAGGCTACACGTTCAAGGCGTACCTCAACCCGCTGATCTCCTGGATCTGGCTCGGCGGATTCGTCGTCATCCTCGGGACGCATGTGGCGGTGCTCCCCGAATGGGCGCGCGTCCCCGCAAAGCGCTTGAGTTCCGCTGTGGAGGTCTCCGGTGTCGTCTCGTGACCGGGCGGACCGACCGCCCTCGCGGCTCAGGGCCTGCTCCGCGCTGCTGATCGCGGCGCTGTTTCCCGCCGCACTTTCCATCCCGGGCGCGCTCGCCGCGCCGCAGCACGTGGACGCCGGCACCCCCCGGGTCGAGGAATCCGCAGCCGCCGAGGAGGTGACGACGGTCATCCAGTGCTCGTGCGGCGGCTGTGTCAACCAGACGCTGCACGACTGCACGTGCGGCTTCGCGGCGAGCCAGCGTCAACGCATCGAGGAAGCGATCGAAGGGGGCAGCACCCCCGAGGCGATCATCGCGTCGTACGTGCAGGAGCACGGCCCGCAGATCCGGATCGTCCCGGAGAAGTCAGGGCTCCATCTGATCGGGTGGGCGATCCCGTTCGTCGCCGCGGCCACCGGCCTCATCGCCCTCACCGTCCTGCTTCTGACCTGGCGCCGGCGGACCATGACGGACGAGGCGCACGCACTCCCGCTCCCCGCGGAGACCGACCAGCGCTACCGCGATCGGCTCGACAGGGACTTGAAGGAGATGGATCGATGGTGATCCTCGCGGGAATCGTCGTCGCGGGAGCCGCCCTCTTCGTCCTGAGTCCTCTGCTCGGCTGGGGGACGCATCCGGCCTTCGAGACCGAAGCTGTCGCAGCGGGCGCGCAGCGCGACGAGCTGCTGGCGAGGCGCCAGGAGGTCCTGGCCGCGATCAAGGATCTCGACCTCGAGTACGCGCTGGGAAAGCTCACACAGGAAGATCATCACCAGACGCGCGAGCGTCTCGTCGCGGAAGCCTTCGCCCTCTACCGACGTCTGGACCGGGACATCACTGAGTGACCTCGCTCCCCCATCCACAGGCCCAGCCGCCGGCCGTGGTTGCCCGTGGTCTCACGCGCCGCTTCGGCCCCCGCCGCGCGCTGGATGGCGTCGACCTCGACGTGCCGGCAGGGGCGTTCCTGACGCTCTTCGGCCCCAACGGCGCCGGCAAGACGACGCTGGTGAAGACGCTGGCGACCCTGACCCGCCCCTCCAGCGGATCGCTGTCGATCTTCGGCGCCGATCCGAGGCACGAGCCCGATGCCGTCAGGCGGCGCATCGGCCTGGTCGGGCACGCGGGGTTCCTCTACGACGGACTGACCGGGCGCGACAACCTCGCGTTCTTCGCCGGGCTCCACGATCTCGACGACATGGAGACGAGGGTCGAAGAGATGCTCGGGCGTGTGGGGCTGTCGGATCGCGCCGACGATCCGGTGCGGAGCTATTCGCGGGGCATGCGCCAGCGGCTCTCCATCGGGCGCGCCCTGATCAACGACCCCGACCTGGTGCTGCTGGACGAGCCCTACACCGGGCTCGACCAGAGCGCCTCCCGCAAGCTCCGCGACATCCTGTCGGGCATCCGCTCCCGGGGCGGCACCGTGGTGATGGTGACCCATCACCTCGAGGAGGGCTTGTGGCTCAGCACGCGCATCGGCATCATGGCCGCCGGCCGCCTGTGCCACATGGAGGAGGCTTCGGGGCTGTCGCGCGATCGGCTCGAGAGCGTCTACCGGAGCGTCGTGGACGCGATCCCGTCATGACGGCGCCCGCAGACGCGCCCGGCCGTGAGGCGCTGGCCCGCGCGACCGGCGGCACGGCAAGCCGGCCGTGGATCCTGCGCGAGGCGCGCGCCGTCCTGCGCATCTGCCTCAAGGACCTCAGGATCGAGTGGCGCAGCCTCGACAACCTCCCGGCGATGTTCTTCTTCGCGTTGCTGGTGATGGTGATTTTCAGCTTCGGCTTCGACTTCGCCGCCTTCTCCTTCCAGGAGCTCGGCCCCGGCATGCTCTGGGTGGCCTTCTGCTTCGCGGGGGTCCTCGCGTTCGGCCATTCCTTCGCCCTCGAGCGGCAGGCGGACGGGCTCGCCGGGATGATGCTGGCTCCGATCGATCCCGGCTCGCTCTACCTCGGGAAGTTCCTCGCCAACCTCGTCACGATGCTGATCGTCGAGGCCCTGATCCTCCCCTTGTGCGCCGTGCTTTTCAGCGCGCGCATCGACGCGGTATTCTGGCCCCTCGGGCTCGCGATCCTGGTGCACACGATTGGCTTCGCCGCCGTCGGGACGCTCTTCGGGGCCATGACGGCGCGCACGCGGCGCGGGGATGTTCTGCTGCCGATCATGATGATGGCCATCTCGATCCCGCTGTTGATCTCCGCGGTCCGGACGACCGCGGCGGTCTTCTCCGATCAGCCGGCCCTGAAGCAGGCGGCGGGCGCCTGGCTGACGATGGCGTCGATCTTCGACGTCATCTTCATGACCGCCGCCTACATCACGTTCGAATACGTGATCGAGGAGTGATGAAGGCGCGATCGGGGTCCGCGGGTGCCGGTCCGGGGCTGATGCTCGGGACGCTCACCGTTCTGGTGGTGGCACTGGCCATCGCCACGCTCTACGGGGCGTACTTCTACGCGGCACGCGAGAAGGAGATGGGAGACGTCCAGCGCATCTTCTACTTCCACGCGCCGGCGGGGCTCGCGTGCTTCCTGGCATTCTTCGTGACCTTCGTGTGCGGGATCGGCTACCTCGCGACGCGCAAACCCGGCTGGGACGTGATGGGGCACGCTTCGGCGGAGATCGGACTGCTCTTCTGCCTCATCGTGCTGGTCACCGGACCTTTCTGGGCGCGCCCGGTCTGGGGGGTATGGTGGACGTGGGAAGCGCGGCTCACCACGACGCTGATCCTCTTTCTGATCTACTCGGGATACCTCCTCGTGCGGCGCTACACCGACGACCCGGAGCAGCGGGCGCGGTTCGCCGCCGTGATCGGGATCGTGGGGTTCCTGGACGTGCCCCTCGTCTACTGGTCGGTCCGCTTCTTCCGGGGGCACCATCCTCTCGTGCTGAAGGTCTCGGGGGGGGGCGGGCTGGAGCAGAGCATGCGCCACGTTTTTCTGGCGGGGATCGCGACCTACTTCGCTCTCTATGCCTGCCTCATGGTCCTGCGCGTCCGCCTCGGACACGCCGAGGTCGAGCTGCGATGGCTGCGGGAGCGCGCCATCAGGGGAGCCCATGCCACGCGGACTCCGGCCGGGACACATGGAGGGACTTCGTGACCAACGAGCAGAAGCTCTGGTATCTCTTCTGGACCTACGACTTCATCTGGCTGGCGATCGGCACGTACATCATCGTTCTGGGCGCGCGCGAGCGCCGGCTGCGCCGAGCGATCGAGAAGCTGCGTGAGACCCTCGGTGATGACCACGACTGACCGCCCGATCCTGAATCGCCGGAGAGCCTGGATCGCGACAGCGGTCGCGGCGGCGCTCGCGCTGCTTTCCGGCAACCTGCCGGCCGCGTCGCGCCCCGCCGAGCGGGCGCGGCACGCGATGGTGGCGGCCGCCGAGCCGCTCGCCGCCGCGGAAGGGCTCCGGGTCCTGCGCGAGGGGGGCAATGCCGTGGACGCCGCGGTGACGATGGCCTGCGTCCTCGCCGTGACCTACCCGCGCGCGGGGAACATCGGTGGGGGCGGCTACATGCTGATCCGACCGGCGCGCGGCGAGCCCATCGTCCTCGACTTCCGCGAGGTCGCTCCCGCCGCCGCGACCCGCGACATGTTCCTCGACGCTGAGGGCGAACCCATCGCGGGCTCGAGCACGCACACCTACCGTGCCGTCGGCGTGCCCGGGACCGTCTCGGGCCTGGCGCTGGCGCTGCGGCACGGCGGAACGATCCCCCTTGCCAGGGCCCTCGCGCCCGCGATCCGCTACGCGCGCGAGGGGTTCATCGTCGGGCGCGGCCTGGAAGAGGAGCTCGCGAAGGAGACCGCCAGACTCGAGCGCTACCCGGCGTCTCGCGCGCTCTTCTTCAAGGACGGCAAGCCCCTCGTGGAGGGGGACCGTCTCGTTCAGGAGGATCTGGCGCGCACGCTCGAAGAGATCGCGCGCGACGGTCCCGACGCCTTCTACAAGGGGCGCATCGCCCAGACACTTGCGAAGGACGTGCAGGACCATGGAGGCCTGATCACGAAGAAGGATCTCGCCGGTTACGAGACCATCGCGAAGGCTCCGCTGGAAGGCCGCTACCGCGGGCATCGCATCCTGTCGGCTCCCCCCTCCAGCTCCGGCGGGGTCGCCCTGGTCCAGATTCTGAATATGCTCGAGCCCTTCGACCTGCGCTCGATGGGGCACAACTCCAGCCAGTACATCCACTGCGTGACCGAGGCCATGAAGCGTGCTTTCGCCGATCGGGCGCAATGGCTCGGCGATCCGGACTTCGTCGATGTCCCCTTCCGCGCGCTGATCGCGCCGGACTACGCGCGATCCCTCATGCGGAGCTTCGACCCCCGGCGCGCCACGCCCGCGGCGGTCGCGGGACCGGGGGATCCACGCCGTCGCGAGGGAGACTCCACGACGCATCTGTCGGTGCTGGACGCCTCGGGGATGGCGGTCTCCTGCACGCTGACGCTCAACGACAGCTTCGGCTGCGGCGCCGTGGCGGCGGGGCTGGGCTTCCTGCTCAACGACGAGATGGACGATTTCAGCGCAAAGCCCGGCGCTCCCAATGCCTACGGGCTCGTCGGCGGGACGGCGAACGCCATCGCTCCCGGAAAGCGGATGCTCTCTTCGATGAGCCCGACCATCGTGACGGCGGGTGACGGCGCCGACGAGAGGCCATGGCTCGTGCTCGGCTCGCCGGGCGGCCCGTCGATCATCAGCGCGATCGCGCAGACGATCCTCAACGTGACGGACTTCCAGATGGATCTGCAGGGCGCGGTGGATGCGCCGCGCTTCCACCATCAGTGGAGCCCGGATCGCATCATGGTGGATCGAGGGGTTTTCCCGCGCGACGTCATCGATGCGCTCATGGCCCGGGGCCACGAGGTGGAGGAGCGTGACCCGAAAGGAGAGGTGCAGGCAATCCAGGCCGGAAGCGGCGAGGGTTGGATCCTCGGAGCGTCCGACGCGCGCGGCTTTGGAGAGAGCCTTGGATACTAACGAGGTCCGAACCCGCACCGGCTCCGGGCTCGACCCCTTCGACCGCGGGAGGTGCGTGGCCGTGTTCGGCTCGTCGGATCCCGCCGAAGGAGACCCCCTCTACGAGCTGGCCCGCGACGTCGGGCGCCTCCTCGCGGCCAGGGGGTGCACGGTGGTGACGGGGGGCTACGGCGGGGTGATGGAGGCCGCGTCCCGGGGGGCTCGCGACTCCGGGGGGCACGCGCTCGGCATCACGACCCGCGCATTCGACGCGGCCCGGGCGGGCCCCAACAGGTTCCTGACGCGGCATCGCGAGGAGGAAGGACTCTTCGAGAGGACGCGCGAATTGATAGGGTGCAGCGCGGGCTATATAATCCTGAGCGGAAAAGCAGGAACCCTCGCAGAACTCACCTTCCTCTGGGCCCTCCACAGAGCGCGGCTCCTCGGGGACCGGCCGATCGTTCTGCTGGGAGAACGCTGGAAGCCATTTGTCGAGTCGGTCAGGGCCCTCAACCTCGTGGATGAAAGCCAGCTTGCCGTGACCCGTGTGGCGGCGACGGCTGACGAGGCCGTGATGATGGTGTGCGGTTCGCTGCCTATGCTCGAAGACCCACAATGAGGACACGGATGAGCTCCACGAGCGCGATGAGCGCAATGAAGGACCGGATGACGGGACGGGACCGGCGATGAGCGTGGAAAACCCGGCTTTCGAGGGCCCCCCGCCTGCAGGCGGCTCGGAGGCGGCGGCGGCCGCCGACAGCCGTGATCGGGCCGTGGAGAAGGGGATCCTCAGGGATTACTTCGAGACGATCGTCATCTGCGTCATCTTCGTCGTGTTCGCGCGGGCCTTCGTCTTCCAGCAGTCGAAGATCCCGACGGGCTCCATGATCCCCACGCTCCTGATCGGCGACTACATCATGGTCAACAAGTTCATGTACGCGCCGACGGTGAGCGGCCTGGAGACCTCCCTTCTCCCCATCCGCGACATACGCCGCGGCGACATCATCGTCTTCAAGTACCCCGAGGAGCCGGAGAAGGACTACATCAAGCGCGTCATCGGCCTGCCGGGCGAGTTCATCGAGATGCGCAACAAGACCGTTCACATCAACGGCGTTCCCCTCGAGGAGCCCTACAAGGCGCACGAGGGGGAGATGAAGCCTGAGTCGTGGGCGAAGATCCGCGAGGGGGAGGAGCCGCTCTCCTCGGCCGAATTCATCCCGCGCAACTGGCCCAACGCCAATGGCGTGAACTTCGGCCCGGTCCTCATCCCCGAGGGGCATTACTTCTGCATGGGAGACAACCGCGACAACTCGCGGGACAGCCGTTCCTGGGGCACCGTGCCGCGCGACAACGTCAAGGGGAAGGCATTCATCATCTGGTGGTCCTTCTCGGGCGAGGAGAACGATCACATCAGGACAGGTCTCGTGGAGCGCGCGCGAAGCATCGCCTACAAGCTGATCTATTTCATCCCCAAGTCGCGCTTCAGCCGCTGCCTCCACTTCATCAGCTGAGCCAGGCGCCCCTATGGCATCCATCCGACAGAACGTCACGCTCGGCCACGCGCCAACCAAGGCCACGGGGGTCGGGGAGGTCACGCTGGCCGCAGGGACGAAGGTGACGATCGTCAAGGAGTGGAAGAACCATTTCCTGGTGAAGACCGCGGAAGGGAAGCTCTTCAACGTCGCCAGGGAAATGGTCGACCCCGCCTAGCACCCTGCCAGGGGGCGATCAGAGGTTCCGCGACACTCCCGCAATCCGCACGGACAGATCGCCCGGAACGAGAAACGACGACGTCCCGAACCGCGCATCATCGCGCCGCGGGAAATCCGAGCGGTAGTGCGAGCCGCGGCTCTCCTCGCGGGCGAGTCCGAAGCGCGCGATCAGCCCCGCGAGCGTTGCCGTGTTGATCGCCTCCAGGGTCGCGCGCAGTCCCGGCCCCCACGGCCCATCGGGTGATCCGGAGACCGCCGCGCCACTGCGTGCCGTCAGGTCGTTGAGCGCTTCCTCGCATTCGTCCAGAGCCCTGACGAGTCCCTTCGCTTCGCGGACGATCCCGAGCTTCTCCCAGGCGATCGTCTGGACGCGCAGCGCGGTCGCGGCAGCTGCCGCGGCGGCTCCCTGGCCCAGGCCGGTGGTCGTGAGATCGGTGCCGCCATCGGTCCGCGCGTTCGGGGGAAGCGACGCGCCATCGTCGATG
>Ga0137319_1000180_pt1 | contig 23761 bp, 46 predicted proteins | sample EasRivERMZT333_2_FD_104752 | JGI IMG/M metagenome (GOLD analysis project Ga0137319, IMG submission 104752) | Soil microbial communities from meander-bound floodplain in the East River, Colorado, USA - East River MetaG ERMZT333_2 | ecosystem: Environmental > Terrestrial > Soil > Floodplain ... | reverse complement strand
TTCGCAGAGGGAATGACTGAAGGTGGCTCACTCGGACAGGTCACTGAGTTCAAGCGTTTCGAGGACGCCGAGCCTTTCATCGGTGGCGACTTCCGTGTGCCGGACGTTCTTCGTTCCAAGCGTCTCCCGCATGGGCCGAGTGCCTACCGTGGGGGTGTCCCGCGCAAGCCGGGCACGCTCACTCACGGTTACACGGGGGCTCTTCGTCGCTCGGGCAAATACACACCGCACACGCGCCGGGCGACCGCCGAGGATGCTCTTGAGTTCGAGCGCTACGCATCGGCCGAGCGCTTCCGTCAGCGACTCCTGCCGATCGGTCAGAAGGTGCGACCGGCCGACGTCAAGCGACGTGGTCGCCAGGACACCGTGTACGTGCCGCTGCGTGAGCGCCCGCTCAAGAGGGCTGAGTCGCAGGAGCTTCGTAAGGCTCTCGAGGAGGTCGAGCCCGAACACCTGACGGTCGAGGAGGCAGCCCGCCTCGAGCAGTTGACCAAGGCGTTCGAGTACGAGCTCTTTCCTGTCGTCGAGCGCATGAACGATGGCTTCCGGCCGGGGCCGGAGTTCGCTGGCGTGCACCCTGGTCAGGCAGTCCCCGGAGTCGTCTGGGTCGATCGCACGCTTCTCGGTTCCCAGCGCAAGCTCGTTGGCAACGTGCCCGTCTACGACGTCACGGCCGATGCCGTGAAGGGTCTGATTCTGTACGGCAAGACCGGCTACGTCACTCCGAACCTCGTGGGAAACATGGCGCTCAACCTCTTCCAGCAGGGCGTCCTTATGCCGGCGAACATCATGCGAGTCGCGAAGCTCCCTCGGGATGTTCGGATGCTCGTAAAGGAGGTCATGGGGCATGGCTTCTCGCGCGCTCTCGCCGAGGGCACGCGCAGCCCTATCTCGGGTGCTGTCCAGAAGGCCGGGAACTTCTGGTCCTACTTCGTCGACAACCTCTTCCGCGAGGCCGCGTTCATTCACGAGGCGCGTCGCTACGGGATGCACTCCCCCGCTGAGATTCGCAGCTTCATCATGGACTCGAAGCATCGTTCGGACTACGCGGAAGCCGCTCAGCGTGCGCGTGACGCGATCATTGACTACGAACGGCTTGGGCCGCTTGAGCGCGACATCATTCGCCGTGCGATTTTCGTCTACCCCTGGATCAAGGGTTCGACGTACTATGCCGGGCAGTTCCTTCGTGACCATCCGATTCTTGCCGCTGTGTTCGCGAAGATGGGCGAGCAGGGGATGGCCGAGGCAGCCCGCGATATCGGGCCGGTGCCTTCGTATGCGAGGGGCTCGTTCAAGGTCGGTGGCACCGAGGGTCGCCCGCTGATCGTAAACCCGGCCGCTGTCTCTCCGTTTCAGACGCCTGCGCAGGTCGTCGCTTCCCTGCGTGGTGCCGTGTCCGGTAACGCCGAGCGCTCGGAGCAAGTCGGAGAGTTCGCAGCGCCGCTCATTCAGTCCGGCATCGAAGCTGCCTTCGGGCGTGACCTTTTCACCGGACGCGAGCTCGAGGGGAATCTCCCTGAGCGCTTCGGAGGGCAGATCGCGAAGGGTCTGCCGCAGGTTCTTCTCACGAAGAGGCTACGTGACGTCGGCAAGCCAGCCACGCAGGAGAAGACCTATCCCTACTCGCGCGGCGAGGCACTCGGGCAGTTCATCGTCGGCTCGTCCTTCCCGCGCCCGGCCAATCGCGCCGCTTTGAACGAGCAGGCGGTGGCTGCGTCTCGACCGACCGGCCTCGAGAAGATCACCGTCGAGCGCCAGGCCGTTCTGCCCAAGCTCCGGGGCAAGGTCGACCCCGAGGACTTCAAGCACATCCAGAAGGCGTACACGGTCTATATGGGCATGGAGACGATCCGCTCGAAGGCGCGTGCGAGCACAGGCGAGGGGGAGCCCTACTACCGCGCGGTGCTCGAGGCCGAAGCACGCTACATGGGCGAACTCGGTTTCGCGGAGCGCGCGGACGTCAACTTTCTCGTGAAGATCGCGAAGACTGGAAGCTACGACGAGGTTCGTAAGCGCCGCAACGCGCTTGTGACCGGGCCGTATGAGTCTCTCTACCTCAAGGCGACGAGGACCGCTCGGAAGGTCGCTGGGTACCAACGATGAGCAGTCTTGCCCAAGCCCTGATCGCCTATGCGCGCTCGTCCGGCAAGGATGCCTCCTCGCTGTATCGCGCGCTCGCCGAGCCACGTTCGCAGCGCACTCCTGACTACTCAGCTCAGTCGCGACCGCGGACGTCAGGAGATGGCGAAGGTGGCGGCGAGGGTGGCCTCTCGTATCCGACCGAGAACATCGGCGACCTGCTCATCCTGCCGACCTACTGGAAGGGCACACACCCGACTGGCGGCTCCTCGTGGGCAGGGCAGGGATCGACGGCGACGGACATCATGGCGAAGGCCGGGACGCAGGTCGGTGCTCCCGAGCCGGGTGTCGTCGAGTATTTTCATCCGACAGGAGCGCAGGGCGGTGGCTCCATGCGCTTCGACCCCGATGCTCCGGGGCCGGACTACTGGATCGGGCACATCGCCCAAGGACTCCCTTCCGGCACTCGTATCAAGCATCGTGGTCAGCGCATCGCCCGCATCTCGCGTGATCACGCAGCTCCGCACGCTCACGTCGACCGCATCCGTTAGGAGGCACCGTGCTTGCCGTCGAACCCACTCTCGTAACCGTTCTCGTCGTCCTGGGAATCATCGCCCTCCTCGTCTTCATCGTGCGCCGATGAGCGAGGGTGGAGGCGCGAGCCGCTCGACGGAGCCGGCGGCGGGAACGTCAGCTCCGACCGATGTTTCTCTGCGCGAGTTCATCGACCAGCGCTTCATAGGTCTCGAGAAGCGACTCGATGAGCGGCGGGCATCCGACCATGAAGCAGTCAGGATCGCGAAGGAGACCGCGGACGCTGCGCTCGAGGCGCACAACCAGCTCATCCGACAGATGCGCGGTCAGGCGACGGAGGCACAACGTCAGCTCGACAAGCTCACCGACACCTACGCCACCAAAGAGAACCTGACGACGCTGGAGACGCTCATCAACGAGCGGCTCAAGTCGATCGACGCGCGCCTGGGGACGATCGAAATGCAAGCCGGGTTGTACGGCACGGAGAAGAGGGCGGTGCGTACGGCGTTCTCTGACGCTCGCTCGACGATCGTGTTCGGGTTCATCGTCCTCGCGGGCGTGCTCGCGCTCATCACCTACCTCGCTCAGAACTAGGGGGTCACATGACGAAGAAGGAGCTCGCGCTTCGCCGTGCGCTCAGGTTCGTTGGCGTCAAGGAGCACCCTCCGGGGTCGAACCGTGGTCCCGACATCTACCGCGACGGGAAGATCGGCGGCATCGACAACTGGTGCGAGCGTGCCAACGGGCTCGTCGGCTACCCCTGGTGCGCGGCGTTCGTGTGCGGGATGTATTCGGACGTAGGCTGTCCGATCCCCGAGCCTCGTCGAGCAGCGGTCGGCTTCTTCCTCGACTGGGCTCGCAAGATCGGTCTTACCGTCGTCAAGCCTCGTCGTGGCGATCTCATTTGCTACCGCTTCGACTCCGATCAGTGGCCCGACCATATCGGGATCATCGTGCGCGTGCTCGCCGTGCGCTACCGCTCGGGCAAGTTCGTTGGCTACGTGCGCACGGTCGAGGGGAACACGTCGGCCGGCAACGATGCGAACGGTGGGCAGGTTCAGATTCGCTTTCGCTGGCTCGACGGGCGCTGCGCGTTCGTGAGGATCAACTGTCCCGAGATCGCGTGACGTCGTGCCCAGGGTGCTCACTCACTCAGAGGAGCCCAAGGTCGACCTAGACGCCCGGCGGCTTTACGCCTGGCGCGCCGACCGGCTACTCGAGCTTGGCTTCACGCTCCGTCAGACACTCAAGCTCGTCCACCGTAACGACATCGTCCATGACGCAACCGTGCTCATCGAGGCGGGCTGCGATCCCAAGACCGCATCGAAAATCCTCCTGTAGGAAGGAGCACCATGACCACGAAGATTCTCGCCACGTTCACCGCTGTCGTCGGTGGCATCAGCGTCGTCTACACGTTGCTCGTAGCTGTAGGCATCGAGATCAGTCCGGCGCTACAGGACGGGATCACAGGCGTTCTTGGCCTGGGTCTTGTCGTCGCCGGCATCTGGCTCCATCCGAGCGTGCCTGTTGGGAACGGAACTTCCTAGCGCGGCGGGGGCGGGCCGACGAAGAGCGTTAGCACAAGCATCGTCGCTGTAGGGACGAGGAAGATAACGATGCCCCACAGTCCGAAGGCGTCGATGAGCATCCCGAGATCACCGAGCACGCTCGCGAGTAGGGCGAGGCCGAGTGGGATGAGGACGAGGACGCCGATCGCGAGAAAGAAGAGCGTTGCGAGCGGCTGCCTAGACATCGGTTGAAGACACGTTAGCGCATTAACTGGCCGTTTAGTGCCAGTGCGCCGATCCGATCAAGGATCGTCATGGTCGCTTCGTAGTCGGGCTCGTTCTCCCCATCGAGCCATCTCCGCACCCGCTTTGGAGAATCGTAGGGGGTGAGATCGAGCTTGCGAGCGAGCTCCCCTGGTGTCTCGCAGTCGAGCCTGTCCATCGCCAGGCGCACGAGATCGGAAGCAGCGATGATCCCCTCGCTCACCCGAATCAGGCTAGAACGTCCGGTCGGAGATGTCCGTCCGCCCGGACTTGACCTGGGAAGTTTGACCTGTCATACTCGGGCGCCATGAGGACCGCGTGCATCAATCCGCAGCGGATTTACCAGGCCCGAGACGCTCGCAAGTTGACGCAAGAGGACGTTGCCTACGGGCTTCGCCAGCGCGGTCACAAGGCGAACGGTCGAAGCATCCGGCGCTGGGAATCCGGGCAGCACGCGCCACATGCGAACATCGTCCCTGACCTCGCAGCCGTTCTCGGCGTGACGATCGAGAAGCTCTACGAGCGTTCCGAGTCAGGTGAGGACGAGGAAGACGAGGCTGCTTTGCGTCGCCTCGCTCATCAGTTGATCGATCGTAGGCAGGACGATCTTGCCCTGCAACTACTTGAGCGTGTTCAGATTCTCAAGTCACGCGAGGACGTGCTCTCGTGATCCCCATTCGCCTGACCCAAATCCGGGTCGACGTGCGTGTGAGCGCAGCGCAGAAGGTCGCGCGCCGGGAGCCTGCGGAGCGCTATGCGCTCTTCGCTGCGGCGCTCCTACCGTCGAACACCGTCTACTACCTGTCCGAGCGCGCGAAGCCGCTCCTCGAGCGGTACGCGGCTCACAACCAGAGGAGTGCTGCATGACGACATTCGAGGATCGCCTCGAGACTGGACTCGCGCCCGCGTGGCGTCCAGACAAGGACGACACCGACGTTCTGATCGGTGAGGTTGTCGACATCACGAAGGGCACGTCCGACTACGAGCCCTATCCACTTCTCACCGTCCGACTCGACGACGGAACCGAGAAGGCAGTCCACGGCTTCCACACTGTTCTCAAGAACGAGCTGATCCGACAGCAGCCGCAGATCGGTGAGCGGATCGGGATCAAGTACCTCGGTGAGCAGGCGACGAAGCCGGGCTCGAAGTTCAAGTCGTTCATCGGCTACCGGCTCAAGATCGACCGCCAGAACGCGGCCTTCGACTGGTCGAAGATTGGTCAGGTCGAGGAGGTCGACGAAGCGGCGGTTGTCGAGCCGGTGACGGTTCCCGACGATGCCGGTGAGGACTCGATCCCCTTCTAGGTGGATCAAGCAGAGATGATCGTGGCGTCCAAGAGAGTGGCTGGCTGGTCGACGAAGGATCGTGAATGGCTCGCGTTGCTTTCTCCCCCCGAGCGCGAGTCCGTTCTCCTTCTCGCTGCTCACTTGGACGCCTCCCCTGTACGTGAAGAGGAGGACGAATGACCAAGTACCTCGTACTGCGAGCAAGCGAAGAGTCCGGCGCAGAAGAGGACGGAGCGCCGGCAGGGACCTATGTAGCGACTCCCGCGCGCTCGTGGAAGCCGCTCGTCGTCAAGCCCGAGAGGACATTCACGTTCTCGTGAGCGTCGAGCTCCCCAAGCTAGACGACTTTCTGGGACGCCTCTCCGACGTACATGAGACGGATCGTGGCTTCATTGCCCGCTGCCCCGCGCACGAGGATCGCTCACCCTCGCTCTCGGTCGGAGAGGCGCACTCAGGCTGGGCGTTCGTCCTTCACTGTCATGCCGGGTGTGACCCGCTCGCGGTGCTGCAAGCGGTTGGCATGGAGTGGAAGGACATCGCTGGCGAGGACGCTCCTGCTCGTCGACGTCCTGTCTCGCAGCGCTCGCGTGAGCTGACTGCGATGGCCTGTGGTCTTCGCTTGCAGAACGAGCCCGACGTGCTCAAGCGGCTGCGCTACGTGCGTGGCTGGGCAGCAGGAGCGCTCGAGATGCTCAACGTGGGCTGGGATGGTTCCCGGCTCACGTTGCCGGTTAGAGACGCGGAGGGAAAGCTCCACGACACCCTGCGCTACGACCCCTTCGCGATGCAGGGTCGCAAGGTCATCGCGGGTAAGGGGAAGTCGCGGCTGCCGTGGCCGGCGCCTGAGTCGATCTCGACTCGAAAGGTGCTCCTTGTCGAAGGTGAAGGGACGGCAATCTCGCTGCTCTCGATCGGCCTGCGCGCGGTCGCGCTGCCAGGCTCGATGCGTCTCTCGACGAACGTCACTCGCCCCGGCTCCTGGCGTGGGACCGGCTGGCATAGGACCTGGGCACGGCGCTTCGAGCGCTTCTCACACGTCATCCTCTTTCCCGACTGCGACGGTCCTGGCCGTGCGCTCATGGGAGCAGCGCGCTACGACCTCGAGAAGACCGGGACGAAGGTTCACCTGATCGACCTTGGGCCGAAGACCTGGGACGGCTCGGACATCGCGGACATGCTGCTCTGTAACGCCTACGACGGCCCGACGAGGCTCGCTGCCAAGAACGTCGTGCGCGAGATCATCGCGACCGAAGCGGAGCTCCTCGTCGCATGAATCTCACCGACATTCTCACGCAGCTCCACGACGGTACGTTCGAGACAGCCGAGGAGCGCTTTGACGCGATGCGTGGCTCCGGTCGCCCGAGCGACGGCAAGTATTTCCTCGAAGACCCGGAGGGATTTCGCAAGGAGCGTGTGCCTGCGGTCACGACGGTCAATGCTTGCGAGCACCCTCGTGGCCTCTTTCACTGGTACTGGGAGAAGGGCAAGAACGGCTACGACTTCAACGAGAACCCGACGCCTGCGCTTGAGGTCGGCTCGGTCGTGCACCGCATGGTCGAGAACCGCATCCACGGACTCCCTGTGCCCGAGCCCGCCGAGGAGATCGCCGAGCTGGTCATGTCTGCCTACGGCGCCTTCGAGCGTTGGTGGAACGCCGGCAAGTTCAAGGTCATCGCGACCGAGGTCCCGCTCGTCTCGCGCCAGTATCGGATCGGAGGTACGCCTGACGCGCTCCTGCTCGATGCCGAGGGTCAGGTGTGCCTTGGTGACTGGAAGTCGTCGAACGGGCTGAACAAGGATTACCTGCGCCAGATCGCGATTTACGGAGCGATGTGGGACGAGCAGGCGCCCGAGCGCTTCCAGCTCAAGGGCGGATTCCATCTCGTTCGCTTTGCGAAGACGAACGGCGACTTCGAGCATCGGCACTTCCCCGAGCTCGACGACGGGCTCGAGTGCTTCTTGCTCCTGAGACGCATCTACGACCTCAACAAGTCCCTTGAAAAGAGGATTCGATGAACGAGAACAACGTTATTCCGTTCCCCGACGAGCACTCCGTTCGGGTGTACGAGCCGGGCGAGCTTTCGGTCGTCGAGGAGGTTCGCCACGTTCCACTGACCGAGACGCAGATGCAAGCGATCGAGGGGCTTGGTCACGAACTCGTCAAGATCGGCGCGACTCAAGGCGGGATGCTCCTGCTTGGGATCGCCGCGATGTGGAAGGTCGCGGCGTGAGCATGGCCGACTACGAGCCCGACCGCGAGGCGGGTGACGAGAACGCCTACGAAGAGCACCGTGGGCGACTCGGGGATGGCCTCTGCGAGCGCTGTGGACTGAATGTCCAGCTACCCGAGAAGGACTGGTGCGGCGACTGCACGCTCGAAGTCGAGGCGCTCCTCGCTGACACCGACGAAGACGCCTATGACCTCACTGACCCGAAGCACACACGTCATCACGACGCGATGGTCGACGCCTGGGACAACCGGGAGAAGGTCGCATGATCGTCGACGCCATCATCCTCCTCGTCTCCGGCGCGCTGCTCCTCGGTGGCCTGTGGCTGCTCTGGCACGCGGGCGCTGAGGCGTTTCGGGAGTGGCGCGAGTGACTCGCGGCATCGGCTGGTTCATCCTCGCTTGCGCGCTCGTCGCGGTCCTCATCCCCTTCCCCGGACTCATCTGGGTCTCACTCGGCGGACTCGCGCTCATCTGGTTCGCGACGCCGACGTCCAAGCCGCGCCGAAGGGCGGCTAAGCGTACGAGGGAGAGGGGCTCCTGAGAGTTGTTTTCGCCATGACCGTCATCGCACTATGCATCACGACATCGGGCGCGGCCGGCGTCCCAGCGTCGTCGGCAGATAGCCGAGCGCAGGAGACTGACGAGCTCCGCGTGACCGCGTCCGTTACTTGCCGGTCCGCACGTAAAGCCGTCCGCTGGTACAGGGGCAGGCACGCCGACTGGCTCAAGTTGCGAGGGGTGCCCCGTCCGCAGTCGGGCCGCACCCCTCGCTCCTGCGCTGACGCGCGCTACCTGGCTGGCGTTGCGAAGTCGCGCTCGTTCAAGGCTCGTACTGCCGCCGAGCGCTGGATATCTTCCCACGTCCTCACTGACTTCCGCGTGGTGGATGGGGCGCGAGCGTGGCACCGGGCCGTGCAGGAGGCGCAGCGGCCGTACCCTGACACCGAGGCGTGGCTCATGTCCTGCTCGGCGTCGGAGGGCGGCTGGGGGCGCTGGGTGCCCAACTCGCAGGGCTCAGGGGTAGGCGGCTGGCTTCAATTTCACCCCGGCACTTTTGCGGGGTTCTCCTGGCGTGCTCGCGTCGATGCTGCCTCTCGTGGCTTCATCGTTCCGGGCTCGGCTTCGAGCTGGTACTCGCCGCTCGGTCAAGCCCTTGCAGGCGGGTGGGCGATCACGAATGGCAGGCGACATCACTGGGTGGGGGCGGGATGTTGAGGGAAGAACGCTCCGTGTCTAGCGTTCCGCGCACGCTCTTTGAGATGCGTGAGGAGATACGGTCGCTCGGCGGTGACACTGAGATCGCTCACAGTCGTGCCGACGACATCCTGATCGAAGCCCTGCGCTTCATGGTCGAGCGGACTCTTTCGGAGGCATCGCGACCACTCTGGCGAGCCGACGTGGAAGACCTGATCGCGGCGTGGCGTGACCTTGAGAAGTGGTACGCATGAGCGCCTCGAAACCGACTTTCAGCCTGCGCGGAGCGTTCGTGTGCTTCTTTCGCAGCCACGACGTGACCCCGAACTATCAGCGGCTCGTGTGGACATGCCATCGGTGTCACACCGAGGGGCCGAAGCTCTGGATGACGGGTTCATGGTTCCTCGACTGGCTCCGCGGTCGCAGACCGTGGTCGTACTGGAGGTGGCGGTATTGAGCGAGGAACGATCACCACAAAAGGTGTTCTCCGACCCTGAGACGCAGGCTCTCCACGAGCGGAACCTCGAATGGCTGCGGCTGATGAAGGAAGACCCAGGCTGGGCGTTGTCGCGGCTTCATGTGCTGTCCGAACTCGAAGAGCAGCTTCAGACTGCCCAGAACGTCCTCGCTGAGGAGCGCCGTTGGCACGAGGAATCGCGGGACGTGAATCGTGATTACGCGGGCCGGTTGGAAGACGCGCTCCACGAAGCCGAGCGGCTAAAGGAGCAGTTGGAGGCCGTCAGCGCTCAACGCGAGCGTATCCGTCACGACCTGGCGTGGCTCGTCTCTCAATGGAGAGCGAAGGGGCCGCTTGACCCAGCGGAGGCACTCGCTGCCGTGCTGTACCAGATCGAACGGGAAGCTCCCAGTCCAGCTAGTGAGCCAAAGCCGTGAGAGCGCGTGACGCACAGAGCGAGCTGCTAAGGCGTGTGGGCATGAAGACGATGACGCGGGATGACGTTGCCGGCGCCTACGCGAACTGCTTGGAGGCGGCTGGCTTCGTCAACTGGCCCGTGGTCAATCGGGCGATCATCACCCGCTGGTCTGAGTCCGCTCTTGTCTATGTGAAGGACGAGGCATGGAAGCGTGCAGGCTCGAACCAAGAGAGCGAGCCGACCTCGTGACCTGGAACCGCAAGCCCTGCGGCTGCGTGAGAGCGCGCCTTCCTCGAGCCGGCAAGGTCGTGATCCGCTGCACGAAGCACCACGACAAGCCTGCGCGTAAGCGGCTCGTCGCCTACTTCGACGCTGACGGGATCGTGAGGACGTCGTGAGCGTTAGTCTCCTGCCCACGCAGTCCACGGCGCACGAGAGCGCCCGATCCTTTCCCGCGATGGCCTCGTGGATCGACGAGCGCGAAACGGAAGGCAAGGCCGCGCGGACACTCGACTCCGACGAGAGGATCATCGCTGCGCTCCTGCTCGCGTACCCCGACCACGAGCTGGCTGACTTCACGCGCGACGAGCTCATGTCCTTCTTCGCCGACGTCACGGCTCCCCAGCGCAACAAGTACCGCTCGCACGTCAACTCGTTCTTTCGCTGGTGCGTGCTCACGGACCGGATCGCCGCGAACCCGATGGACAAGGTGCCCCAGTTCGTCAAGCCGAAGCAGAAGGTCATCAACACGTACACGGACGTCGAGGTCGAGCTCCTGTGCTCCCTCGACCCGCTCTATCGCATCCTCTTCGACGCCGGCCTGCGCTTCACTGAGGCTCGGATGCTGCAAGGCAAGCATCTTCTGTTCGACCTCTCGGACCCTGAGCACCCCACCGGGAAGATCGCCGTCATGCGCGGCAAGGGCGGCAAGGGTCGGCTGATCTCGATGACGATGCGCCTGACGACGGCGGTGGCCGGCTACTACACGACCGAGGGCATCAACCCCGACTCGTACCTGTGGCCGACGCATCCAGGCGGACACCGTGCTCGTCGACGTGAGCCGATCGGTGAGACGGCGCTACGCCAATGGCACGAGCGCGCTCAGGCTCGAGCTGGCATCCCTTATCGCAACTTCCACACGACCCGGCATACCTGCGCGACGTGGTACTTGCGCCGCGGTGTGTCGATGCTCGCCGTCTCGAAGATGCTCGGGCACGAGTCGATCAAGACGACGATCGACCAGTACGCGCACTTGACGATCGAGGACTTTGCGGCCGAGCTCGCGGTGCTGGGGGTGTGATGGACGGTTACGAAAGTGGCTGTACCTGCATGACGATCCCACGTAACCAAGCCGTCCGCGGCTCCTCGCCGCGTCCTATCAGGTTTAGCCCCGTCACGCGACTTTGGTACTCAAAGCCGCGTTCTGCTGTTCGGGTCGTCACGCACGATCTTGAGGGATCGGGCGCATGAGGTACCGGACGATCGTTGCGGATCTGGTGGGTCTCGGGTATCCGACCCTGTCCGTCGACGAGATCGCTGCACTTCCCGTTTCGGAACTCGCCGAGGCGGACGCACATCTTTACCTGTGGATCCCTGACGGCTTCCTGATCGCTGGACATGGAGCCCACGTCATTCGTGCGTGGGGCTTCAACCCGAGCCGTCTCCTGATCTGGCACAAGCGCAACTTCGGACTCGGCTCATTCCCTCGACCCCAACACGAAGCAATCATCACCGCCAAGCGCGGGTCGTTGCCGTACCGATTGAAGGACGCTGGCTCCGTCCATAACTGGCGGCTGTCGTACGACCCTCGTGTCGGCAAGCGACATTCAGAGAAGCCCGATGGTGCGCTGGATCTCATCGAATCAGCGTCTCCTGGTCCGTACCTTGAACTCTTTGCTCGTCGTAACCGCCTGGGCTGGGATACGTGGGGCGACGAGGCACTTGAACACGTGCCCCTGTCCAAAGGAACGTCGAGTGACCTAGGCTCTCGCTCGCCTAGTACTGATGGGCCAAGCCGTTCGAGCCGGCTGGGGGCATCTTCGCCGTTCCAGAAGGTCACGGATGATCTAACTGACGGCTGCGGTTGCGCGTGTCACACGGGCACGGGCTACCGCTCATCGTGCGATCACTGCACCGGGCACTCTATTGCGACGTTCGGCGTTAGGACGAGCCAGTGAGCGCCTACTCGCCGGATCTCCGCGCATTCATCGAGCTCCACGATCCCACGAGCATCGGTCTGTACCTCGTGGAATTCGATCGTCTTGTGGAGCGAACGGAAGCAATGCGAGAGGCGTGTGTGCGGATCGCGGAACTGACCGACGGCCCGGCTTACCCTCCCGCGCTTGGCCATGCGATCCGGCTGGCACAAAGGGCGCTCTCATGAGTCTCTACCTGGAGTCCGTCCGTCCATGTCCGCATTGCGATGGGACGGGCCGCTGGACGCAGCCTCCTTGTGAGCACGACTGGCGGCTGGTCTCGTCCTATGGCGGGCAGAGCTTCAACCTCCAAATCTACGCCTGCCAGAACGAGCGCTGCGAGTCCGCGCTGTGTAGCGACTGCGCTGCTGAAGGACGAGAGGTGTGCGCGTGAGCGCGGAACGAGGAAGGGTGCGCTCCGCTCTGTGGGAGCTAGGTGCTGCTGCCGGGGTCATTGGCGGCTTGGTCGGGCTGCTGCTGTGGTTCGCGTGCGGCGTGAAGAGCCTGCCCATTCTCGAAAAAGGTGTCTGCTCAAGGTGCGGTGACTCTTGTTTCAAGATCAGCTACATCGGCCCCTCGCTGGTCTGCTGGCGATGCTTCGACTCCTTTGTCAAGGAGCAGCAGCGTGGCATCTAATCGGGGAAGGGCTCGGTGAGCACGGCCGCCGAGCGAGCACGCGTCCGTGCGTACTACGAGACTCCCTGCGCTGAGTGCGGCGGTCCGTGCTGGGGCCGCGGTGTCCCCGGCCGGCGCTGCAAGGAGTGCGTCCGGCGAAACGCGAAGTCGATGACGCTCCCAGACGGTCGTCGCGTGCGGGTGTCCGCTCAGGCTCGAGGCCTGCGGTACCAGTGGGGCTGCCCGTGAGCACCACATCGAAGCCGGGAAGCGCTCCGCAGGGGTTCCTCGACCGGAGCTCCAACTTCCACCCTTACGAGTGCGACGGCATCGGCGTCTGCGAACACTGTGACCGCCTGCCGGGTGAGAACCACGACCCAGCGACCTGCGCTCTCTGTGACCCGGAGTACGACTACGCGCCTAACCCGTTCAGAAAGCAGCCGGCGTGAGCGAAGTCTCGAATACGCCTAGTCGACGACGGAGGAAACTGTGAGAGCACTCTGGATAGATGCCGGTGCCGATCCTGACTGGACGAAGGTCCGTACGCACCGGATGACCGCGCTTTACCTGCCTCTTAGTGACCCTCCCCACGACGTCGCACGCCGGCTCGATGACATCCGCACGCACGGTTACGCGCCTGGCGTCTACATGGCCTGGAACTGGGACATGTTCGCTGGGCTCACGGGTCGAGAAGTCGCTGAGCTCGTGCACTCGCGCGTTGCGCTTGTGTCTCCGACGATGAAAGTCAGAGTGCAGTTCGACATTGAAGTGCACGACCCTGTGCTTATCTCCGAGACGCTCGAGCGCTGGCGAGCACTACGACCGGCGCAGGATACGAGCTGGACGCTCGAGTCGATGCAAGGCGGCTGGATGACCCCTGAGTTTGTGAAAAAGATCGTCGCGCTCAGGGTGCGTGTGGTGCCACAGTATTACCACGGCAACATGGATCGAGTCGCCGAGGATGTCGCGCTAAAGGACCTGCTCGCACGTGGCTTCCCGTATGCGCTCGTCACAGGGTTCTACGACGCTCGAGCGCTGCCGGCGAACTGGGACGGTTGGGCATTCACAATGGGCCGACTGCCCTAGCTGTGAGTGCATGGAAGGGTCTTGAGCGACGGGTTGCACGTGCTCTAGGCGGTGAGCGCGCTGGGCCTCGTGGTCGCTATGGGTCAGACGTCGTAGGCGTCCCCTTTGCCGTCGAAGTGAAAAGGACTGTGAGCGACACGGGCGGTGTTCGCGGTGCCTGGATCAGGCAAGCTAAGGCTCAAGCTGAGCTAGAGGGTGTCCCCTGGGTTCTTGTCGTAGCCAGGCATCACGACCGCGCGCCGATCTGCGTGTGCGACTTCGGGCTATTCGTCGAGCTTGCACGCGAAAGCGGCCGGCTCCCTGATGTGCAGGAACCGGCCGCGTGACTGTGAGCCTAAAACTCGAAGGACTGTGGCGTAATGCTTCTATCGGGCATCAAGATCATTACGTCGTCGCGATGGCGCATCCGTTCCCGCGAGTGCTTCGCCGACGTGAAGCGTCGCGCCGAGTCTTGTGCACGTACGAACAGTCGGTGTTGCGTTTCCTGCTGCCATCCGTTTCCATTTACCACGCGAGTAACAACCTTGTAGTACATCACTACTCCTTTGACTGTGTGAGACTGTCGCGATACGACGCGGCGTTGCGGCGCTCGACGAGCACGCGCACGGCTTGCGGTGAGACTCCGACCGCGCGTGCGATGTCAGCGAACGTGGCGCCGGCGGTGTGGGCCTCCACGAGCGCGCGCCGGTACTCATCACGAGCCCGGCGCACCCTCGAGGCTGCCCGCTTGACGGGGCGTAGGTCAGGCATTGAGCGTCCGGCGGAAGTAGACAACCGAGCTGAGCGGTATGACGTACTCGAGCTCGAGCTCCTCGCCGGCGGGCGATCGGTCGAGCTCGACGCTGCGCGCGACTATGAAGCCGTCCCCAACCTGTTTGATGGTCGCGGTGATGGCGGGGACGCCTGCGCCAAATACAAGCGTGCCGCGCGAGCCGGTGATGTAGCTCTCGAGCGTCATCGGCTAGACCTCGTTCCAGTCGTAGCCGTTGTGGGTGTCCTCGCCGTTCTGTACGAAGAGGAAGCCGAGCTCGGCGGTCTTGATGATGCAACCCCCTTCGGTGCGCTGTCCGGGCTTGGCGTAGTCGGGGTTCTCGGGGAGGCAGAAGAGCCCCCAAAGCGCGCTCGTCGACGTGTATGCGAACTGCTCGAAGCCGAGCGCGCGGGCGATCGCTTCTCCCTTCTCGAAGTCGTCAGGCTCCCACTCGAGCTGGGTAAGGGGCTGGTTGGGGAACAAGTCGTCGGTCATGGTCTAGCTCTCCTGTCTGCGGAGGCGCTCGAGGCGCTGCCGCGTTCGCGTGATGTTGCCGCTGAGGTTCTGCAAGTGGTACGCGGGAAACTGCCCGCTTGCGCCCATGAACGCGGGGACGCTGCGTGCGGTGCTTTCGATGTCGGCGCGTTGGCGCTCGTCAAGGAGCTCGAGCGCTTCGGCGGTGCATCTCTTCGCCTTGCTACAGGCGGCGTTATAGGCCTTGATCCGATCGCGCTGTCCCTCGAGCTCGCCGAGCTTGCGCCCGAGCTGCTCGATCGCGTCGGGGTCGTCGTCGTAGATCGACGCGCGGAGCTGGGCCTCGATACCGGCGCCGGCGCTCGCGTGGTGCTCTGCCATCTGCGAGTGCTCGAAGGAGCGCTCGAGCTTCGCGGTCGCCTTGTCTCGGTAGTTGCGGTCCCTGACGCCGTGTACGGGCTGGCCGAACGGGATAACGTCCAGGGCTGCTCGGCCGGCTGCGTAGCCGTCTGCGGCCTTCTGAGCTCGACTCTGTGCCCATTCCGCGCGGCGCTCGGCCTTGCGCTCGAGGCGCTCGCGGTGGGTGAGCCGCGGGTGTCCGTTTCCGGGCGGGCGCGGCTCGAGGTTCTCGCCGGCGTCCGCTCGAGCTCCACAGTCCAGGCAGAGGAGCCGGAGCTCGTGCCGGCGGTTGTAGAGAATCGGCTGACCCTTCGCGACGGGCTCGCTGCACGCGTCGCACGTGCCGGCGTATTTAGCCTCGAGGCGCCGATAGCCGGCTCGCTCGGTGCTCGAGCGCTCCTGCGTGGCGATCGCCTCGTGCATTTCGCGCTCGGCTTGCAGCGCGTAGCTCTCTTCCATCGTGCTCCCTTCTGGGCGTCCGGTATGGGCGCTCCCCCCAGGGCCGGCGGGTGCCGGCGCTCTGGGGAACGCTCAGTCGGCGAGCGTGGCGATAAGGTCGCGTTCTCCTCGGGCTGCCGCGTCGCGATTGGGGAAGGTAGGCGCGGTGTCGAACGGGCGCGGGTCGCAGGCGATCCGCCACTTTCGATCCGGGTAGTTGCGGCTGACACATCCCACGGCGCCGGACGGATAGTGGAGATTGTCGACGTACCAGCCTCCGTGTCTCCAAGGCGAGTAGGCGGGCTGCCACTCAGCTGCGTTCTGGTCAGTCATGGTCGGTCATCCCTTCCGGGCGCGCTCAAGGGTCATGACGTCCACCAGTGGCGCCGGAGTGGGCTACAACCGGCTTTGAGGCACGCGCACCAAACCGCGTGCACTACGAGCACCACCGGTCCGCATAGGGCGATCGTGAGGGCGAACATGTCAGGCGCCGATCTGATCATTCAAACGTCCTGCCGGCGGGTTTGCCTGCAAGGGAAGACGACAGGTTCCGTACGCGTACCAAGGAGCGTTGCGCCAGTCGCTATCCATCAGGTATCGGCGCACTGTGCGAACGGCACCAAGAGCTTGAGCGTGTCCATCTTTGCCCGGCCTCGTCTGCGTGAAGGGGCCGAACGCAAGAGCGGTCCGGCCTCGTTCATCGCGTATCGAGACGTAGTAGTGACCGGGAAGCGCATCGGCTTCATCGAGCCTGACGCGACCATTCCAGCTAGCAGACATGCGGGTTACCTCCTCGTTGTGGACCTAGTCGACCCCTACGGTACTCCTCGCAACCGGGGTTGTCAAGTAATCGCTTCTCGAGCTCGAGCGCGGTACGCTGCCGACTGTCGGCGGGCTCCTCGTGGGCCTAGTCACTTGCGGGTGTGCCCGCCGACGTTTAAGAGGACGAGCTCGTGAGCTGGCTTAGGCTCGACGACGGGTTCGCAGAGCATCCGAAGCTCGATGAGTTGCCTGAGGCTCAGCGCTGGCGCTGGGTCGCGCTGTTGTGCTGGTGTGCTCGTCAGCAGAAGGGCGGGAGAGTCACGGCGACAGCGCTGAAAAGAGCTGGGGTCGACGGTGCCCGCCTGCTCGAGCTTGGGCTCCTCGAGCGCGACGCACAAGGCGTACTTTGGGTGCACGACTGGGCGGAATACAACGGTCCGGTAGAGACGGCGGCGAAGCGTCAGAGACGCTATCGGATGCGCCGCGCGGGGGTGTCGGAAGAGGAAATCGAAAGAGATGTTCCGCGTAGTGATTCGGCTTGGTTAGAGGGTCGACAGGGACATGATGACGTAACGCGTGACGTAACGAAGGACGTAACGAAGGACGTAATCCCGCGCGCCTGCAACCCAACCCCTACCCCTACCCCAACCCCTTCTACACAAACCGCACCGAGGGACGAAGTAGGCGCGCGAGCGAACGCCGCGCAAGTTGGCCGGCTGCTCGCGCTGCTCGCGCTGAATGGCACGCAAGCCGATCACGTACGCGGTATGGCGCTGCGCTCACCAGCTCACGAGGTCGAGGAGCTGACGCGCGCGGTCGGTGCCGGCGGGATCGCCAGCCCGCTCGAGCTCGTGCTGATGTGGCTGTCTGGGGTCGCGGCGTAGGTGCTTCGTATGACGGTACTGCGCTCCTCCGCTCTGACGCTGGGTCCTGCCTACTTCGATGTCGAGCTGGTGAGCTTGTGACACGGCGGGAGTGCTCGAGCGCTGCGCTCGTGCTCGCTCATGGTTCATGGGCTGCGCGTTCGGTTGCTGCGCTCGCGCGTCCGCTCGAGGTTGGGCACGAGTGCGCGCACGGCGCGGGGGTGGGGGCGCCCGAGGAGCGTAGGAGTCCCGTTCCATGCGGGAGTCTCGTTGCGTATACACCCACCCCGCCGTCTTCCGATCCAAGAACTGAGGACTCCATTCGACTGCTACCTGGCACAACGAATCTGGGAACTGGGGACTCCATGCGACTGGTACCCGGCACCACGAATCCCGAGGAGGATCGAAACTGACCCGCCGCGACCGAATCACGTTGCTGCTTGAGTACCTCGTCGATGTCCGCGAGGGACTTGCGGATCGCTCCAATGGCGACTGGGAGTTCGGATCGGTGCTCGCGCTCATGTGCGAGGCGTGGAACACCGAGGCCTATCAGGAGCTCGAACGGCTGTTGCCGTACCTGCGTACGGCCGAGCCGAGACGCTACTGGCATCTGGCCGAGCGCTACCTGCGCTATGGGGAGGTCAGGGTCGCCCACTGTCGGCGCTGTGGGCATCATCACGCGTCGCAGATCGGTTCCGTGCACCGGCATCCTCCTGGCCGGGCGGTCACGCTCAAGCCGGTTATTCTGCGCTCGGTTCACAAGGGCATTGATGAGCTGTCAGTGGCACTTGCGATCGACTGGCTCGAGGATCACTTTCGTGGGGAGGCTGCGCTTCCGAAGGCCGTGCTCGAGGTCGAGTCCGAGCGGCGGCTGCGAGCGGTCGCCTGATGCCGAGCGTTCACAACCCGGAGTCTTTGTGCGACGTTCGCGAGGTCCCGTTCGCCGAGGTCGCCACCGGGCAGATCGTTTGGTACGACGGATTCTGGGGTGTCATCGTGCGTGGTGTCGGAGGCTTCTCGTCGTTCAATGGCCGTGGCGTAGACCGCTGGGGAGCGCCTCCGGCAGCAGTCGAGCCGCAGGAGATCGTGCTCGTTCCGTACCGTAGACGTCTGAAACCACCGCTTAGGAAAGCCATTTCGGTACTCGGCCATATCCGTCCGATGCAAAGTTCAATCTCCAGATCGTAGGTCTAGAAGTGCGCCTATGCGCAGTCAGGAGCGCTCGGTAGCGCTCCGAATCTTTCGAGGAGTGTGCGATGAGGTCGAGAACTCCACCGCGTCGGCAAGCAATCAGACGACCTCCGCCGCGCCCACTCGAGCGTTCTCTACAGCGTGCTCAGACGGGGAATCCCGCACTTGCCCAGGCTCTTCTTGGGCCACGTCCGTCGATCCCGCCACAGGCTCCTATGCCTACACAGCCGTCGATCCCGCCGCGCCCGGCTCCGCCTACTCAGGCGTCGATTCCTCCGACTCCGAGCGTCGTTCCCAACCCTGGCAATCCGTATACGTCCGACTGGGAGCAGCAGCGCGTGAACCCGTACACGCAGAAGCCTCTCGCCGAGAACGAGTACCTTGGCTACGCAGGCTCGGAGGAGAACCATCCGGGGATGTCACGGGTGCCTCCTCCGGGCTGGTGGAATCCCTCCGATCCGCACTACGAGCGGCGCAACTACTACGTCGACGACAACGGCCGAACGATCGTCCGCGAGCCCGGCTACTACAACCCTGGCGCCCCAATGGACACGGGTCGTGGTAACGCGCGCGAGCAGCGCTACTCGCCCGGCTCGGACACCTGGGGAGCATCCGCTGAGCGGCGCATGTCGGAGCCGGGAATCACCCCTTGGGGTCCTGGTGAGAAACCGAGCGCGCCGGGCTCGTTCCCTGGTTCTGGTGGGGCGGGCGCAGGCGCACAGACGCCGCAGGGCATTGACCTCGCGCGGCTACTCCTGACGGGCGGCTCGGAGGCTTCGGCCGGTGCTGGTGAGTTCGGTGGGGCTGGCCCTGGGGGGATGTCCGACGAGCTGATCGCGTTTCTGAAAGCTCTCCTCGGAAGGGTCCCCGGTGGAAGCCCAAGTCTCCCGCCGTACGCCTAAGAAGTGGCGCTCCTGGCGCCGCAAGCTCTTGACCCAGGACCTCGTGGACGAGCTCGCGGAGCACTTCCGCAAAGGCGCTACGGTCAAGATCGCGGCCGGTCGCATCGGCGTTCCGGCGGGCGTGCTTCGGATGTGGCTCCGAGAGGGCGAGCGCCAGCTCACGGACATCTACGCTGCCGATGTCGGCTACCCCGAGCAGGAGGGTCTGCTCTACCACGACTGCGCGAAGGCGACTGCGGAGTACCTCGCCGAGCGTGTCGAGTACGTCACGGATGCAGCGAAGGACGACGAATGGCGAGCGTCGTCCTGGCTGCTCGAGCGCCGAGACGAGGACTTCAACCCGGCGTCGAAGGTCGAAGTGTCGGGACCCGAGGGCGGGCCGATAGTGCACGAAGGAAGGTCGATCAGTGGCATCGTTGACCTCATCGCGTTCGCCGAAAGCATTGGAGCGGGCCATCATCTCGGGCTCCCCAACGGGGGAAGTCCTGGGGGAGCTCTACCCGCCGCTGCGGCGCTATTGCCCGATCCTTCCGGCGATCTCGCTCCCGCAGACGCTCCTGCTGGCGTTCCAGGGACGTGAGGCTCTCTACGGTGGCGCGGTCGGCGGCGGCAAGTCTGCCGGCCTTCTGACCGCAGCGCTCCGCTTCGTCGACCGCTCGGGCTACTCGGCTCTTCTCCTTCGCCGAACGTACGCCGAGTTGAACGACCCTGGGGGCGGGCTTATCACTCTCTCGAAGGAGTGGTTCGGTCCGCATCCCGACGTCACCTGGAACGAGGGTCGACATCAATGGACGTTCCCGAGCGGGGCAACGATCCAGTTCCGCCACTGTCAGCACGAGGACGACAAGCATCTCTTCCAGGGCGGCGGCCATCAGTTCATCGGCTTCGACGAGCTGACCCACTTCACCGAGTCGATCTATCTCTACATCGGCTTCTCTCGTGGACGTCGCCGGATGGAGCTCAAGGACATCCCGGTCCAGACCTTCGCTTCTGCGAACCCTGGTGGCATCGGCCACATCTGGGTCAACAAGCGCTTCATCACGCAGCGCTCCAAAGAGGCGCTGTTCGTGCCGGCGACCATCTGGGACAACCCCGGACTCGACGCGGCTGACTACGAGATCACGCTCGGCTACCTGCCGGACACGCTGCGCAAGCAGCTCATGGACGGCGACTGGGGAGCGGTCGAGGGAGCGGCCTACGACTACGTTCCGTCCGCCCACTCGGTTCCACCGTTCTACGTTCCGGCCGACTGGGAGCGCTTCGAGTTCATGGATCATGGGCTCTCGAACCCCGCGGCCTGGTACATCTGCGCGACCGACTACGACGGCAACCTGATCGTCTTTGACGGCTACTACGCGCAGACGCCACCGGCCAAGCTCATCTCCGACCACACTGACGCGGTGCTCGCCCTGCGCGAATACTGGTATCCGTCCTGGGAGGACCCGGACGGGCGCATCCAGCGTGGTCAGCCACGTACGATCGCCGACCCTTCGGTGACGGCCTCACTCGGGATGCTCTCCTCCAAGCAGGGAATCCCGGCCACCATCGCGACCGAATACACCGACCAGTCGGACGGCAAGGTTGTACTCATTCCCGGCAACAATGATCGTCAGGCGGGGATGGCGCGAGTCAAGGAGCTGCTCCGCCTTGACCCCGAGCGGGTCTTCCCCGACTGGCACCCGCGTCGCGGAGAGTCGGGAGCACCGAGGCTCTTCATCGTCGAGAAGCGCTGTCCCGAGCTCGTCGAGCAGGTCGCCAACGCTCCTGTTCTTCCCCTCGACTCCGGGCACAAGGGAGCAGGCGAGGTCGTCGACCCGGCCTGGGAGACGGCTTACGGGCACGCACACGCCGCTCTTCGCTACGGCGTCATGTCGCGGCCCGATCCATCCGAGGAGCTGCACTTTCCGCCCGATGATCCACGACTCGCGTTCCTCGAGAAGATCGAGGCGCGCTGGGAGTCTGGGGAGCACACGCGACCTCATCTGATCGACGTCTAGGAGGCGAAGTGATCGAGTTCATCCTCATCGACCATCCGGTCCAGTTCCCGCAGGCGTGCATCGGCTGCATGTCGCAGAAGGGGCCGATGATCGACACGCACCGGCAACTTCGCAGCTACGGGCAAATCTACATCTGCCACGTCTGCGCGAAGACGACTGCGCGGCTTCTCGGGTTCGCGCCGGGTGAGCGGCTGGATGTGTTGTCACAGGCGAGTGAAAGGCTTGTCGAGCTCGATCGGGAGATTGCGTCACTGACCGAGCAGCTTTCAGATACGACCACGGCGTTCGAGGCTGAGCGTGTCCAGACACGCGTCCTGCGTGACAAGATGAAGGACCTCAACGGTCACATCGCTCGCCTCGAGACGGAGATTCGCTCGGCGGCAGAGCACACGCTGGCGGCAGTCTCGAGCTGAGGTGGCGAGCGAACGACGTCGCGGACGAGGCCGGCGAGGGCGCTCAGGAGTGCTCGCGCTTAACTCCGGCTCGTCCTCCTTTGGCCGTGGTAACTCGCTTTCCCTGAACCAGCCCGGCGGCTCGTTTATGTCCGGGCGCCCGGCCGGTGGTGGCGGTGCAGCGGGCGGGGAGAACCTCCTCTTCGCGGCGCTCGCTCAACCGGCAGCATCTACCCAGGGTGGCCTTGGTGACATCGGCCCACCGCCCGTTACGCCGACGCCCCTTCCGCTCGAGGTGCAGCAGCCTCAGGTGCCGCACTTGCCGAGCTTCTCGCCGACGCCCTTCATCCCGAGTCAGCCGGGTCTGAGCACGAGCCCTGTGTGGCCGGGCTTCACTCCGATTCCTCAGCCCGACCCGCGTCGTCGGACAAACTACTTCTTCTAGGAGGCGCCGATGGTGTACGTCGCCCTGGCTGCGATCGGCGTGGCTGCGCTCGAGGTCGTCTGCTTCGCTCCTGTCTTTCGCTACGTCATTCGGCAGTCGGCGCGTGAGCGTGAGCTTCTCGTCAACCAGCTCTGCCACATGGCTGGGCGCCCGTGGCAGGAGCCGCCGTCGTGGGCACCCGAGACGCCTGAGCTGGTCCCGGACTTCGTGACCATCCCCGAGCAACTGCCTGACTACTAGTGTCCAGCCTGGCCGTTCGTGACTCGCAGGGAAGTGTCGTCGGTGCTGACGAGCTGACACGCGAGATTCGTCGTGAGCTGACCGAGGCGCGCGAGGATCGCAAGCGCATCGAACCTACCTGGCACTCGAACCTTGCTTTCGCGGCGGGGAAATACTGGCTTAAGTGGGATATCAACCAGCGCCAACTCTTCTTTCCGAGGGAGCTGCAAGGTCGTGAGCTCTACTCGACCGATGTCATCACCGAGTACCGCACGACTGCTCTCGGCGAGCTTGGCTCCGACGACGATCGCCCCGAGCTTCTCCTGCGCCGAGATGACAAGCCTTCCGAGGACTTCCAGGAGCAGCTCAACCGCGCGGTCGCTTGGGGCTGGGACTACGAGTGGCGCGGTGACGATGCGCTCGAGGAGGTCCGCCGCTTGTGCCTCGACCTCGGGACCGCGGCGATCCGCTGCCGCTTCGATCCGAGCGTCGGGCCGATCGTTGCCGACAACGTCCCGCACATGGACGGGATGCCGGTGCGCGATTCCGAAAAGGCGATGGAGCTCATGGCGTCCGGCCCGCGTGAGGACGTCGAGATGCGTGCGATCCAGCAGGGTCGAATCTGCTGGGACCCGCTCTCGCCCTTCAACCTGCTCGTCCCTCCGGGCGTCCCGCACGAGCGTGACTTTCCTTGGGAGTGTGTTGTTCGGCCGGCGCCGCTGGCGAAGGTGCAGACGGAGTACCCGGAGACTGCTGGTGATTTGAAAGCCGACACCGACATCGGCTCGATCCTCGGGCTCGACACGATGTCCGAGGTTGGGGACGCGGTCGGCGCGTCGCTGGCGCCGGGTAAGGCTGGTCGGCTCAAGGGCCATGTGTGGCTCTTCACCTACTTCGAGCGCCCGAGCCCGAAGTTCCCCGAGGGGCGCACGGTGGTCTTCGGCGGAAACCGGATGAAGCCGCTGCGGGTGACGAACCGCCTGCCGTACAAGGACGCTGCCGAGAACTACTGCTCGGGCATCACCTACTTCCACTGGTGGCGCGTCACCGGCCGCTTCTGGT
>Ga0137319_1000179_pt1 | contig 23935 bp, 36 predicted proteins | sample EasRivERMZT333_2_FD_104752 | JGI IMG/M metagenome (GOLD analysis project Ga0137319, IMG submission 104752) | Soil microbial communities from meander-bound floodplain in the East River, Colorado, USA - East River MetaG ERMZT333_2 | ecosystem: Environmental > Terrestrial > Soil > Floodplain ... | reverse complement strand
GATTTCCGTCCGCAGTAAATGCATCCCGGCGCCATTCGCCAGGGCTTTGATCCCGTCGCCGAGCGGACGGAACCCGATCGACACGCCGGTAATGAGGCCGGCCTTGATGGAATGCCAGGCGTCGTTCACGCGATCGCGGACGGCGCCAGGTTCGGTCACGTCCGGCAACGTTGCCGTAAACGTGATCCCGTCGCGCGCGGCGGTCAGCGTCGCGCGGCCGACGGGCCGTTCCTTGTCGTGATGTAACAGTAAGGGCAGGGGATTCCGGAACGTCGCGCCCAGGGGTTCGAAGACGTCGCCGTGTCGGTCCGGGGACGGCGTCGACGCGATCCCGGTGATCGTGCGCTGTTCCTTGTCGATCGATTTTATCGAGAGGACCGAATAGGCGCGGTCGAGCACGCGCCGAGTCTAGGGCCGGCGCGCTATTTCCGCGCGTTTCTGTCCCGTTTATTGGCGTCGGCGATATGGCGGCGAATCAGCTCCGGGACGGACACGCGTTCCACGCGCGCCTTCGTATACAGGTCGTCGTAGCCTTTCCCGGGTAGGGACAAATTGACGCGGACCGAGGGATCGCGCGGATCGAGGGACGGCCGGCCTGGACGTTTCATAGCGCGCCTTTCGTTATGACGGCCCGCCGATTATAACCATTTCATATTGCGGCGGCGTTGTCCCGGCGTCCCGATGCATGGCGTCGATCGCCATGACCAGGGCGTACACGCCGTCAATCCGTTCCGTTGATCGCGCCTTGGATGGCTGGATGTTGCCGGCGTTATCCGTGTCGACGGACGCGTTCTGGATGTTCCAGCGCAGAATCGGATGGCCGTCGTGTCGGAGCGTTTTCTCGAGGACGGCCTTTTCTAAGGCCTTCGACGGCGCCGACAGGGACGCCTTGCCCTGGCGAATCTTGACGCAGGTGAACCCGTCGGCCTTCTCGAGACGGGACACCAGGTCCGTCGCGTTCCACGGGTCGAAGGCGATTAGGCGCAAGTCATACGTGTCGCGCCAATCCTGCAGAAACGCCCGGACGATTTCGTAATCGACCGTCGGCCCGGGCGTCGCCGTCAGGAAGCCGCGCCGATGCCATTCGTCATACGGGACGCGGTCCCGCGTGACGCGCGTCAGTATCCGGTCATGCGGGACGAAAAAATGGGCCAGGACATCGAACCCGGCGCCGTCGTCATCCGGGAACACGGCGACGGCCGCCGTCAGGTCTGTCGTCGTGGACAGGTCCAGGCCGACGTAGCACCGTCGACCGGCTAGGATGACGGGATCAATCGCCGCCTGGCAGGCGTCCCACGACGACAGGCTGATCCAACGCGACGCCTGTTCTGTCCATTGGTTCAGGTAGAGCCGACGAAAGGTATTTTCTTGCGCCGGGATTTCGCGCGCGCGCGTACACGCGACGGTTAATTCCTCCAGGGACCGGAAATCGCCCAGGGCCGGATTCGCGGCGGCCCAGACGGCCGGATCGGTCCAGTCGGCGTCAATCGGGGCTTCGAAGATGACCGGCAGGAACGACGGATCGATCGCCGGGTTTTCCCGGACCTTGAGCGCGTGTTGGTAGAGTTCCCACAAGATCGAATGCCGATCGTAGCCGGCCGTCGAAATGACAATCGTCAGCGGTTCGGCCCGGGCGCCCGTGCTCGAGGACAGGACGTCGTACAGCTCCCTGGTCTGCGCGGCGTGCAGTTCATCTATGATAATTCTGCTGGCATTTAGCCCATGTTTCGAGTACGCCTCTGCGGAAATCGCGCGGTAGACACTGCCGGTTTTCCGATGGACGATCCGTTTTTGGCTATCGATGATTTCGCAGGCGGCCGACAGGTCGACGTCGTTCCGGATCATTTGCGCGGCGACGTTGAAGCACAACGCCGCCTGGTCCTTGTCATTCGCCGCGCTATAGACTTCGGCGCCGATTTCGCCGTCGAATAACAGGCCGTCGATCGCCAGGGCCGCGCATAACTCGGTCTTGCCGTTTTTGCGCGGCATCATCAACAGGCACGTCCGATACTGGCGTTTTTTTGTTTTCTTATTGATCGAGAATAACGGCCGGATGATTCGCTGTTCCTGCCAGGGGCGCAACTTGAACGTCTGGCCGGCAAACGGGCCTTTGGTATGCGTCAGTTGATTGATCAGCCGAACCTTGGCGGCCGGTGATTTCGTGTCGGTCAATTTAGACGTGACTGATCAACAGGGTGAACATCCAGATCGCCAGGCCGGCCGCGATGAGGTTCACGCGCGACGTGACGCCGATCGCCGCCGCGCAAAAACACGCGAACGCCAATAGTTGAAAAATCGCGACGATCGTTAAGGTCATATGTTTCCCCATTTCGACGCCGGCGGTTCCGCGCGCGGGACACGCGCGACGCGCGCCCGGCTGGACGGCGTCAGGCCCAGCTCATTCCACAACGCCCGACACTGGTTCAACGCCCGATCCGCGATCGCGACGAAGGGCGACACGCGAACGCCGCCGGTCGCGTTTTTCTTCAGGCGCGATTTCCGCAATTTCGTCTGGGCTTCCAAGTACGTCGCCCACTCGAGACACAACGCCAGCAACGTCGACCGTTCCGCGTCGCCGACGTATCCGGATTCGCGTAAGAGTGGCGCGACGCGTTGCCATTCGTGCCGCGCGCGATCGTTGTCGGTCAGTTCCAGCGGCGGCGTATCGAAATCCGGCCCGATCGGCGGCGGCGGCAGATTCGGGCCGCGCCGTTTCCCTGGGTTGCCGCGTAAGAGCTTCAACGCCGCCGGCTGTTTACGTCGACCGCTGTTCCAGTTCCCGGCCATCTTCGTACTCCAGAATCCGTCCCGCTATCCATTCCGCAATCTGCGGAACGATCGCGTTCCCCAATCCTTTAAGGCGGTCCACTCGAGCGGGTACCCCATGAGCCACTCGACCCACGTCGGGTTCAACGCCCCATTGAGCTCCTGCGACGTGGTCATAGTGCGGAGCTTCGCCCGTGCCCCAGATCCGCCCCATTTGCACATCGCCGCGCCGCCCGTGTCGGTGATCGCCGTCGGGGTCGGCCACATGCCGCGCTCGACCGCGTAGACCATGCGCGCCGTCTGATCGATCCGGTTGCGAAACGCCCCGCTCCGGTCGAACGCCTCCTGCGCCATCCCCGGCGTGTCCTTCCAGTCGCGACTGCTGGGGGTAGGCCACGATCCACACCCGGTCGCGTTGGTGAGGGGCGCCGAAGGCGGCAGCCGGGAGGCAGTCCCATTCCGCGTCATACCCGCTCTCGGCCAGGTCTCGGAGAACCGCTCCAAAGAACCGTCCAGCGTCACTTGAGAGTAGCCCTGGGACGTTTTCCGCCACGACCCATCGTGGTCTAACGTCGCGAATGATTCGGGCGAAATCGGGCCAGAGGTCGCGCGTGTCCGTAGCGCCGCCGCGTCGGCCAGCAAGGGAATGGGGCTGGCAGGGAAATCCTCCGCAAATAACATCAACTGATTCGAGACAACAGTCACGCCGTGATACCGCGTTTTCTCCGGGTAGAGTCCGCGTACTTGAATGTCGAGCGTCGTCAATCCCGGCGTATGCGAATTCTTGAAACTGTAACTTTTCGGCGTCGCCCAGGTGCGCCGATTCGCCGTGAACGGTTCGGACGTCGCGGTACCGTCGGACGTCGGGCCAGTGTTTTTCCAGAACTGCGGTGGCATACGGATCAATTTCCACTTGCCAAGCGATGTCGAATCCGGCGCGCGTGAACCCCAAATCGAACCCGCCGATTCCCGCGAATAGACTCCCAACGGTGAACCGTTTCATACATCCACTGCATACCTATGCAACCGAGCTGTTATGTCCCTCTGTTTCGGCGTTTTTGCTAGGGAAAACGCCCCGAAAACACGCGAAAACCCTAGGGAAACTGGCATATTTCGCGAAAATCTGCGTGTGCGCCGGGACGGGTCTGGCGACATCTTCGCGCCAGCCGTAACCCTCCCCCCCGCCTAGAGTTACGGTTACGCAGTTCGACGTAATGGGCGATTCGGGCCGATTTCGGCTGTGAACGGTTCGCCCATTACGCGACCTATGTATAGCGTTATGCAGTGTCTGCATACCGCAACGCACGCCTGGGTTCGTCTGGCGTGTGCGGTTCCGGCCGATCCGTGTTCGGCCGTTCGGGGTTCGGCTGTTGACTGGGCCGGTCAGGACCAGGGTGATCAGGGGTCGACGGCCGGTTCGGCGACGTATCCGGGTCGTGTATCGGTTGCGTCGGTTGTGGGTTCGACGGGTTGCGTTGATTCGCCATTTAATTTCCCTCCAGTCACTAACGTTTCTAACCAGGCAGACATGCGAACGGCATCGTCACGCGTGAAATCAGACGGTAAACGGAGATAAACCCATACATCCTTACGAAGCTTTAACGGATAGTGAACGAGGCCGCCCATATTTTCCTCCGTTATCCCGTCTTCAACGACCAGATGTTGCCGCCGGATGTGCCGTGTCCGCGTTCCCGTCGCACGGCGCCGATCTTCTCAATCCGCTTCTGACGGGCCAGGGTCATATAAACCGGGCCGAACGCGCGATCGTCGTGCGGTTGGATGCCGGCGCGTTTGCAGGCGTCCGTGATGTGTTCACCTGGCGCCGGCCCGAATCGGTCCAGAAACCAGAGGACGAAATCGACCGCCTGTTGATGAAACTTCGGGCGTTCATCCTGGGCCTTGACGGCGACATCCGACATCGCCTGATCCCGGAGCGTGTTCGCTACTTCCGGCGGCCGGTCATAGAAGGGCAGGCCTGGCGACGGCGGCATCCGACGCCGTCGCGCCGTCGGAAACTTCGCCTTTACTGGCCGCGCGCTGTTTTTCGCGTGTGGCATGGCTTACACAATCCCTGTAAGTTCAGGCGTTCCCAGAATAGCGCCGGATCGCCGTTGTGTTTCTCGATGTGATCAATTTCCTGTGTCAGTACCCGTCGGCCTGTCTGGCTACACGCGCGACAGAACGGTTGTTCCCGAATGACGGACGCGCGTAAGGTTTTCCAGCGTAGCGAACAGTACCAGGCGTGGACGACAGACCCGTCCGCCTGTTGTCGGACGACGCGCGGCGGCGACGCGTGCGCCTGGCATCGGCCAAACTGCACTCGAGCACCACATCCAGGTTCAGCGCAAAACTGCATGTGACCGCACTTGGCGCCGCTTCGGTTCCCAAAAGGCATCATGACCAAAGTCGTCACGTAATGGCACCGCATCCGGCACGCGCGCACGCACAACACCCAACATCACCGGCAATCGATACCAATAGCCGTCGATGAGCGTTCGCACCACGCCGACCCATTGCGCGCCGTAGTGCACTTGCCACGATTCGACCATGCCAGGAAAACAGCGACCGTTAAAAGTCGGCCATGTGAACTGGCACCAGACGGGATCGCCACGTTGAAACCGTGCCGGTGGATATTGCTGTAACCCTTCGTCGAGATCCGATCCAATGGTCTGCATCACTGCACCTGGGCGTCGCGCGGCCGAATGACTGGGCCGCCGTTCAGTCGGATCAATCCGTCGGCGATGAGCGTTGCGCCCAGGTCCGCGACCGTCGCCGCTAGTAGGGCCGCGATGAACTGCCGGCGTTGTTCATCGGTCAGCTCTGGCGCGTCACTGTCGACATAGTGCGACCGGATAAACTGGTCGAATTTATCCGGGAGACGCAGGGCGATCACGGTTGTTGTCGTCATACGTCCTTCAAACCTCCCGTACATGAATCCCGTGGATGAGTTCCGCGATCCGCTTGCGTAACTTGTAGTCGGTCGTCCGCGTCGCGTTGCCGCCTTTGACATCTTCAATCACGATTTCGCCCGTTTGTAGATCGATATATGAGAAATCCGCCCGATAGTGTCCGGCCTGCGTCACGACGATCGGCGCCTGGGACCGCCAGAGTTCATGAATATGCAACGGGAAGACCGGTTGCGTGACCAACTCCGCGATCGCGCCGGCCTTTTGCAATAGCCGCAACTCGAGAAACCGCGCCGCCTCTTTTTTCGACGCGAACGAAATCCCATCCACCCGGACCCGAACCGCGCCGTATTTATTCCGCGCCGGTACCTCAAGGACCGGCAACGGAAGATCGTCCCGGATGAGGCCTTCGCGTTTCGCATACGCCGCCCAACTATCGCGATGGTCATGCATGGTGTTTGGTCGCGGGTTCGCCGCGTTTCTCAATCCAGAACAAGACCCAGGGATTCCGAATCCGCCGGAACGCGGCGACGATCAACGCGTCGTCCAGCGTGTAGGCGAAAAACGCCGCGCTGACGCGTTGCCGCGACCCGGGTCCGTACCGGCGGTCCGGCTGGAACCGTTTCACGATGAACGGCGCGTCGTGTTTCATCGAAACAGCCACCAGAGGAATAGCCAGAGGGCCATCATTTCCAGGCCGGCGACAAACGGGACGACCAGGTACCGATAGACCCGGTCCGTCATACGTAGCGTCCTCTCACGACATACGCGGCCATCGTGTCGCCGCGCCCTGGAACGGTCCAGCTCTGGCCGGCCGCCAGGTCCGCTGACGTTGTGACCAGTCCTGTCACAGGGTCGTAGGCGTCGACGTGACACGCGCGGCGCGCCGTCCCAGCGGATACGGGGCCGGTATCGCCGCCACTTTTCACGCCGATCAGCATCACAACGAATTCGTTGTCGGAAATCGCCGCATAGTTTTTGTTGAGAGCCGGGCCAGGGTGATCCCCTTCCCAGAAATAGTCATCCGGGACCGGCAACGGATGATCGTCCCGGCCGTTGTTGACACACTTCCAGTTTTCGATCCCGTCGGGGATCAGATGGATGACGTTCCGAACGACGGCCATGATCACGTCAATGTTCGGGACTTCCCACATGTTCTCCGGGCGCCCGTGGGCCGCGTCGGCCTTGCCGGTGACGCCCTGGGCGACGTGCAAGACGTAGCCGGCGCCGCCGCAGATGATCCCCAGGGCGCGACAACAGGCGAGCTGTAACGGGTTGTCCATCGATTCGACGCTGGACTGTGGGCCTTCGGGTTCGTTGTTCCAGGTGACGCGGTCGAAGTCCTTGAAGTCGTACCCCTGGCGGACGTGGGACCAGCCGTTGTCATGATCGCTGCGGCGGATATGCGGCGTGAAACTCGAGGCGCCGCAGGTCTTCGTCGCGTCCTTCATGGACTCGTAATCGTCGGCGGCCGGACAGGACAACGACACCAGGTTCGGCGTGCGGCTGTCGACGATTTGCGCCATCACCATCATGTCGTCAATGGACACCTTTTCCGCGTAGCCCGCCCAGCCGTTGTCCCATTCGTTCGCCATCTCGTACAGCATCACTTTGTGGGCACGGCCGGCCAGGGCCGACGCGACACGGCCGGCCAGCTCCGTCGGGTCGAACCGCCGTTCGCCCGTGGTCACGTCGAATTGCAGGCCGCCGATGATGGTCACTTCGGACCGGAGCCCGAACTGGTCATAGGCCGCGTCGACGAACCCGGTCAGGATGTCGACATAGTCCGGCCAGTTCGGATCGATGGACCGGCCTTCCCAATCAACTTCGCCCAGGATTCGCAGGTAATCGAATCCCTTCGTGGCGATCCATTCCAGGTGCGCGAGCACGCGATCGCGTTCGAATTTCCAGCCATACAACGCCCAGAAAAACGTCAGGCCGTAGGGATGGAAGATACCGGCGTCGTCCTTCGTGACTTTGCGGTCGTCAGAGACGACGCCTGGGCGCGTCCCGATGACCGGCGGCGCCGTCGCCGACGGCGAGCCGTCGAGTAGTAACAGATCCATATCGGCCGCCTCTCTAATCGACTAAGGGGATCGCGCGACATTCAGACGTATACAGAAACACGGCCCGATTCCCGTCCGCGCTGGGCGTCCAGGTTTCCCAGGCGCCGCCGGCCGCCGCCGCCGGGCGCGTGTCCAGAACGCCGTCCGGTTGGATCGATAGGATCGTGTCGGTCTGCCCCTTCGGGTAGTAGGTGGAAAACTGGCCCGGTTGATCCGGAATTTCAAATGAACCCTTCCGCGAAATGCAGAACGTCGCCGTGGTCATAGGTCGTCCCTTTCGTTCCGGATGGCGCGCCGGATCGCGTCTAACGAGTCCTTCACACTGACGACATAGGCCGCCAGGTTCCCGGTGATTTCCTCTAGCTGCTCAGTAATCTTCGGAATCGGACAGGCGTCGTCATGGGCGCCGCCGGCGAACCGACACGCGAAGCAGATCACCTTAGCGCCTGGTTCGGTCATACGCCTGGTCGTTTCTGTCGTCGCGCGCGCGCGCGTTGTACAAGTACTAAATGACGGATCATGACGGATCGGGTGCAATGGGTTTCGTCTATAGGCGCTACCCATTGCCTGTGTACGCCTGTGCAAACTGTGGAAATCGTGTTTTTCCTCAATGGTTTTTCCGAACGCGCTGTGGATATGTGGTTTTTGTTCGGGAAAACAGCGGGATCTGTCGCCCGTCGCCCGGTTGCGGGAGCGCGGCGACATCGAAGATATAGCGCGCGGGGCGGCGCGGCCCGGCTGGCTGTTCCAGTTTCAGCACGCGTAAGGATCGCAACGCGGCGGCGGCGTTTTGCGTTTGCCGTTCCGATTTGCCGAGCTCGCGCGCGATCCGCCGGATGCCGGGATATACCTTCCGGCCGTCGGCGTCGCCATACGAGGCGAACGCCAGGGCGTAGGGCTTGAGCCACGGCTCGAGCGCCGACTCCAGCACGGCAGAGACGAGTACGCCACTCATGGGTTAGGCCCGGCGGCGGGACGCGCCAAACGACCGCGCCTGGCCCCACTGGCCGGACAGGTAGCGGTCGACCAGGTCCGCGCGATAGCGCGGTCGACGCCCGAGACGGGGAAGTAGCTCCTCGAGGAACGGCAGCTTGCCCTGTTGTTTCAGCGTCATGAACGTGCGCGTCTTGAGCTGAAGTTTCGCAACGACCTGTGGCGTCGTGTAACAACGCGCGTCCGACATGTGGCGGTCCCTCCTATTTCACTGGCGACGCGGTGCTATCTTCGTCGTCGCGCCGGTCGTCCGGTACGGGAAACAGTTCCTCCGGTTCGACGCCGAGCACGCGCGCGATCCGAACGACGGTTTCATAGCCGACGGTATGGATATCCCGGTGGCCGTTTTCGATCAGGGAGATGAACGAATCGGTCACGCCAACCTGTTCCGCCAGGTCATGTTGCGTGAGACCGGCAATCTTTCGGGCAAGACGTAATTCCATAGTTAACTTTTTCGAACAATACACAATATAGTTGACTAGAGTCAACCTATTATTATAGCTTTGGTAGAGGTGGGGCTAAAGACTACGCGTGCAGCTAATTAAGCGACTTGACGAACACACATCAGCCCAGAACAATGAGGCGGCGATGTGGAAGCGGGCAGCGAAACGCGTCAAAGAGTGGCGGCGGGCGCATGACGACATGAGTCAGGAGGCTTTCGCGCAGCTCGCGGGGATTTCGATTGGCACCCTGCAAGGCTTTGAATCCGGCGCGCGGGGAACGCGTGAACTGAATGTCGCGAAAAACGCGGCGGTCCTGGGCCTGACACGCGAGGCCTTACTCAATGACGACGCGCCCACAGAAGAACCCAATCCCCTGCTCACGAATCTCCGGACCGAAGATCTCGTTATCGCGAATCAATTTCATCACGCCGCCGCCGAAGTGAAGTACGCCACGAAACATTTTCTTAGTCCGGCCGTGTCCGATGAGGTACGCGAACGTCTCGCCCTTATTCTTCGACTCTTATTGCAGCTTGATGACGACCGCGCGTTTGAGGCCGTCACGCATATGTTGGCGGTGTTTGATCCAGCGACGCCCCCCAGCCCGCAGGTTCTTTCGCCTGACCATACGCACGCGAGACCGGCGAAGACGACGAAGACCTAACAGGGAAGGCGGCGCTAATGCGGACTCAGAGACACCAGGGTCGGCGGCCCCGGGCGGCGAAGCGTTCTTCGGCGGCAACGGTACTCACGTTCCCCCCCGCGATCGACTTCCAACAGCATATGCAGGCCTTACAACTCTTGGCACAAGTACAGCCCAAGGCCGCGAAAGCGATCGTGACATTTACCGAACGCGCGGCGTGTCGCGTGCGCCAGCGGAAGACCGGATCATGACGACGCCGGACGCGTGTGCCGTGTGCGGGGTCACGATCCAGGCGGCGCGGCAACTCTTTCGGTGTCACGACTGCCGGACGCGCCTCTGTGTGCAGCATCTAGCGGGCTGGCGACTCGCCGACGGGTCGCGCGTTGAGCGCGTCCCGCTCTGTCTGGCGTGTCTCCAGCCGACGGACATCCCTCTGGCGACCGACGATCGCCAGCACGAACAACACTTGATCGATCAGTGGGCGCGACGACGACGCCCGAGACGAAGGACGACATAAAAACAATCGAAAGGTAAGCGTAAAGAAATGCATACAACTGAACGAGACGCCCGGATCGCGATTGCGGTAGCCGAGCAAGTGAACACGCCCGCAGCACGGCAACTCGGCGAGCGGATCGCACAGATGATCCGCCATCAAGCGCCAAAAGGCGACGGGGCGGACAATGTCGAAATTGCGTCGATTCTTAGCACGCGCACAAAACAGGGGATGGTGGAACTACACCTAAACGACGAATCCACACAGATGGACGTAGCGAAGGCCCGTGAAGTGAATCAGATGCTCGTCGCCGCGATTGAGGCGGCGATTAGTGACACTTTGATCTACCAGTTCATGAAAGAGAAAGTCGGTATTGTTGAGGAGGAACGGCTTGCCAAAATTCTCCTGGATTTTCGTGAATTGCGGCAGGGTTCCCGCTCAACCGTGTGGCCTAGCTGATGGCGCGGAAACTCGCCGGCATTCGCCGCAAGCGCAACGCCTGGCAAACCTACATCCGGATCGACGGCCAGTTCTACAGCAAGACCTGGCCGCTCGAGACGCCACTCAATGAACTACGCCAGTGGCATGAGACACAGATCATCACACATGACGCAGGGGAGACGCGCGGCGATGGCTTCCGCGCCGACGTGACGACCTATCTGGCGCGCGTGTCGGCGATGCCGACGTATGCCCAGCGCGAAGACCATCTCACGTTATGGCTGGCCGAGCTGGGGCGCGATCGCGCGGCGCTGTCGATCACGTCGACCGAAATCGACGTCGTCCTCCAGGGCTGGCTAGAAACACTCGCGCCTGGGACCGTGCGGAAACGCCGCACGGCCCTGCGATCGTTTTTCGCGAAGATGTATCCGCACGCGGTCAATCCGGTGAAGGCGACGACGAATCCGCCCGAACCGAAAGCCGAGACGCGCGGCATCCCGTATGACGTCATCGAGCGCATTCTCGCGGCGATGCCCGATCGGCGGTCGACGAAACCCGGCCGGCCGATCGAGCTGAACCTCGCGAAGATCCGCGCGCGCGTGATCGCCTATACGGGACTCCCGCCTGGCTTACTGCAAACGATCCAGCCGGCGGATCTCAACCTGCGGGGCGGGACCGTGCGCGTGCAACCACGCCATAAGGGCGCCGGCATCGAGGCGCGGACCCTGCCGCTCACGGCCGATGGACTGGCCGCCTTCAAACAGTTCCACGCCGCGCACGCCTACGGCCGGTTCGCCACGACGGCGCTGAACACGTCGTTCAAGCGCGCGTGCGCGCACGTCGGATTGACGCGCGTCCATCTCTACGATCTGCGCCATGCGTTTCTGACCCAGCTCTATCGCGTGACGCGCGATCTGGCGACGGTCGCGCGCTTTGGGTTGCACGCCGAAGGGTCGCCGATTACGGCACGGTATGCGCGCGGCGCCCACGACGCGGTCGACCAGGCCGCCGCCGTCGCCTTCAGCGCGACGCTCGCGACCGCGCGCCAAGAGGCGCTGAAACGCGCCGTACCGGTACAGAAAACCCGGAAAAAGTTGCCCGCAAAAGTTGCCCGCTTTTCGTAAGTCACTCTTAACAAAGCCACTTACGGCGCAAAGTGTCGGCCCTTTCAAGGCCAAAACACGGGTTCGAATCCCGTTGGGGACGCCAGTCAAAAACCCCCAAATAATCAATAAAAACAGGCCTAAACCTGCCGCATTGCACTAGGTTGGTGCAATGCCAGATTGCGCCACTTAGCGCCGGTAAGAGCCTCTAAAAAGTACAAAAGTTGCCCAAAAAGTTGCCCGCTTTTTCGCCGGCAGGTCTCGGGGCTAGAATCGGCGACGTGATGTTGTTGGTCCCGGTCGTCCTCGTGGCCGTCGCCGGCCTGGGCGTCGTGCTGTTCGGATTCGGGATTATCCGGCGCCCGTGGTGATGCCGGATCGTCTGGTCACGGCCGCCGGTGTCGTCTGTCTGCTGTTGCTGACGCTGTTCGTCGCCGCGTTTTTTTGGTATCCGCAGGGGTTCCTGTAACCCTACGTCGCGCGATACGTCCCGGTAATCGCCAAGTGACAGCCCGGCGCCCAGGTGAACGGGACCGTATTCGTGACCGCGACCATCGGATTGCCTGGCGAGAACATTTGCGCTTCCTGCGCGTAGCCGATCGACGACGTCACGACTTGCCACTGGGACGCCCCGTTGAACGCCAAGCCGACGAACGGATTTACGCCATCGAAAAGCGCGAACGGCAGGGTAAACGCCCAGGCGCCGGCAGGCCCGGGCGTCGTCGTCCCAAACGTCAAATGCACATGCACCCAGGTGAGCTTCCCGATCTGTTGATACATGCCCACGAGGGTGCCATTACCGATCGGCACGACGGCGCCGGCGGCCATGAATGCGGGCGTATAGGCCTGCACACCCGGGATCAGCGTCGTGCGCGGCAGCCAGGCGGCGCCGAAGTTCGCATCGGCCGTCGACCGCGTCAACAGATCGCCGTCGTTCCCGCCAATTAATCGGTGGCCGTCGTTCCAATGGGACGGTTGCACCTGTTGGGCGTCGGCGCCGTCGAGTTTCGGACTCGAGAAGCGATGTTTGAGCACGTCGGTCATGCGGACACTTCCAATTCCAGACGCCGTAAGACGTCCTCAAAACTAAACCGGGTACTGGACGCCTGAACACTCCGCAACGGTGGCAGGCCCGGGATGTCGAACTGTCCGAGCTGGACGCGTTGAATTAGAAAGTCGCCGACCAGGTTCGTCGGCGCCGGCAGGTTGATCGCGATCGTTTTCCCGCTCCGTGTGCGCGAATCGCGCGACGTATACGTGACCCGGATGTCCGGCGACGCGAACAGTTTCAGTTCGGCGTCCGCCGTCGCCGTCGCGCCGGCCGCCGACAGGCGCCGGTCCTGGATGTAATGTTCGATGACGCCGTCGCCGCCTTCAATCGCCGCCAGGGCCGCCTGGGCCGTCACGTCGTTCCGTTCGATGATCAAGTGGATGTCTTCGCCGTCCACGATCCCGCGTTCCGTCAGCGCGCCCGGGCCGGACGCCGGGACGCCGGTCAACGCCGGCGCGACGGTCACACTACTGTTGTACGGGACGGTCGACGTCAGCGCGCCCGGACCCGACGCCGGAATTCCCGTCAACGCCGTCGCCGACACGCCACTGTAGCGAATCACCTGTTCCCCATTCCCGACGACGGCAAACCCGCCGGCCGCCGAAAACGCGCCCGGCGCCGACACGGGGATCGTCGTCGCGCCGGCGTTGACTTGCCCCTGGGGTTGCTGCAGGCCCGAGGTATCCAACGTCGGGACGTTCGCGCCCAGCGTCGCATCGGCCGCCGCGTCCGTGTGCGTCGTCGCCGTGTTGTTCGCGATCGTGGCGACCAGGCGCAACTGGGCCGCGTTCGCCGCCGTGCGGTAGATTTTCCGCGCCGTGACCGCCGACGCGCCAACGGGGATCTGTGACAGCGCGACCTGTTGCGTCACCGTCGAGCTTGTGCCGGGCGGCTGTGCGCCCAGGGTCGCGTCGGTTTTATTGTCGGTAAACGACGTCGTCGTGTTATTCGCGATCGTCGTGAGTAGTTTTAGGACCGATCCCCCGGCGTCCGTCCGGTAAATCTTGCGCGCCGTCACGGCCGACGGGCCGATGGGAATGTTCGTCAACAGGACGACGCAGGTCAGCGCGCCGCCGGTCGTGTCGGTGACGGGCGCGTCGGCGTTCGTCGCGACGCCGGCGATGTTGTCGATGTATTGCGTCGCCGTCGTGTTGTTGATCGTCGCCAGGAATCGGAACGGCGCGCCGGCGTCGGACCGGTAGATCTTCCGGCCGACGGCGCGCGGGTCCGCCGAGCTGGGGATCGTCACCGTCGCCTGATCGCCGGGCGGCGTCCCGATCGCGCCATAGCCCGCCCGCGCGGCGCCGAGACTGGCCGTCGCGGCGCCGTCGATATACGACGCGGTTCCAAGATCGATCGTCGCGACCAGGCGTAGCGTGGTATGGCCGTCGGCGGACGACGATCGATATAGGCGGCGCGTGGTGACACGGCTGTCACTGGGCGTCGGAATCCCGTCGAGCTTGAAGGATTTATTCGCGGGATTACCTGAGTGAGGGGCCGCGAACGTCACGGTGGCGGTTTCGTACGCGCCGGCCACATAAACCAGCGCATAGGTATACCCATACGCGGGATCGATATTGCCGCCGGGATTCTCCGAGCAGGTATACGCAATATAGGGCGGCGCGGCCGGTGGCGTGACCGTGATCGCGGCGCCGGCGGTCCCAGGTAGCGTCTCGCCGCCCGCCGTCGTGATCGTCGTCTGGTAGCGATAGGCGACGCCGTTGGCGAGGTTCCCGCTCACCTTCCGCAGGGCCGCCGACGTTGCGCCGGGCGCTGGCACGCCGCCGGCCTGCGTCGTCGTCACGGCGGCGCCCGGGCCGTTCGTGGTTTCCCCGCTGGCCGTGACGAACGTCACCGCGTAGGTATGCGGCCCGGGATTCGGGCCACTGCCGGCCGTCGGCGGATTCGTCGTCAGTGGCGTCGCCGGCGGCGACACGTAACCCAGGACGACGGACGCGATCGCCGACGGCAACGATTCGCCGGCCGCCGTCTGGTAGGTCACGGCGTAGTTGTGGGCGCCGGCGTCGATGCCGGTCCCGACGATCGGGGACGCGACGGGCGGCGCGCCGGGTTGCGCGCCCGGCCCGACCAGCGTCCCGGCGCCGCCCGTGACGACGCCCGTATACGTAATCCGCTGTTGCCCGATGACCGCCTGGCCGCCCGTCGCCGGGAACATGACCGGATCGCGGACGGGGATCACGGTTTCACCGATGGCGATCTGTGTCGCGACGGTCGTTCCGGACCCTTCGACGACGACGCGCGTCCGGACCTGACTCAAATCCGTTTCGAACTGCAGACCGGCGAACGCTTCGCCCGGGACCAGTGGCGCCGGCGTGTTGTCGGGTTCGTCCAGAAAAAAATGTAACGCCTTCGTATAGTCGATGTACCAGTAGGCGCCGATCCGGTTCGCGAGCCGGGTCAGCGCGCGGTTCATGTCTTCGAATGTGAAATCAATCGCGATCGCCGGCAGGCCGGCCGCGACGAAGTGCGTCGTAAACCCGTCGGCCAGGCGGGACGCCATCAGGTCTAACACGATCGCTGTGACAGACTGGGTCACATAACTTTTTGTCACCTTGCGCCGGTTCAACGCGCGCGTGTGATCGGTACAGCTCAGGTGCATCGCGACCAGGGCCGGTTTCTGGCCTTCGTAGATTTGCCGGACGGACACGATTTCCCCGGCGAACACCAGGTGTTCGGCGGACTGGCCGCCGGCGTAGATCTGAATGGGCTGGCCGCGTTGAATCGACGGATAGATCGCCGGCGTCGGCGTCGTGACGAACGCGCCGGCGTCGAACGCGGCCGGGTTGAAGGGCGGCGTCGGCAGGACGTGCGGCGTCAGGTTCACCGTCAATGACGCCGTGTTCGGCTGTTCGTTCAGGACGTCGGTGATCGTCAGGCTACTGATCCGGACCAGGGCCGTCGCCTGTATCCCGGCGATATAGATGTACGTGGGATAGCCGGCCGGGTTCGGGAGACGCGCCACGGCGGGCGCCAGCTCGAGCGGCGGCATGTTAGGCGCTACTCAACAGGCGTTGACCGCGCATCGATTCCGCCAGCGCATCGCCGACTAGGGTGGAGATGGCGTTCCGTGTCTGCGGATCATCGGTCCCTAACATCCCGTTCATCGTGATATTCACGATACTGGGCGCCCGGAAGTCTTGCCCCGCCCGTGTCGCCAGGCCAGACCGCAACCCATACGACAAGACATCTTCCCCGCCGCCGACCATCGGACTCCCGACGCCGCCGATATTGCTGCCATATGCGGCGGTATAGCGCCGCCAAAGTTCCTCTTGATCGGGAATCGTGATCCCGGCCGTGTTGATGGTCCCGCCGCCGCCGGCCGGCCCGAGCTCCGACATGTTCGTCATCGCGTCGGACATCGCGTCGACGGATTCGGTCACCGCTGCGAGTTGCGGCGGCAGGGATTCGATGACTTCGGACGTGAACCGCAGGCCGGTATTGAAGGCGCCCGTGGCTTCGGTCGCGAGATAAAAGTAGTCCTTCAGGGATTCCGTTTCCTTCGCGACGGACCGCGTGTAGTTCGCCAGGGTTCCCAGTTTCGGTTCGACCAGGCCGCCGGTAATCCCCACGATCCCGAGCTGTTTATTCATCTCTTTAATCGTGCCGGCGACTTCGTCAAAGGCTAACGCCACGGGTTTCAATCCTGGCGCCCGTAACGCAAATTCCGGAACCTTTTCTGTCGCCTGTTCCAAGTTGCCGGTCATGTTCAGCAACGCTTCATTCATGGCCTGGACGGCATCTTTGTCCTGCGGATTCAACATCGCTTTGAAGACCGTCGCGTAGGTATCGCCGATCTGAAAGGCCTTCGCGATGACGCCGCCGGACGCGACGGTGACGGCGTTGTACAGCCGCGCCCAGGCATCTTCCGCCGCCTTCAAACTTTTGATCGTGTCGTCGGACATGACTTTCGTTTCGGCGCCGACCTTGCGAATCCCATCGACAAACAGCTGGGAATTTTCGACGCCGGATTTGCCGAATAAATCCATTTCCAGGCGCGTCCGTTCCATTGGGTCATTCAGGCCGCCGAGGGCATCACCAATCGCGACGAAGGCGTCTTCCGGGCTACTCTCACGCAGGGCTTGAAAATCCAGCCCCAAGGCCGCGACGGCGGCGCGCGTGCTGTCGCTGCCGCCGCCCAGTTTGTCGTTCATTGTTTGAATCGACCGGCCGACGTTGTCGATCGTCGTCCCGGATTGTTCGGCGGCGTATTTGAATCGCTGCACGGCTTCGGTTGAAATGCCGAGTTTCACGGACAGGTCGCCGATTTCGGCGCCGGCTTGCACCACGCCGATCGCAAACTGGCCGATCGCCTGGACGCTGAAGGCCGCGACCATCCCGGCGGCGAAATTCGTGAAAATGCCTTCCAGGGCGCCGGCCTGGTCGCCAAGATTTTCGACGCCCGTCGTGACGTTCTGGATCGCGCCTTCGACGGGCGCATCGGACAGGCTATTCGCGATCCCGTCCATTTGCTTTTCGACGGCGGCGCCTTTGTTCTCCCAGGTATCTAGGGACGTCGTCGCCTGGGCGACAGCGCCATAGAAGTCTGTGAAATCGGCTTCGTATTTCGCGCGTAAGGCCATAGATGCTCACGGTCAGAAGGGACGCCGCCGGCGCGCATCGGCGGCCAGGGCCGCGTCTACCCTCCGTAGCCGTATTCCCCAGCAACGGTTCAGACGCGGGACGCACCAGACGCGCCCGTCGACGTCCCTAGTCGGTCTTCGTCAATTCCTCACACAAGATCGCGTAGACGTCCGGATCGAGTTCCGTTACCCATTCGTAGCGCCAGCCGCAACGAACGGCGAGGGCCAGGTCGCCGGCGATTCGGTCCCGGTAGCCGGGGTTTTTTTTTCGTCCGCGCGCCGCGCCGTCTCGCGCGCAACGTGATCGCCGATCGCCGTCGCGAGTTCGATAAAGCTGTCGTAGTCCAGGGCGTCGAGGACGGACCGGACGACGTCGGCCGGTTGGTCCCGAATCACGACGGGCCGCCCGTCGTCGGTCAGGGTCCAGTCCAGCAAGTACGCGACAACAACGGCATACGCCGCCCGATCGGCGCGACTAGCCGCGCCGTCCCCGTCCAGGATCGCTGCGCGCATCGCGCGCGTTTCGCCCGTGTTCAGACGCTGTTTGACGATCAGCGTGTCGCCGTTCTCGAGCGTGAGCACGGCCGTGTCGCCTTTGATAAATCGGTTCATAGGGGCGTGTCTCCTGGCGGTCCAAGGGTCGCCGCGATCCGGCCGTCGCGCACGATCAGATCCACGACCGGCCAGCGTAAGGCGCCGCCGCCTTTCGTCGGCGCCAGAAACGTCAACGGCCGTTGCGCCAACTTATAGGCGTCCGGCGCGATGAGGCCGCCACGCAACGACCAGACGCGCCGCGTTTGGTCGTAGGTGACGGCGAAATCGACGACGGCCGCCGCCGTGTAGTACTGCCAGCGAATCGCGCCGCGCAGACCGCGTAACGGGATCGCCGGCGACGGCATTTACGCCGCCCGTCGCAGGCGCGCCAGTTCCGCTTCCAAGGCCGCAATCCGATCCGGGCCGGACGTGAGCGACAAGACCGCCGGCGGTTCCAGCGTCCACGGGCCGGCCGCGACGAACGACCCGTTCAGCGTGATCGCGCCGTCGACGGCGACGTCCAGGCCGCCGTCCAGATAGGCCAGACCTTCGAAAAACGTGTCCGCGTCCAGCTCCGACGGGACCAGTTTCAGGCCGACGGCGGCGTCGCCCATCATCACGTCCATCAACGGGCGGGACGCCGTCGCTTCCCACATCCCGGCGACGTCGCCGGACACGTCAGACAGACCCTGTGCCCAGACCCGGTTTGGGTCTAAAAAACAGGTAATGTCGACCCGCTCACGTTTGAGCGAAATACTCCATTTATTCATCGACGCGACCGGCGTGAACGTCGTCAGCGCGCCGGTTTCGTCCATGTTGATCGATCCCTTGTAGCCGTGACGCCGCAGATTTGCAGGCATACCGAATCCCTTTCGTTAGATGGCGGCGACGGCGCCGCGCGAGACAATGACGTTGTAGACGCCGCCGACGTGTTGCCATTCGGCGTTGTTGACATCGAATTCCGAATACCGGACCCGCCGCGCGCGTTGCATGACCATCAGTTCGTAGCCGGTCCCGGTCAGCGTCAACGGTTGCCGCTGTAACAGGTCGTGTATCCGCGCCGCCGCGTCCAAGGCCGGATCGGCCGACGACGATCGATGCACGGCCTTCACCAGATAGCCGATCTGTTCCGTCCCGCCGTCGTCGGTCCCGAACACGTCGCCGACGACGTAATCCTGCAACGTGACGATGACGAACGCCGTCAGGCCGAACGACGCCGTGTCCCAGTGGACGCCGCCCGGCATCAACGCGGCGAGAATCGGATCGCCGGTCAGGATCGCCAGGATCGCCGTGTCGACCGCCCGGACGTCCGGATACGTCGTCGGCATTAGTCGATCGCGCCCGTGACCGCGTAATTGTTCGCGACGACGATCGCCGTGACCTGGCGTTCCATGTCCTTCGCGGTCCGGTTCGTGATCGGAAAGAACGTCGGATGGGCGCGCGCGTACCGTGTCCCGTCTTCGTATAGGTGCGCGTGTGGCGCGCCGCTGACGACGGTCGACGACGCGACGGCCGGCCGGTCCGGGTCCACGTCGACGCGAACGCCGGCCTTCAGGTTCCCCGTGTCCCCAGCCGGATACGCCGCCCGGAGTTCGTTCGCCGCTGATTCGGCCGACGACGTCACGGGCGGATCGCAGGCCGTCGCGAGGGCGACAGGTTCGGCCTGTAGGTTCGCCTTCCACTCCGTGAGGTTCAGCTCGAGACGGTTCGCCATCGCTATAACTGTTCCTGACAGAACAACGCCATCGTCACGTCCCGTTCAGCCCGGTTCGCCAGGCCGGCGACGGTGAAGACCCGGCCGTCGTCCAGTTTGATGACGCGCGATTGAATCCCGACGCCGCTGTGATAGTCCGCAAGGATGATGTGGGTCGCCGTCGCCGTCACGCCGCCGGCGGTCTGCCGTTCCAGGTCGCGCGCCGTGGCCGGCGTGATCATCGCCTTCCAGACGGGCGGATTGATTGGATTCCAGCCTTGCGTATACCCGCCGTCGCCATCCGGGACAGGCGGCCCGGGGTTTTCGAACCGGACCCGATGAAAGTAATCGCCGCGCGCCATACGTCAGGCCAGGGCCGGATCGCGAATCCCCTTCAACAGCATGTCCACGTCCGCCCAGGCGCGCGCGGCGCGATCCCCGTCGTCGTCGCCTTTGTTCTCATACAGGGACGCCAAGACCTTCAGCGTTGCCGCCTGGACGACATCGGGCGCCGTCGTCGCGTCCCAGAGTGGATCGGCGTTGACGTCGCAGTACCGGAAAATCGCGCCGGACGCGTGTTCCAGTTTCAACGTCACTTCGGCGTCCAGGGCCGGATCGGTGATGTTCAGGTGCGCCTTCGCATCCTCTAGCGTCGCGAGCTGTAAATGCGGCGGGACGACGATCATGCATCCCGCCGGTTCGGGTCGCGCAAGTCGCGGCCTTTTTTCACCATTAAGACCCAGGCGGATCGCGTGTCGCCCGGCGACAGGGTCGTCGTGTACTGGCAGTACCACGCGGACCCGCCGGCCGTGACTAGATCCCCTTTGTCGTAGGTCTTGCCGGGTACGTGGACGCCGAGGTACCGCAGGCCGGGCGCGCCGTCCTGGCCGTCTTTGCCGTCACGGCCGTCCTGACCATTGGCGCCCGGCGCGCCGGCCGGTCCGGGCGGTCCTGGCGGTCCGGGAATGGGTTCCCGGGATTCGACGACGGCTAGGCGTTCGCGGACATCGCCGATCGTTTTCGTTAGATCGTCGAATCGGCCGCCGGCGGATTCCAGGGCCAGGACGCGCGCCGACATTCGCATAAACAACGGGCGAAGCGTGGACGCGACGTGTTCAGCGAGTACGTCAGGCCGCATAGAGATCCCAACCCTCTACGGTTGTTGTGAAGGTATCGACGAAGGCCTTTTCGTCCTGGACGTCGTCGACGGGTTCGGGCGTCGCGCCCGTCGGGCCAGGCGCGGCCGGCGCCGGTTTCGAGAACGGCGCGTCGGCGTCCCGATCCGCCAGAGCACTCAGGCTGTAATTCTGTTGCTGCAAGTACGGCGTGTCGCCGCCTTTGACTTGCCCCAGGCCGAACCATTTGTGACGCGCTTCGTTCGGCGACATCGCGCCCGATCCAATCGCGTCGGCGGCGGCCTTCGTCTTCGTCGCCGTCACCATCCAGATCAAGTCGTCGATGTCGAATTCCGTTCCATAGGGCGCCTGTAGGTTCAGGCCTTTGTCTAACGACGCTTCGAAATTCGTCAACAACGACTGGATACACTGCGAATGGTATTTCTGCAGCAAGGCTTCCAGGTCCGTCGCGGCGGCGGCGGCGCCGGTCAGGTCGAGCAGGGCCGGCGGGACGTGGTAACAGCTGCAAATCGTTTGCGCCGAAAACTGCAACTGTTCGATCAGCTGGGCGTCGGCCGCCGTCATCGTCAGGCCTTCGTATTTCAGGTTGTCGCCCAGGACGGCGATGTTGCCGGCCTTCGATCCGCTAAATTCGGTCTGCCAGTATTCCTTCAGGCGTTTGACCGCGTCTTGCGGGATCGGCCCGGGCGCCGTCAGGATGCCGCCGGGATGACTGCCGGCGCGGAAAAACCGTTCGCTGTTGTTCTGAATCGCCAGGCCTTGCAAGGCGGAAATGCCGCAGGCGTACAAGGGCGTCACGCCGATCAACGGATGGAACAGCGTCACCATCGGATCGTGGATGATTTCCTTCGCCGGGACGATGACGGTATCGTTCCCGGGTTCGAGCTCGAGGACGCCGGTCAGATCATCCCGCCGCAACGCGTAATAGACGGCGCCATCGGGCGCGATCAGGACCGACACGCGCGCCGGGTCCAGGACATACAGGGCGTTGACGACGCCGCGTTCGTCGCGCTGTTTCAGGACGTAGGCGTTGCCGGCCGTTAATTTAGAAGTAATCCACTGTTCGACGAATTTATGAATCGTCTGGTAGCGGTTCGGTTCGCGCAAGACGGGCGAATACGCCGGGTTCGTCGTTTCGTGCCAGACGCCGTCGCTATCCTTCGCGACGAGACGTAGGGACATTTTCCCGATGTCCGTCGCGATTAGCGTGACGCAGGCATACACGGCGAAGTAGGACAGGGCCGACGGCGCCGTAATCGGATCGTTGTTTTGCCAGGCGCCCGTGTAGGGTTCACGGACGATCGGAAACCAGCCGGGCGGCGAGACGGCCGACGACGGCGCGGCCGGCGACAGATTCGCCGCCGGCGCGCGTCGCAGGAGATCCCGGAAGGCCTTCAATCGGAGCATCGGTTACGGTGTCGGCGTTTTCGGCGTCCGGCCGTTCGTCTCGCGCGCCGTCTCGAATCCGCTCATGCCCGTGGGCGCCGGCCAGGCCGTCGCCGTCAGGTACTTGACCGTGTTCGTCCCGACGCGTTTCCAGGTGATGTACCGTTCGGCGCGCAACGCGACGGCGTTCATCTGGAACATGGACGCGTAGACGGTCGTCGCATCGGGCGGCGACGCCGGCGCGCTGTCCATCTGCAGCGAGGCTTCGGTCGACGCGTCGATCGTGACGCCGCCGTCGTCGGCAAACAGAATGTACTGCGGTGCAACGGCGACGACGTTCGTCGTGACGGTATTCGACGTGATGAACTGCAGGCCCTTATATGTCCCGCCGTTCACGCCGACGCCGGGAAATTCCGGCGATCCGTCCAGGTTGTTCCGGAACGACAACGCCAGGGCGTTCGACGGCGACATGATGAACGCCAGCCGATCGATCGGGATGTTGTTGGTGACGAAGTGATTGACCAGGCCCATGATGTCGGCCAGGGGATTCGTCGTCGCGGCGGCCGTCGGCGCGCCGTTCGTAATCGACGCCGGGTTGACGCCGGCCACAGCGGCGACAGCCGGGTTGATGAACTGGCCGTCCAGGTACGCGGCGATGTCCTTGACCAGGGAGTCGCGTACGACTTCCTCCGCGTTCGGATTGCTGAAGCGAACCAGCTCCTGACTCAGGACGACGATCGCGGCGACTTTGTTGAACGCCAGGTTTTCCATCGCGAACGCCATCGCGGACACGGGTTTCGGTTTCAGCTCGCCGACCCACGACACGACGCCGCCGGCCGTTTGCGCCGGGACGTTGACATTGAACGGGACTTTCCGCAGGCCTTCGATCTTGCCCAAAATCGTCGCCGCGCGTAACAGCGGCAGGAAATCGGACGTGATCGCCGGGTTCACTAGCGGTTTCGCCCACACGGCGTCGGTCGTGGTGCCGGCGACGACGGCGGCCTTCAACGCCAGGGCCACTTCGGGCGTCGAATCGTTCCAGCGTTTTTCCGCGTAGGTGACGGCGTCGGTCCCTTCGTAGCGGGCCGCGATCCGGGCGATGACGAACCGGGCCATCTTGATTCCGGGTTCGACGGCCGGTTTGACGGACACGAACGCGTACGGGCGCGGCGCGATGCCGGCGGCCTGGCCGTTCACGGGCGTCGCGGCGGCGGCGTTGAGCTGTTCCTGATTCCGGAGCCGACGCAGATGGCCGTCGATGTCCTTCACCTGGACGTCCAGGTCGTCGTATTCGGTCTGGCCGTCGGCGTCCAGGGTCGTCCCGGCGTCGTCGGCCTTCGCCATCAGCGAGGACATCGCGCCGACCAGGGCCGCGCGTTTATTTTCACATTCGGTGACACGTTCCGCCGTCGTTTTGCTAGACATGGTCTTCACCCGCAAGGGGGTACCCGAAACGCCGGGTAAAGTTTGGCCAGACGCGGCCAGGTGTTGCACGTCGTAACTTTTGATGGACTGAATCGTCGTCTGGACGTTCGCCGGAACCGTCACCAGGGACAGTTCACAGATTTCCGTCCGCAGTAAATGCATCCCGGCGCCATTCGCCAGGGCTTTGATCCCGTCGCCGAGCGGACGGAACCCGATCGACACGCCGGTAATGAGGCCGGCCTTGATGGAATGCCAGGCGTC
>Ga0137319_1000167_pt1 | contig 24861 bp, 34 predicted proteins | sample EasRivERMZT333_2_FD_104752 | JGI IMG/M metagenome (GOLD analysis project Ga0137319, IMG submission 104752) | Soil microbial communities from meander-bound floodplain in the East River, Colorado, USA - East River MetaG ERMZT333_2 | ecosystem: Environmental > Terrestrial > Soil > Floodplain ... | reverse complement strand
TTCTTTGTTTTCATGCGTTTGGTGTGTTTGGTTGTGGTTTTCTTTCACCGCCAAGCCTGTCTGCTCGGCGGCCAAACCACCAACCGCATTTTCAACTACGCCGCGGACATTCCCTGGAACTACGGTAAAACCCTACTAGGGCAGGATGTATGAACCCTTTAATCGCTCACCTTTGGTACAGATGAGGGGGGCCGACACACGAGGCTGTTTAAGGCTTGGGCCAACAGGCACGCAGTCCGGTTCGGGCCCTCTAACGTCGCCCGACGCGAACCTCAAGACTGCCGGTGTACAGAGCGGACCTAAATCCATCCCGTAACGAATGCAGAACATGGAAAGGCTGTTCATCTGGGCCACGCTGTTCGTGGTCGCCCCAACCGCAAGGCAGGGTAGCAGAGACAGCATGGAGAGGACCGAAGAAGCCAACGCCAGCGTGTCATGCGCCGGATATGCCCACGTCGGTCTGGTCTTGAAGGGCAAGAGAGCATGTGGAACGGCCTCAAACCGGGAAATGCAAATGATGAGCGACGCCCGTCGCTTGGTGCGTCCCGGAGCTGTCGCCCAAAGGAGCGCAGCGCAAACGGCTGCAAACCATATTGCCAAGTTACCCGAGAGGACTACGATGCACTACGATGCATCGAACTTATCGAGTAATGGAACACCCCACAACCGGGATGTTCTTAGCAAGGCTCGAGCCGTGTGAAGGGAAACCTTCACGCACGGTTCTTAGGGGGCGTGGGCGGGCTAACCGTCCGCGCCTACCCGGTGCGGCACTAAGCTCATGAATGCTCTGAAAACATTGGCAACGCTAAGCCTGATTGGGTGCTGTTGTCACTTAAGAGCTGAATTGATCTTCTCGAATATGGGGGCGAATGATACAAATTTTTTTCCAGGAGCTGGTCACGGCGTTCGCGTCACTGACTCCACCTATCAGGCGTACGCAATGGGATTTCGTGTCGGAGCAAGCCCTTATGTTTTTACTGGGTTACGGCTCCCACTGCTTAATCTAAGCGGTATCGACAATCTCATCGTAAGCCTGCGTCAGGACGCTGCCATGGGGCCGGGAAATGTGGTGGAAATTCTAAGCAAAGACTCCCCCGTATTTCCTGACTGGCCGGCGCCAGTTCAGATTACCTCATTGCTATCGTCGGCATTTCCTATGTTGGCTGCCAACTCGGTGTATTGGATAACATTAGAACCGTCGGAACTTAGCCCTTGCTGGTATAGCTGGGCTCATTTGATTGCAATTCCAGAGCCGCAGATTCTGGCTTACTCGTACAACACAAACGGAAATACGCCATTGCCGTGGAATTACTCTTACGGCTTTCAGAATGGTTCTGCGTTTGCCGTTTACGGAACACCCGTTCCAGAGGCATCCGCCTCATTGTTGGGGGTTTTTGCCCTGACCAGTTTTGTTGCGCTGCGTATTATTTTTAAAGGCCATCAATTACGAGTTGTGAAACCGTGCCGCCTAACAAAAAAAGGAATGTAGCTAACCGACCGTCCAATATGACCACAATCGCCACTGACCTCTTGCGACGACACATCGAGACGCTCGTCGATGACGCAGCACGCTGGGAGACGTTAATCGCCGACGACATATTATGGGAGCTAGCCTACGCACCATCGGTCGGCCATCCCGCGCGACTGTCCGGGCGAGACGAGGTCGTGCGCCACGTTACGTGGTTTCGAGGCGCGGTTGACCGCTTCCGCTTCTTCAATCTCGCTATTCACCCATTCGAGGATCCTACGGGTGCAGTCGGCGAGGTAGAGGCGGAGGGGATCATCAAATCTACCGGGCGCGTTTATCGACAGAATTATGTGGTTTTTCTCCGCGTAGCCGACGGGAAGATAGCATTCATCCGCGAGTATTTCGATCCCGTGCGCGCGGCCAAAGCGATGGGCCTTTCAATTGCCGTCTAGTAACCAAGTCATCATGACGAACAACGCATCTGTCCGCGAGTTCGGCTTAGCTCCAATCCGTTAGCCATCACCAGACGCGCCATGAAGAAAGGCATGATCATCGGTTGCTTTGGATGCCTGCTCTGGCTCGGGGCTTTGATTATTCGCGACAAGGAATATGAGATTACTCAGGCCATTCTGGCATTCTTTGGCGTGTGCTCCGTCGTGGCTGGCACTATTCTCACGGGCGTTGAGAAGCACAGGACGTGGCTTGGCGTCGCTCTATCGTTGCTCTCAGTCGTATTCGGTCTTGGATTTGTCATTATGTTGTGTGTTCCAAAGAGAGTGTTACATGATGCCTAACCAAAATCACTGGAGCGACGCGGGCGGGCCACGTCAGTTGCCACTGCGGACGCACTGGGCCGCCCGCGTCGCTCAGTTCCGACGTTAGGCGGCACTACGCGCACCGTGAACACCAATCCTCCAGTCGTGGTTCGCCGGTATCCCGCTTCGTATCTCAGCGACTTGGTGTATGGCATGCAGCCGATGACGACGGAGCTTGCGGAGGTCATTCGCTCGTTGCGACGCGACCACGGCGTGGATTATGTGCGGCTTGGGTTCTACCTTTGTGAGACCGACCCAGACAGTGGAGGTTCATTCGGGCTTGGCAAGGCACTCACCGAGCTTGCAGCCATTCACCTGCACGATCATGATCGAGCATGGATTTAGTCACATGAGAGCTGTGCCGCCTCTCCATGCGCGCTGCGGCGAACCCGGCCATCGCGCTGTGTTGCAATCCACGCGTCCCGTGGGCCGGGTCGCTGAGCCATAGTGTCTAGGCCGCCATGACACTCCTTGTGCTATCGGACGATGAAGGCGCACGACACAAAATCCAAAATGAGCGGGCCGATGTCCTTGTGTCCTGCGGCGACATGGCCGACGACGTTATCTTGCAGGTCGCACAGGCAGTCGGCTGCCCGCACATTCTGGCCGTCAAAGGCAACCACGACAGCGGAGCGCCGTTCCCGCCGCCGATTGTTGACCTCCACCTTGCTACGCACATCATCGACGACGTGCGCTTCGGCGGTTTCCAGGGTTCATGGCGCTACAAGCCGCGAGGCCACTACCTCTACGAGCAAGCAGAGGTCGAGCGGCTGCTGGCTTCATTTCCATCCGTCGATGTCTTCGTCGCTCACAACTCGCCACGCCACATTCACGACCGCGACGATGACGTTCACATGGGATTCGAGGCGTTCGTTCGTTACATTGAGCGCACGCGACCGCGCCTGTTCATCCACGGGCATCAGCACATCAACCTAGAGACGCGACTTGGAGATACGAGAGTCATTGGAGTTTATGTTGATCTGTATTGATGCGCGCCCGGCCCTTGACCGGGCGTTTTGTCTTTCCAATCCAAGCATGATCGGCCAAAGAATAGGCCGCGCCAGATGTTTGCATCGGGAGCCAGTGTTCCCCGAAGGCGCATAGCGCCGATAAGTTCCAGTCGGCGCTTTTTTCTTTTCATCCTCCGCGCCCTCTGGCGTAATCGCGGCAATTCCTATAAGGGTTCAGCCGGCGCGCCGATGGATCGCCTTATGCGCATTCGGGTGAATCAAACGTCAAGGCACAGGCGCCCGGCTCCGTGGAATAAGAGAGCCGGGCGCTTCTTTGTTCACAATGCGCGGGCGTTCGACGGAAGATAGTCGCGACGGAGTATGATCGAGGAGGGCTTAATCGTAGTCTGCAAGCAGGATGTAAGACCAGTGCAAGCGTTCTGGAATCATTTGAATCGAGTGGCATTCTTCCCGCAATCCGACTGAGCTGCTGTCCGCACGATTGCATCCGCCTGATCCTCGGTGCTAAGGCCGGCTGCCAAGAACGCCTCGGCGGTCTCCGCGATTGCGGAGACATATTCACCATGATTCCTCCATGTGCCGCCTGTGCGCGGGCCTGCACAAGGCACAAGTTGGTCGAGGCTGCACCCCTGAGCGTCAACGACGGCACCCGCCGGAGTGTCCAGGCAAACGTCTTGCGAATCGGGCACGCCGTCCCCGTCTGAATCTGGAACAGCAAAAGTAACTTGATCGATGCCGAAAAAGCCGTCTTCGGCATCATCAATCTCCGCGAAGGGAAACGGCGTCGAACTAATGATTCCCCAAAACCCATCCACCAATCCGGTCGGCGAAGTGGTTGGCTGGTTAAGGAGGTAAAATCCTTGGCCGGAAACTCGCACGTGGAATGTCCTCGCACCCGGGGTCACACCAGTATAATCAAACCCAAACGCGAAGACGGGTTGGGTAAACTCAAATTCGAGTTCCCCATCGGTGCCCGATGGAAATGCCCAGCTATCAAAATTGAGGAAGCGGTTCCCGGCTGGAGTCGTGTTGTGGGCCTGAAGCGTAGGCTGGTCCAAAATCTCGATCGCGGGCAAATTGGCATAAAGAGTGAAGTGCGGGAGATTGAGCGATTCGACGGCGCCTTCGCCTCCGGAGAGAACGTTGCCAATTAAAGGTGCAGTCTCAAATGTCTCAACTGTAAACGACGACAGCATGGCTTCAAATTCGGCGCGATTAGTGAAAACCTGCGCTGACCCAGCGTCCATGCCGGAGGCTGGGGCGGGGAGCAGGCAGCCGATTACTGCCGCTTTCGAGATGAACTCTCGTATCTTCGTTTTCGTCCACAATGCAACATTCATCGTTTTCTGGTGGCCGCGGCCAAGGCAAGCGGTCTTCCATTCTGTACAGGGGAAATGGCCGCCCAAGGTTCTGATCTATCATCAATGAAAGGACGGTGGGAACGCAGAAGCAGGCGGCTGTTGGCTCAGTGCAGTGTCAAGCGGCGGCTGACTCGGACGAGCCAGCCACCGTGCGGGAGAAGAAATCACTTCTCCGGTTTCTTTTCTTCTTTCTTCGGATGGCACTTCTCGCAGACCTTGCCTGCTTCGGCCGCCTTAACGCAGCAATCGTGCTTGCACTTCTTCCCGGCTTCCACCGTGGCTTCGCAGCAAGGCTTCTTTTCCGGCTTTTCCTGTGCCACAGCGACTTGAACAACGCTCGTGGTGGCTAGCATGGCCAGCGCGCATAGGAACGCGGTCATTAACTTGATAGTCTTCATTTTTTTCGCTTTTTGTTTCCGCCCATGATTACCGCGCCGATCTTCCCGGTGCTATCCAGCATCGAGTGGCGGCGGCCACCATGGGAAGGCCAATCCGTCTTTCTCAGATTGAGTGCCTCTTGATCATAGACACTGTAATACAATGCCTGCTCAAACATAAGCGCTTGTGGGCTCACTTCCGGTTAGATAGTTAGGCCGCTTCGCACGCGAGATTGCATGTCGAGACGCATCACATACGGAGTCGCATTTGCACTCGTGATTTACCTGCTGCTCGTGATATACACGAATCGCAGACCGGCATACCCTGTGGAGAGCCGGAGAGTGATACCAACGATGTTGCGCCGACAAACAAGTGAGCCGGCGACGACAACGCGGCCTAAAATACTAGATAGCCCATCGAAAAGGAAGCGGATGGCGTGAGGATTGTCCCCGCTGGGGATACGCCATGGATCACAATCACCAACGTGGTTTCAGCAACCAATGTGCGCGTTCACGCTTCCTGGCCGGGGCGAACTGCGCGGGAGGATCAAGTTTTAGTAACGCAGCCGGCGCAAGCCACGCACGCGGTCAAAAGCTCCATCACGGCTGATGAGCGGTTGGGCGTAGTAACGGCAGAAGCCCGCGATCCAATTGTCATTCTCACTGAGCCGTTGCCCCACGCCGATTAACTCCCGGTCAATGCCCGCCGCGACGTAGGCGATCTCAGGAAGCAAGCGCAGGATGCGATAGCGGGCAAGGAATTGGCGCGCCTGCTGGTTGGTGTCGAAAATCACCGCCACTTCTCCGGCGCTGATCACCGTCACTAAAGACGGCGCGGTGCGATGCGCAGCCAAAAATGCGATGGCCGGCCCGGGCCTGCCCGCTTCATCGTGAAGATCGGAAAGGAAGGTCGTATCGCAGATCATGCCGCCTTGCGCCGTGGGCGTCCCCGTCCGGCCAGCATGGCATCGCGCAATTTGGCGTTGGCCTTGGCCGGTGGATGGGCTTTCAGACTCTCCAAGACTTCGCCCGCGGTGTCGCACGGGGCTCAGGCAGTTCCCGAAGGATGACATCACTGAAACTGTCTCCTGGCTCCTTAAGCCGCTTGAGGCGGGAGTAAGCTTTGTCGCTCAGAGTCACAGTAACGGACGCCATAGCGCACGAACCATACACGCAGGAGCTGTATCAGGCAATTTCGATTTGTCCACCTTTAGGTACGTTTGACCGCTGCTCGGTACTTTGCCTTTGTGCGACTCTCAGCAGACGGGCAGTGTTCCCGGCAAGCTTTAAGGCGCGCCAAACTCTTCGGTGCGCAATTGCAGGAACAAGTCATAGACCACGGCCCGTTCCTGAGCGAACACGCAATCGATATAGCGCGTGCCACTCTCGAAGCGTTCGGCATAAATCACCCGGTGATGGCCCACTCGCAAACGGTGGTATGGGGATAGTTTGCCTTCCAGTCGTTTGACCTCTCCTTTGTCCTGAGCCAGCCCTTTGATGCCCTGGCGCAAGGCGCGGCGCGGTTCCGGCGCGAGGGCTTTGACGAAGGATTCTACCTGCTCGGCGACCTTAACCTTTGTCGTCATCAAGGCAGGAAACGTCTTTGAGTCTGGTTTTGCCGCTTTCGTATTGGCGAATAGCCTGCATCGCCTTAGGGTCAGCCATTAACTCAAGCGTCTCGAGCATAGCCTCCATACGGTCACGAGAGACGATGAAGCCTACCACTCGACCGTTGCGGCAGACCGTCACGGAGCCACGGGCCTGAGCGCGTCGCACGACAGCCGCTGGATTGCGCCCTAATTCGCTGATGGAAGCCGTATCTTTCACAGCAACAATACTAGCTTTGAGGGTTCAGAGCGTCAACTAGGGCTGTCCACCTTTAGGTACCTTTGACCACTGCTCGGCACTCTGGCTTTGTGCGACTCTCAGCAGACGGGCAGTGTTCCCGGCAAGCTGACAGGCGTCCCGGTAGTTCCAAGAGGGTCAGCAACTACGTCGGGCATAGGCCCCAACGCGGCCCCACGATGCAATGAACAAGAAGCCCTCAAGCCTCTGTTGATCACGTTTCTGGTAGCACTCGCAGCCGTAGCCGTTGAAAGTTTTGGCGATGCTGAAGCAGATTGCAGCCGTGCGCGCGCCTGCGCTCAACTCTGAAAGACAAGTAATCAGTCGCACCAACACTGAGAGCCTCAGCTCACCCGGAAAGTCTCGCCCACTTCACGCAAGGCAAGTCTCTCCGTTTCCAAAGCGCTTTCCAGGCGGGCCAGGGGTTCGTTCCGCTGCTCGCGGCCCAGGGCGAAGGTCTTATGGTGAATAGGGAGAAAATATCTCGCGCCTGCGGCATCGGCCATGTGTACGGCTTGCTCCGGCGTGCAATGCGATCGAATCCACGGCTGATAAGCGCCGATGGGCATCACGGCCATCGCAAAAGGCCCGCGACTGTGCAGTGACTTGAACGTCTCACTCATGGCGGTGTCACCGCCGAAGAGGATCTTCTTACCTTCACGTTCCAACACGTAGCCGTTGTAACCCCGGTAGGTGTCGCGCCGCCAACGAGCGCCCCAGTGGTTCACCTCAAAGGCCGCCACCTCAATGGCGCCATGCCCCGTCGTCACCGTGGCTTTTTGTCCCCAGCCCAGTTCGGTCACTTGTTTGAGCCGCGTGCTGGCCAGCAAATCGCCGGTGGCTCGAGCCACAATCGCCCGGCTGGAACACGGCAGGCATTTTAAGGTCGGCACGTCCAGATGGTCCATGTGCGCGTGAGACAACAAAACCAAATCGATCGGAGGCAATTCATTGACGTTGAGGGCCGGCGCGATGAGCCTTTTGGGGCCAATCGTGCCGGGGCCGATGTCCACACCGATGCGCGCGAAGAGTGCCGGGTCGGTTAACACGGTGACGCCATAGAAATTAATCAGCACCGTGGAATGACCCAGCCAGGCGGCGGTAATGGCGTTGGGCTCCCAACGTTCGGGGGTGGGCTTAATCCGCGGTTTGGCGATGCCCCGGCTGGTTTCCGCAATCAGCCCTCGCACAAAGCGGGCGCCAAATTGATTGGAGGTGGAGGTCCAATAACCAGCGGTCCCCACCAATGTCGAGGCCAGGAAATGACGGCGCGAAAGACTAATTCTCTTTTTCAAAACGACAAACGATCCTTTCAAACACTTCTCACAGCATCGCGTAGTTTAAGAAGAAGAAGCAGCAAACGCAAGTCTGCGCACAAAAAAGATCAAAAAAAAGCGCTCGCGTCTATTCCATGCTCAGGAGTGCGAACTTCAGTTCGCTTCAGGCATCCAAAGTATCTGCGAATGATCGCGGTAACGGGAACGTCTTTCGTCGAAGGGGAATGAATTGCGCACTCCGATGGACTGCCGCGTGGACACTAAGATGGAACGATTCAGTTGCCTTCGTGGAGCACACGCGCCCTCGCGTGTGCCGACCGACGCCCTCGCCGGTCGGACGGAACGCCCGATGAAGCACCAAACCGCGCTTAGAGCCAGGACCGAAGCCTCTCCCTTTGCATGGCCGTAGCGGCGTCTCGGTGGGCGCTGCCGAGACGCCGCTACGCCGATCAACTTTCGCATTCCGGAAATTACTTTTGGGAATCGCTATAGCCAACACGCCGAGGTGTTCCGCGAGGGGCGCGTGCGCTCCCCTTTCAAATTGAATCGTTCTGGCTAAGCCATATCCATGCATGTGAACAGGAGGAAACGGAGCAAACAGAGGCTGAAAAGCGAAGCAAAGCGCCCGTTTCTGGGGACGCCATGCGGTCACTGAATGGTGACCACGCAAGGTTCGGCCTGATCCTCCGAATTCTCGCATCAGTCCTCTGTTCCCTCTGTTATCTCCTGTTCCCAACTGAATCGTTCTGGCTAAGCTGGACCCAACTCCGCCTCGTTGCTCGATTAAGGACTCGGCTTCTCGGAGGGCTTGGGTGGATCCTGTGTGCCTTTCGATGACGGCAGTGGTGGAGCTTCAAGTATCCCTGTTCCCGGCAATTTGACCGGGGGGGAGACATCCGTTGGCTTGGACGAACTGGTATTTGGTTCGTCCTTCTTAGGCTCTTCCTTCTTCTCCGCCAGTAAATCCTTTCTTTCCTTCAATAGCGGATCGATTGTCCATTTGGAAACAATGTAGGTCCACTTTTCGAAAGCTTTCTCGGTCTTGAGCTTTTCCTTCAGCTTGTCCACTTTTTCCTGGAATTCCTTGTCGAGCCTGGTTTTGTCTTCCGGCTTTTCATCTTTGTCGGCAGTGCGCTCTTTAGGGGGGGTCGCAGCCACGGCTACCTGGAGGTAATAGTCTTCTTTGTCCGGCGCAACCTTGTGGCCCACCTTGATGTCATAGGTGAAGCCATCCAAGGTCTCCAATTTGGCCACGAGCGGTTTGTCCAAACCGGTCTGCTCGGGCGCTGCATTGGTGGCCACGTCGTTGAAAGTGGGCGAGGAAAGGGCGCTGGTGGCGCCGGAACTCTTGCCTGTATCAAGCTGCTCGCTCGCCTTGGCGTCAGCCAGCTTCCACTCATTGGTTTCACTTTCGCGGGAAAGCTTCCAATTATTGGTGGCGTTGGTCGTGGTGACAGAAATGGAGCGGAGTTTCTCGACTTTAAACCAATCCTTGTTCAACCAGTCTTCGGGCTTGGGTTCCAGGTTGCTGAGGGCATCGGAAACGAGCGCGACACTTTTAAGATCGTTGCCCACCATGACATAACGGCCATCCGGCCAGGCGCCGCCCCCGTAGGGGGAGTTGGCGGGCGACTCCTTCATGTGTTTGGCCCCGAGCAGCAGCGAGGCAACAGCCTTGCCGCTCTTGTCCTTGAATTCGACCAGCGTGCTGGGCGCTTTGTCCGGCGGCAACAACTCCAACTGCGTCAACCGCGACTGGCCCACGGTGACCGGCTTGGAGATTTTCAGTTCCCAAATTTTTCGCAGGGCGTCGCTGATGGTTGAAAAGTTGGCAGGATAGTCGCCACGTTCCCTGACCGTCCACACGTCATCCTTTTGAACCAGGTTCACTGCGGCGTCCCGCTGCTTGATGGTAATGTGCGCGACGTCGTTGAGGGGAAAATTCGGGAGAATCTTTTCGCCCATCCTGTGGGTGGACTCCTGATAGGGCGCCTGTTTCTTTTGGTAGGCCCAAAACCCAAGGCCGCCCATGACGACCCCGAGAACAATCAACACGATGAGTTGCTTGCGATTCATTTTGCCTTCGTCTTTTGTTTTCTAATCATAGCCAGCGCCAGGCCGGCGATGGTCACCAGCACGGGCATGCAGGCGATGTTGGCCCACTTCAACCGGTTCTCCAGCGAATCAATTTCCTGGCGCAGATTCTTGCGGGTCAGCTTGAGCTGTTTGCGGGCGTCCGCATCCTTCTGCTTGAACTTGGCGATTTCATCCTGTTGCTCCTTGGAAAGGATGAACCGCTGTCCAGGCTCTTTCTTGGCCTGCAGTTCATTGAGCCGTTTCTGCGCTTCGGCCTGTTCTTCCTCCAGCTTCTTGATCTCCGCCTGGAAGCGCATGTTGGCCTGTTTCTGCATCTCCTTCACCACCGTGAAGGGGCGATTGAGCGTGGCCCGGCTGCGCACGCCAATCAGATTGCTGTCGCCCGCCATTTGTTCGACCATGGATTGGGCCATGGTCAGATTGCCAAAGCGCGGGATGACGATCTTTTGGCCAAAGAAGTTCTGGACCTGGGCGCAAAAATTGTCGAAGACGAAATCCGAATCTCCCACCAACACGACCGAGTTCTCGCCCTTGGATTCCTTGAGCGAATCTTCGGCTTTGGGCTTCTCATCTTTTTTCTCGTCCTTTTTGTCCTCGTCTTTGTCCGGCTGGCTGGCAGGCTTGCCATCGGGGAAAGCAGTCTTGAACTTTCCGGTCAACCGCACGGCCAAGGCATAAGAAGTGCCTGAGGGCTTGAATTCATCGACGATCTTTTGTCCGGACATTTGCGCCATGAACCCATCCACCAACTGGGCTTCGGTGGTCGTCTTCAGAAGCACCGTTTGTTTGAGACCGGTCGTGGGCGTTCCCGTGAATACGCCCGCAAAGGGCAGGAGCACCTCGTCCAATTGCGTGGTGGCGATGTCCTCCTTGTTGATGCCTTTGGCGTCCAGGAAGAGGAAGGCCGGCATCGTTTGAGGCTGGTTGTTCGGACCGCGAAGTTGGCGGGCGAAGTTCAAGTCGGCTGCGACCTTCGTGTTCTCAAATTGAATGCCCCACGCTTTCAGAAGCTTGTCCAACGACGAGGCTCCGCCAGGCATCATGCCCATCATCGGGTTCTGTTGCCGGCTGTCGGCCAGCGACATGGCATCGAGAAAGGCAATCAACTTGCCGCCGCGCATGATGAATTGGTCGATGGCGTACTGCGCCGTTTCCTTGATGTCCTTGGGATGCGCCACCAACAACACCTTGATGTCGTCATCGATTTTTTCTGCGTCCATCTGCACCTGCTTGACCTCGAAGTCGCGCTTGAGTTCTTGAACGAACACCCACGGGTCCTGGCTTTGCTGTCCGGTGCGCATGGCCAGCTGCGGCGGGATCTGTGAGCCCAACATTGGCAGGGGCGTCATCACGCCGATGACCGGCTTGTTGGTGGCGGTCACCTGGGCGATGGCGCGCGCCAAATCGTATTCGAGCAATCGTTCGCGTTCCGGCGGAAGCCATGGCAAAGCGGCCTTCACCGGATCCTGGACCACGGCGATGCCGAGATACATGTGATCGCCGGTCGGAAGCATCTGCGCCTCGACGCCATCGAGATTGGCCAAATCTTCGGCTTCGGAATCCGGCTTGGGATCGAATTTTTTGATGATGATGTTGCCCTTGGCAGCCTGCTTAAATTCGCTGAGCAAATCCTCGACGTTCTTGCCGTAGGTTTTGAAGTTGGAAGGCATGCGGGTTTCACTTTGGGAAAAGTAAAAATGAATTTCCACCGGGCTATCCAGCCGCTTGAGAATGGCTCGCGTGCCCGGATCCAGCGTGTAAAGCTTCTCCTCCGTCATATCCAGGCGGGTTTTGAATGCTCCCGTGATGAAATTAAGGGCCACGATGATGACAAACATCACCACGACACCAATCGTCGAATAAAGAAGTGTTTCTACCTTTTTCTGTTTCATGTTTGGTAATGTGTTCGCCTCCGGCTATCCGGCTCGCAAGTTGCGCACGATCACTCCCGTCGCAAAGAGGGAAAACCCGATGACCGACAGGAAGAAGATAAGATCGCGCGAATCGATCACACCTTTTTGAAAGGCCAGAAAGTGCGGGATCACACTGAACGAAGCAACCAAATCGACCACCGAAGGCCAGGCCCAACGCACCAGCCAGTCCGTGACCACTTCCCAGCCAGCCAGGATCAGGAAAAAACAGATCACAACCGACAAAATAAAACTGATGACTTGATTGCGTGTCATGGCAGACGTCATGCACGTGACCGCCAGATAAGCCCCTGCCAGGAGCGCGCTGCCCAGGTAACCGGCGAAAATCGCGCCACCATCGGCATTGCCGAGGTAGGCCACCGTCCACGCGACCGGAAAGGTCAGCACCAACGCGATGATCAGGAAGAGCCACGAGGCCAGGAATTTTCCGACAATGGCTTGCCAGGCAGTGATGGGCATGGTCAGCAGAAGTTCCATCGTGCCCAGGCGTCTTTCCTCCGACCACAGTCGCATGCCCACGGCTGGCACCAGGAACAGATAGAGCCAGGGATGCCAGGCAAAGAAGGAATCGTCCAGAGAAGCCTCGCCGCGCTCGAAAAAGAATCCCAGCCCTTTGGTGAAGGTGAAGAAGCCCGTGAGAAGCAAAAAGATGACGATGAACACATAAGCCACGGGCGAGTTGAAGTAACTCGTGATCTCGCGCTTGGCGATGGTCCAAATATGTCGGCAGGCGTCTTTCATTGCGCTCCCTCCTTCACAGTGTCCGGCAAGGTGATGGCCCGGAATACTTCATCCAAACGCCCTTCTTCGGTGTGCAATTCTTCAATCTTCCAACCTTCTTTCATAGAAACTTCGGCTACGGTGCGGGCCAGCTCGCCGTTACGGCTGGAAATCTGCGGATAAACGCGGGCCCAGACGGCCGTGCTTTCCTCCTTCACAATAGAAGCCTTTCGCGCGCCGTGGACCTGAGCCAGCCTTTGTTTTACTACTTCGCCTGAAACACCCAGGACCCGCACGGAGACAGCTCCTGCGACATCGGACTTCTGTTTCAGTTCCTCCGGCGTGCCGTTGGCCACGATCTTGCCGCGATCGATGATGATGGCCCGTGAACAAACGGCTTCAACTTCTTCCAGAATATGAGTGGAGAAAATGATCGCCTTCTTCTCTCCCATGCGCCGGATGAGGTTTCGCACCTCATGTTTCTGGTTGGGATCCAGGCCATCGGTCGGCTCGTCCAAAACCAGAATGTCCGGGTCGTGAATGATCGATTGGGCGAAGCAGGTCCGGTGGCGAAAACCTTTGGAAAGCGTATCGATGCTTTGATGAAGGACCGATTGCAAAAAGCACATTTCAACGACGCGATCGACGGCTTTCCGTTTGCCTTCACCCCGCAAGCCCCGCAATTCGGCGGCGAATTTCAGAAAGCCATCCACGGTCATATCCGTGTAAGCCGGGGCGTTTTCCGGAAGGTAGCCGATCAGTTTTTTGGCGGAAATGGGGTTTTCGATCATGTCGAAGCCGCCGACAGCTATTTTTCCTTCGGTGGGCGGTATAAAGCCCGTAAGCATGCGCATGGAGGTGGATTTGCCGGCGCCGTTGGGCCCCAGAAATCCCAAAACCTCTCCGCGCTCTACGGAAAACGAAACGCCGTCCACGGCCCGTTTGGGTCCGAAGGTCTTAACCAGATTCTCAACTTTGATCATTGTTTTTCTGCGTGGTTTTAATCAGGACAGCCGGTCGAAATAACCATTCCGGGCTGCGTTGTAAAGCCCCTTTTCAATCAAACCAAGGATGATTACAAAACTGTAATTTTGCGTATAATCGAGTCGCAAAAAATAAACAGAGCAAATCAAAAATGTTCAAAGTTTTTCGGCCACGGCGGGTTGGGTTCCGTAGCTTGCACGCAATAAACACAGCCTGGGACCCGATGTCCAATGCTAAGTTCTCGACCAGTCGCATCGTTCCATTTTACCCTCAGCGCGTATTCAAAAGCCTGACACTCATCCCCTGATGCGCAGACTGTTAGACCCACTGCCGTGGATTCTTTTAGGGCTGCTCCTTCTTTTGAATGGATGCCAAACCACGGCGCCGCTGCCTCCAATAAATCTATCCGAGCCGGGCTGGAAACTGCGTGAAGGGCAGGTGCTTTGGCAAACCGGGCGTGGTGCGCCCGAAATTGCGGGTGAAATCCTGGTGGCGATTCATCCCAACGGCCGCGCCTGGATACAGTTCATGAAGACCCCGCTGCCTTTGGTCTCGGGGCAAATAACCCCGCGAAAATGGCAGATCGAATTCATCCCGGAGAAGCGCACTTTCACGGGAGACGAGCAACCACCTGCGCGTTTCCTCTGGTTGTATCTCTTGCGCGCCCTTCACGGATTACTGCCACCTGAACCGCTGCAATTTCACCAAAGTGCGGATGGCTCGTGGCGTCTGGAGAATAAGACGAACGGTGAAATCCTCAGCGGGTATCTCATCCCATAAGACTGCACCGCAACACTACGCCGCCGTGCGCCGGGTTTGTGATTTCGTTTTGGCGCCTTTCTTTGCGGGCTGCTTGCCGGTCCTGGCGATGCTCTCCTGCAGTATGGAAACCAAATCGATGACCTTGCCGGCCTGGGCCGGTCGTTTGGCCTTGGGGGCAGGCAGCTCTTTGTCGCCGGCTTTGATCTCTTACCGAGGTTTTTGAGGCTCTTTTCTGCAAATTTTTCTATTGCCATCAGGCGGCGAGCCATTAATCTACCGCGCTCGGTCCAAACTAACGAAGAGGAACACTTGAACAGCGAATTGTGTAAGCAAGCATTGGCCAAGGTGGGCAACCCCAACATATTGGTGAACCTGCTTTCGCGCCGCGTGCGCCAGCTTAATTCCGGCGGTGGCGCCATGAGTCGGCCGTTGATTCTGGATGTCCCGCCGGGCATGGGTGTGGCCGACATCGCTCTGAAAGAGATCATCGAAGACAAGATTGGCTGGGAGATGCCTGAAGAATTGCAACTGGTCGAACCAACTCCCAAAAAGCGACGGAAACATTAGCGTGGCAGCTCGAACGTTCGGCTTTCAGCCAGAAGGACTCCCTTCTGGCTGATTCTGTTTATGCCCGACATCGTGACCAATTCCAAAGCCCGGCGTGACTTTCACATCCTTGAAACCTTCGAGGCAGGCATTGTTTTGCAAGGGACGGAAGTGAAGGCATTGAGGGCCGGCAAAGGCCAAATCAGCGACGCCTTCGCTCGAGTGGAAAATGCCGAAGTTTATCTTTACAACGCGCACATCGAGGAGTACGCGCACGGCAACATCCAAAATCACGAACCTAAAGCTCGTCGAAAACTGCTCCTGCGCAAATCGGAGATTCGAAAACTCTTTGGCTTCGCTTCCGTCAAGGGAAACGCACTCGTGCCGTTATCCTTTTACTGGAAGAACAACAGGGTAAAAGTGGCTCTGGGAGTCGGAAAAGGCAAAGCTCAATACGACAAGCGCGAAGATATCAAGAAGCGCACCGCCGAACGCGAACTCAAGCGGGCCACGATGCAGCGGTTCAAGGGTCGTTGAATCGTTAAAAACGTTAAATCGTTAAACCGATTCAACGGTTCAACGATTTAACGCTTCAACGCTTGCATGACTACTTCGCCGCTTCCCCTTTCTTCCAGTTCCGCTTGGGCGCCTTGATCACCAGGCCCTTTTTGATGGCGCTCGTCGCCACGCGCACGTAGCGCACTTCACCATTCACGACCGCCTTTACCCGCTGCAAATTGGGCAGGAAACGCCGCTTGGTGATGGCTGTGACGTGTGTGCCGATGCCACCCTTCTTCTTGGCTTTGCCACTGCGCCAGATGATGCTGCCCTTCATCGGGCCTTTGCCGGTTAATTCACAAAACTTTGACATACGCATTCCTCAGGATTAAGGAGCGCAAACGCTAACACTCTGCTTCAGCCTGGCAAGCACTATTTGCCATTCGACGCTTTTCAGATGTGCATCCATTTTGGGGCTTGACAATGAAATATCATAATGATATCAGAGCGATAACACGAAAGAAACTATCCTTATGAACACAAGCCCTGTGAAGTCGGTAAGTGGTGAACGTGAGACCAGCGCCCTCAACGGCTGGGTTATGCTGATCGTCAACCTGGCGCTGCTGTTGGGTGCTCTGGCATGGTTTATCTCCATCATTACCCGCGCGGCGAGCTCGGCAAGTCCCTCAGTCCTCTGGTGGCTCATCCCCGCAGGTCTGTTGGAAGCACTCGCTGTCATACTGTTCTGCGGGCACTTCACCCTTCAGCCAAACGAAGCGCGAGTGCTGCTTCTCTTCGGCGCTTACAAAGGCACCGTGCGTCAGAGCGGGTTTTGGTGGGCGAATCCGTTCTACTCTCGAATCCGCGCGAAGATCCCCATGCACCCGGCCACCGTGACGGTGCAAAAGACAAGCCATGGCGGTAGTTTCACCCGGGTGGTCCATATGACCCGGAGCACGAAGATCTCGTTGCGCGCGCATAACTTCAACAGCGAAAAACTCAAGGTGAACGATAAGCGGGGCAATCCCATCGAAATTGCCGCCGTCGTGGTTTGGCGCGTGGAAGACACCGCCAAGGCGGCGTTCGACGTGGACGATTACGAGAGCTACATCCACATCCAAAGCGAAGCAGCCATTCGCCACATCGCCAGCCTCTACGCCTACGACCGCGGCGACGAGCACGAGCCCACCTTGCGTGAGAGCGCAGACGAAGTTGCGGCGGCCTTGAAAAAAGAATTGCTGGAGCGGCTCGAAAAGGCAGGGGTTGTCGTTGACGAGGCCCGGTTAACCCATCTCGCCTACGCCCCCGAAATTGCCCAGGCCATGCTCCGCCGGCAGCAGGCCGAAGCCGTTATCGCCGCGCGCCAGAAAATCGTGCATGGCGCCGTCAGCATGGTGGACATGGCGCTGCGCGAGCTGGCGGAAAAGGCCGTCGTGAAGCTGGATGACGAGCGAAAGGCTTCCATGGTTAGCAATTTGCTCGTCGTGCTTTGCGGCGAGGGCGAGGCAACACCTGTCATCAACACCGGCACGCTCTATCAGTGAAACATCTGCCGAACGAAGGACGCAAACCGTTTTTGCTGCGCATCCCGCCTGACCTCTGGAAAGAGTTGGAAAAATGGGCGGCCGATGAGCTGCGCAGTGTCAATGGGCAAATCGAATACATCCTGCGCCAGGCTGTTGAAAAGCGCAAACGCGCGCAGGAAGAGCAGTAAGCCGGCGCGGACGCCCTGGGGCCGGTTGCCAGGAAAGGTCGGCCATTTTTTTGATATTCCGATTCTGAATGATCCCTCGCCGGCCAAGAGAAGGCCGCGAAGGTTCCATGCTTTATCAGACCCGGATAAATGTCCGGTTCCGATACAGATACCAGAGAATGAACCACAGGATTCCAAACGCGCCTGCGGCAATGACGAAATCGGCCCCGTTACCTGTGTGCGCTGCAAGTCCACCAAACAACCGCCGGCTGATCGCTTTCAAGTCGATGAGCTGAAAAAGCATATACGCGACAATCGCATTCGCTCCAATGATGACCAAGGGGAACGACCACCTGCGAAATCCCATCACGTCGATGACTCCATAGAAAAGGGCCAGCAGCAAATAACACCATCCGCCTGCCCAAAGGGCCATGGAGCTTGTCCAAATATGTTTGACGATCGGGACGACATAACTCAACAGCCAGCCGGCCAGCAGACAACTGCCGCCCGCGCACAGGAGGATCTGAATTTTGCGCGCGCCAGGCAGCGGCCCTTTAAGTAATCGTCCACCCAGAGCGCCCATCAACACCGTCGCGCCGAAACCCAGACTCGCCAGGGTCCAGGCATAAGTGGTGCCGTCCTGATGAATGCCGAACAATGCCTTATCGATCCATATGCCAAGATTTGCCTCGGGTGTGTAGGCGCCGACGTTTGCCGCGCGGCCGGGCACGGGCACGAAGGCCAGCAAGAGAGCGTAAAGTGCAAGTAGCCCGCCGGTTAAAAGGATCTGGCGCGCACGCGCAAATGGACCAGGGCCACCGTCGCGATCAGGTAACCGATTGCAATCGCCTGCAAGGTATTGGAAAAGAACCGAAGCTCTTCCCATTTGAACTTCAGGAGATTGCCCTGAACCATCATGCCCAGCACCCAGAGCACCGTGACCCGACGCAGAGCTTTCAAATAAATGCTGCGCGGGCGTTCGCCTTCTTCCAACCTGCGGCCAATGGAGAATGGCATCGCGGCTCCCACGATGAAGAGGAACAGCGGCATGATAACGTCCCAGGCGCTGAAACCGAGCCACGCAGGATGATCGAACTGATAAGCAAGCCAGGGAGGCATCGCGCCAAAAATCCATTTGAGGAAGCTCTTTAAGAGCGCTGCCCCACCGGCGATCCAAAACATATCGAAGCCGCGCAATGCGTCGATTGATAGGACACGCGGCGCCGGCTTCGGCATGATCACAGCGCTCGACGCGGAACCACCCTGGGCATCGGGCAAAGCAGTGGTCATGGGATTCTCTTACGCTTTCTGGCCGCTCAATGCCATGCAAATTTCCGGAATGACGATGGAGCTTTCTCGCTTTGACGATTCTGGTTTGATAGAGCGGCACCGAGATCGATTTCCGCTCAAACTTTGGCGGCGGGGAGTTGCTACGCGACGTCCTTCGCGTAGCCCCACAAGTCAGTTGTCGAATCAACGAGCTCCGCGAGTCCCCATTTTATTCGGAAAACGTGGGAGAACCATCAGGGACTCGTGGAACTCGTCCCTCCAAATCGATTTGGGCAACATGCCCATGATTTCCGATTCGAGGTCAGGTTATCGCGCTGCGGTGCGATGACCCAGCCCGCGTTCAGCGGGCTGCACTCCGATGGGTTCCACGCCTGCACGCCGCTGCGGATCCGCCTCCGGCCCAAGGGGCATCGGCTTATCATGATTCAGAAACTCCTCGCACACGCGAAAGAAGGCCGCGCTGCTATCCACGCGGCGGATTTGATGAAGGAAGTCCTCATCCACACCTTCGCCGATGAAGTTCATGAACTTTTTCATCCGCTGCACTTGCGTGGTCTCGGGCACGCCGGGCGTAATTTCCGCATCCCACAGCTCGCGGATGTAACTCAACACGTCGCGTCCCACTGGCAACGTAATTTCCTCGCCGCATTGCTGCGCACGGATCTGTTCGAAGAGCCACGGGTTGCGAATGGCACCGCGACCGATCATCAGGCCGCGCACCCCCGTTTCCGCCACAAGTGCGAGCGCCTGCTCCGCGTTATGGACGTTGCCGTTGGCAAACACGGGACAGCGCAACACCTTCGCCGCTGCCGCAATAAGGTCGTAACGCACGCCGGGGCGATACATCTGCGCGACGGTGCGGCCATGCACGGTGAGCAAATCAATCGCATGCCTGGCGAATACGGGCAGCAGCGTTTCGAACTCGGCGGACGACGCGAAGCCGAGGCGGGTTTTCACCGTGAACGGAATTGTAACTGCATCGCGCAACGCGCCGAGGATGTCGTCGATCTTTTGCGGTTCGCGCAGCAGGCCGCCGCCGGCGCATTTGCGATAGACCACGGGCGCGGGGCAACCAAGGTTCAGGTCAATGGCCGCGACCGGAAGCTGTTGTAGCAGTTTCGCCGTGCGCACGAGCGCGGGGATATCGTTGCCAATCATCTGCGCCACGACGGGCCGGCCCGTGGGATTCTCAGTGATGGACCGCAGAATCCATTTTTCCAGGCGCGAATCGCCGTGGACACGAAAATATTCCGTCCAATAGACGTCCGGCCCCCCATAACGTGCGATGACACGCATGAAGTCGAGCGTGGTCACGTCCTGCATGGGCGCCAGCGCGAGCACCGGTGTATCGCCGCGAAGCGAGGCCAAGAATATTTCGTGCGGGGCCATGCGGCTTGAAGTCTGTCTGAATAGTCAACCTACGGCCAGACTTTGTCTTTGGTTTGGGACGCTGAAGTCTGCCCGGACGCGAGAACGCAGGTTCGTCATGGCTCCAGCACGCCACGAAAAAAGCGCACGGGTGCATTTGGCTCAACCTTCCGATCCAGCCGCCCATCATTATCCTCGTCAGGAAGCAAAACCCAGTTCCGCAGGTCAGTGCTCGTCTCCCAACGCCAGTTCAAACCGCGTCGCCATAAAGCTGAAGCTTGCCAGTCTCGTGTGGATGTCCATGCGTTTTTCCTAAGTGAAGTGGCGGGTGTTCCACCCAGCGCGCGATCCCGGCGGATGGTTTTTGGCCTGCCGCTGTGAAGATGCCGCCCACGAACAGCCCCTCGTCCGTTGCCAGAAGCGCGGAGACGCGCCCGAAGTTGCCGCCGCGGGCATCGCTGATATCACTGCCAAGCGAACTCCACGACTGGCCATCCCAACGGCCCAGATGCTGCACTTCATCGAGTTCGTTGGTCAAACGTCCGCCGACGAAAACCGTAGTGCTGCGAGCCGCGAGCGCCATGATGGACCACTTCCCACATGCGACCATCCCATCGTGCCACGGTCACTCGATTGGTGCTGCCAGGCAAAGTGAATCTCCCGCTGGCGTAGAGAGCGTGCTCATCGGCTCGCAAGAAATAAACCTCGCCGTTCGTGCCCGCCGGCACGGACCAACCTGTTTCCGTTCCACTGGGCAAGGCCGCCGGCGGGGTAGCCGCCTGCGTCATCGAAATAACCGCCCGCGTACAGATCTCCTTTGAAAATTGCCAGCGCGAGTACGTTCGGAAAGAGAAACTCGTTTTGGCCCGGTCCGTCGGGCAGATTGCGCCAGTGCTTGGCATCGCCCTCCGCCACAGCTTCCACGGGCACACGGCCAACACTTTGCATCGCACCGGCGAGGTAAATCCGATTTTGATCGAAGGCCATCGCCAGGACGGTGCCTTGCACACCGGGTGGCGCGAACCGGCGGTCCCAGCGGGCATCGGCGGCAGTCTGGGAGCCGAGCGCGTTCCGAACCCAAGCGGGGCCCATCACACTAAGCAATCCGAGGAGCAGCAATAAACCGCGAACATTCACAACCTCGACAGTCACACAAAACCAGTTTGCGTTCAATTCTCAGCTTTTGCTCCAAAGATACGTCCTGTCGGACGCGAGTCGTGGCCGCCCTTGTGAGGTGTTCCAACGCTGCCATTCTACTGGGAACATTTGGCGAAGAGCCTGGGAATAAGTTCCAACAACTGCGACTTGCTCAGGCCGCTCCCCTGCGGGATAAAGGTCCAACTGACACGCTCTCGGAAATACCATGACGCTCTATCAAGAAATTCGCGCTGCCGGGAAGTCGATGCAACCCAAGGCACTCGCTGCCACCAGGCATTTGGATTTCGATCCTGTCCGTATCGCCAAACGCATGACGCTCCGCACCAGCGGCAAAACGCTGATTTTCGACGACGAGACGGTGCAAAACGCCTTTTTCGATTTCTGGTTTCATGAGTACCGCCTCACCGCAAAGTCTTTGGTTGAAAGCGTGGACCCTGTCACAGCAGGGCTTGAACCTCTTGAAACAGAAGTTCTGGAAGCCCATCGCCAGGCGCGCACCTCGTTCCTTCAGGCCGAAGCCGTGATGCCTTGGGAGCAGCAGATTCGATTGCGGGACTTGCTGGCGCCAGATCGAACGGAGGTGCTGCTGACCGACATGGGATTAAGCGATTCAATGGAACGCCTGGCGCCGCTGGCCCTTTTCTGCCGGCTGGTCGCTGTGCGCGGGATAACCATGACGAGCGGCTTTAGCTTTGGATTCGATCCCAAACGAGTGCCCGGAATTCTGGAAGCTTATCGACAAAAGACCAAGAACGTTCCGCCCGCGGAACTGTCCGAAACCCGGTTCGTCTTTTTCTTTCAAAAATACCGGCAACTGGGGGTCGAGCAGGCGTATCAGGACGTCGTTTGAAGCGCTGGCATGCCCGACTCATGACTCGTGGGGAACTTGGGTTGGTGGGGAGCTCATCCGGCCGTCTTACGATCGTCTTTCCCGAATAGCCGCCAGAATACCCGCAATAACCTCCCCCTTCGGCTTCGCGCCCTGCGGGCCGCCGTGGTGCAGACGCACGCTCACGGCACCGGCTTCCATATCGCGCGGGCCGATGACGAGCATGGTGTGGACTTTGGCTTTTTCGGCTTCGGCGATTTTCGCTTTGATGGGGTCGGCGCTGAAGTCGGCTTCGGCTCGAACTTCGTTCGCGCGCAGTTCACGGTGAATTTCCTTCGCATAGGCCACCAGCTTCTCGTCGTCGTTCAATGTCAGCACGCGGACCTGTTCGGGCGCGAGCCAGAGCGGGAAGTTGTCGGCGTAGTGTTCGATCAGGAAGCCGATGAAACGCTCGTGAGTGCCGAGCGGGGCGCGATGGATGCAGAGCGGCGTCTTCTCGGTGTTGTCTTTGTCGCGGTACGTAAGGCCGAAGCGCTTGGGGACGGCGAAGTCCACCTGGTTGGTCGCCAACGTGAATTCGCGGCCAATGACGCTTCAGACTTGCACATCGATCTTCGGGCCGTAGAAGGCGGCTTCGTTTTCCACTTTGACGTACGGGATTTTGCTCTCGTCGAGTACACGTTGAACCATCTCTTCAGTCTGGCTCCAGAGTTCGGGTTTGTTGACGAACTTGGCGTTGTCGCCGGTGAGACGCGAAGGGTTGTGCGTGCTGAAGCGCATCACGTATTTCTCAATGCCGAAAATCTTGAAATACTTCAGATACATCTCGTTCACGGCGTTGAACTCGGCGGCGAACTGCTCCGGAATGCAATAGATGTGCGCGTCGTTCATGTTGAGCGAGCGCACGCGCATGAGGCCGAACAGTTCGCCCGACTGTTCGTAGCGGTAGCAGGTGCCGTATTCGGCCAGGCGCAACGGCAGGTCGCGATAGCTACGCGGCGAAGATGCGATGATGGTGCGCGCAGTTCATGGCCTTCAAGGTGAACTCCCTCCTTCGCGTTCGAGTTTCCGCCAATGCTCGATGAACTTGGCGGGGCTGACAACGATGCACCCTTTGCGTTTGTCCTCCGGGTAATCAGCCAAATTGCCGGTCACGAGGAAATCGCACGAAGCGCAAAGCGCCACGGCGAGGAATGGCTCGTCGTCCGGGTCTGGCAAATCCAAGTCTGTTTGTTGAGTGGCGTTGATGGCGAGTCCATCCGTCTCGAGTTTGGTTAGAACTGCGCGCACGCGCTCAGGGTCAAACTTGAAGCGCGGCCGGGCCAGCACTTCGGCGTATTCAGCGAGGATGCGGTGGTCATAGCAGATTTGCACCGCGCCGGCCAACGCAAGCGCGACTACTTGAGCAGGGTTTCCTTGCGATTGAAGCAAACTCGACACGAGCACGTTGGTGTCGAGCACAATCTTCATTTTCGGCGGCGGGCGCGGCGAGCAGCGGCGATCTCGCCGTCAATGTCCGCCATCGTCAGCGCGGCAGTGCCATTTTTCTCGGCACCTTTTTGCAACGCTGCTTGAGCTTGGAGTGCCCGCACGCTGCGGAGCGTCGACAGGGTTGGTTCCAGCGACTCGGCATCAATGGGCAGAAGCACGGCCACCGGCTGGCCTTGGGATGTGACGATCACTCCGCTTTTCTTCGCGGATTTTCGCCATTGATTGGCGGGCCGCTTCTTCAAGTCACTGACTGAAATCGTGCTCATGGCCAGACGATACTTCAGCAGAAGTGACCAAACAAGCCCCGTATGCATCGTTCGCGTTGAGCGAGCGCAGGTACCGCTCCATGTCTCACACTCTTCTCTCCTTAATCGCCGCCAAAATCCCCGCCACCACTTCGCCCTTCGGCTTTGCACCCTGCGGGCCCTTGCTGTGCAAACGCACGCTCACGGCGCCCGCTTCCATATCGCGATGGCCGATGACGAGCATGGTGTGGACTTTGGCTTTTTCGGCTTCGGCGATTTTGGCTTTGACCGGGTCGGCGCTGAAGTCGGCTTCGGCGCGGACTTCGTTCGCGCGCAGTTCGTAGTGAATTTCTTTCGCGTAGGCCACGAGTTTCTCCTCGTCGTTCAACGTCAGCACGCGGACCTGTTCGGGCGCGAGTCAGAGCGGAAAGTTGCCGGTCCCGCAGGCGCGGGATTCGACGAGGAAGCTGATGAAGCGCTCGCGCGTGCCTGGCAAGGCACTCCTGGAACTATTGCAGTGGATTCTGCCAAAGGCGGAACAGCTCCGGGTTCGCTCTGCCTGCCGCTCTCCAAAACGATTCAGGTTCGTCGAACGGCCCCAAATCCCATATCAGGTATTGGTCAGAACCGGCAGACCACGCAGAGACGGGCAACCAGTCAGTCAGGTTCGTGCTCTGTTCGACTCGATAGTCGTACCCAGTCTCGCCGTAAAACTCCAGTTGTGACGGATGCAACAGGTGCAGACGCTTTTTGAACGCTTCCGTATCCTGCAAAGTTCCGCGATAAAGATTCATACCGCCGCCAGCCAACAGAGTTCCCGCTCCATAAGCCAGAATGCTCAACCTGTTATCATTCAGAACCGGCTGATCCATCGTCTGCCACTCCACGCCGTCGCGTGAAACCAACATCCCCCTGGGCCCAATACCGACAAACCAACCGTCCACATATTGCAAGTCATCGATCAGAATAGACACCGGGCTAACGGTCCAGCCTATGCCATCGAAAGAAACCGCGCTGACATCCCTTCCGATGGCGACATAACGTCCTTTTCCATACGCCATTCCTGCCAGCCAGCCGGTGCCATTGAGAGTTATCTTCTCCCACGTGACACCGTTCATGGAGAAAAAAATGGTGC
>Ga0137319_1000157_pt1 | contig 25790 bp, 22 predicted proteins | sample EasRivERMZT333_2_FD_104752 | JGI IMG/M metagenome (GOLD analysis project Ga0137319, IMG submission 104752) | Soil microbial communities from meander-bound floodplain in the East River, Colorado, USA - East River MetaG ERMZT333_2 | ecosystem: Environmental > Terrestrial > Soil > Floodplain ... | reverse complement strand
TTTCCTCGCCGCGGGCGAGCGCAAGCAGCCCGTCGATCATCCCGATCAGGCGGTTGATGTTGCGCAGCGCGACTTCCAGCCCCTCCTGCTGCTCGACCGTGATCTCGCCGAGGCGGCGGCCGAGGAGCATCTCGGTGAAACCCTTGATCGACACCAGCGGAGTCTGCAATTCGTGCGACACGTTCGCCATCAGGCGCGACTTCATCTCGGAGAGGGATCTCAGGTTGAGATTCAGACGCTCGCTGTCTTCCAGCCGGCTCTCGAGCCCTTCGTTGGCGAGCCGGACCTCCTCGTGCAGGCGCAGCAGCTGGTCGCGCGCCAGCCTCGTGTCTTCGGCGCCTCGCACCGCTTCGTGGGCCTCGCCGAGCGCGGACTCCAGACGGTCGAGCGCTTCGATGGCGCGGCGCGCGGTCCGGACGGACGCGCTGACATCCTGCAGTACGAGCAGGACCGCGGGATGTCCGTCGCGGGTCACGCGCCTGGCGCGCGCCACGACTTCGAGGGGGTTCAGTCCGCCGGCTCTCGCGAGATGGAATCCCAGCGAGGCGGCCCGCTCCTCTCCGGCTTCCACACCGCGCAGCGTCGCGATCACGGGGAGGAGATCTTCGCCTGCCACGAGGTGGCCGATCGGCCACCCCGCGAGCGTTCCCGAGGCGAGCCCGAGGAGCGCCAGCAGGCTCGGACTGAACTCCACGATGACGCCCCCCTGGACGAGCGCGGCGGGATCGGGCTCCGCCTCCGTCAGGCTGGCGTGCGCCGGGGCCGCCGCCTGGGCTGCCGCGCGGCGCAGCGCGACGAGCACGGTCACCGGGGCGGCGCCATGAGGGCGGGCCGGCCCGACCCCCGCCAGGCTCAGGTGCAGATCGAGAGGCGCAATGATCCCGCCACGCTCCCTGAGGGCTCCACGCAGATGGAGGGAGCCGGCAGCGCCGCGGCAGATCCGGGCAAGGGCAGCGCCGAGGGCGGCACCGAAGTCGGAGGGACGCGGCGCGTCGAGGATCTCCTCCAGACGCAGCCCTTCCAGATCCTCGGGGCGCGACCCGAAGAGATGCGCCGCGTCGCGCGACGCCATGAGGATAGTCCCGTCCCCGTCGACCAGAAGGGTCGCCGCCTTGCCGTCCTGCACGTTCGTCTCCGTTGTGTCCCGGATGCCGCCGGTGGGAAGGGGGACCGGCGGCTGGCGCTACATCCCGGGATGCACCTGACCGAATCCCGCCACCCGTATGTCGCGGCTCGGTCTCTGGAATAGATACCCCTGTCCAAGTTTCGCGCCGCACCGTCGCACGGCGTCCAGCTCCTCTTGCGTCTCGATCCCCTCGACGATGACCTGCGCGTTCATGGTGCGGGCCACCTGGCAGAGGGACCTCAGCAGCTCCTGCTTGATGAAGTTCTCGTTGATCTTGTGGATCAGCGAAGTGTCGACCTTGATGAAGTCCGGTCGGATCTGGGAGAGGCTCTCGAGGCTCGTGGCCCCCTTGCCCACGTCGTCGATCGACATCCTGAATCCGCACGCCCGCAGATCATCGACCTCCGCCCCGAAGGCCTCGTCGTCGGCGATGGTGTTCCGGTCGGCGATCTCCAGCACGATGTCCCCGCGCTGGATCGGGAAGTCCGCCGGCAGATCGGCCAGCAGCCCCTCCCTGAATCCCGGGTCCAGCAGCGAGTCCGCCAGCGCGTTGAGGAAGAGCTTGTTTCCGGGAGCGAGCAGGCGCGCCTTGCGCAGCGCCGAGCGCTGGCACAGCCGATCGAGCTCCCCGGCCATCCCCGCGTCGCGCGAGCACGCGAAGAGGCTGTCGGGCATCGTGAGTGCAGTGTCCGCCGGACCGCGCGTGAAGGCCTCGTAGCCGATGATGTGCCCGCTCTCCAGCTCGACGATCGGCTGGAACAACGTCTCGATCTGCTGGTCGCGGATGATCCTCTTGAGCTCCGCGTGCTGGCGCGCCCGCTCGGGCTCGCGCTCCCTGCTGCCGGCGGCGCGCGCGTCGTCGATCCCCTTCTCGATCTGGCGCTCGAGACGGAAGAAGGGATGCTCCGTCACCGAGGACACGCCGACGTCGATGGCCGGCCGCGGCGTCATGGACTGGTACTCCGACCCCGCGAAACGCTCCTCGATCCGATCGAGCACGGCGCGCCCCGCCTCGGCCAGCGGGCCGGAAGGATCGTCAGCAGAGCCCCGCGCGAGCGGCAGGAAGATGAGGAAGCGATCCGAGCAGACCAGCGACTGGCAGACGATGGAGCCCGCGGGGATGCTCTCGCCCCGCAGGTCGTCGAGATCGCGCGCCACGGACCTCAGGAGGGAGTCGAGGACCTGCCAGCCGTAGACCCCCTCCACCCGCGACGCGGGGTCGATGGCGACGTGGATGATCCCCACGGTGCGCGTGCGCTGGAACATGGCGCGGACCGATTCGAGCACCGCGGCCGCCGCGTCGAGCGACGTGTTGGGATCGTGCACCGCGGCCTTGAGCCGCAGGTACGCCGGCCAGAGGAGCGGATCCTCGGGCGACGCAGGCGCGGTCCTGGATGGCGGGGCGGGTTCGGTCATGCGCTCACGGCGCCGCGCGCCGGTCCCTCCAGGACGCGGCGGACGCGACGCAGGAGGTCCTCCATCTCGAAGGGCTTGGTCACGTATTCCTGCGCGCCGTACTTCAGGGCGCGGACCTTCTCGCGCAGATCGAAGAGGATGGTGAACATGGCGACGGGGACATCGCGCGTTGCGGCGTCGAGACGCAGGAGCCGCAGCGTCTCCCAGCCGTCCATGCCGGGCATCTCGATGTCGAGGAGGATCATGTCCGGGCTGCCCGCGCGCGCCGCTTCCAGAGCGGCAATGCCGTCGTTTGCGGTGAGCACGTCGTGCCCATCCTTGCTCAGGATGAGCGCCGTGGTCTGGAGGATGTCCTCCTGATCGTCGACAACGAGGATCCTGGCCAATCGCGCCCCCTCAGTGCGCCGGTCCGGGTGCCGCAGCGCGGGACCCGGCCCTGCGCACGAAGCGGCCGAGCGCCGTCCTACTCTCCGCTTCCAGATCCACGAATCGCACGCCGATCCCCGGGATCAGATCCCGGTCGTGCGCCTGGTCGTCACGCCCTCCATCCACGCGCCGGACCACGACGCAGTCCAGGGCGATCGGCGGGGCGTCGGACGCAACCCGGCGCGCGCCGGCGGCCGGCGGCGGAATCTTGAACCGGATCTTCAGTCTTCTCCCCGGAGAAAGACGCAGGTCGGTCTTGAGGAAGAGCCCCGTGGGGCTGATGTTCTTGGTGCGCAAGGTCTTCGTGAACCCGCGCCCCACACACTCCACGGCGAGGCTCACCGCGACCCGATCGGTCCTGTGGCTCACGTCCGGCAGAAGCCCTTCGATGGCGGCGTCCAGACGCGTGTCGAGAGAGGCGAGATCCATGCGCCCCGCGGCATCGGTCGGCACCGAGAGGATCTCGATCGGGCCGGGTCGGTCGCGGCGCGCGGTGCGGGACAAGGCGGTCAGGCCGCCGCGGCGCCCGGGGAGCCCGAAATCGAGCACCACGATGGGGGTGCGGCGCAGGCGCGCGTCCTTGAAGACCGCTCCCAGGTCCTTGAGAGGGGTCACCGACGAGGCGATCACGAGATCGGGGTGGGCCTTCCTCGCCGCGGCGACCGCGCGGGACGGAGGGGTCGTGAGGATCCGGCAGCGCTCGCGCCGCAGGCACGAGCCCTCAACCGCCTTGAAGAGGATGTCATCATCGAAGAGGAGGACGGTCGCCATCGCCGATCGGAGCGTATCACAGCGCTCGCGCGGCGGGCAATCAGAGCGCGCGGTTCACCCTCGAGTTCTTCAGCGGGATCCCGAGTCTCTTCATCTTCTCGATCAGGGTCGTTCTCTTGATGTTCAGCAGGCGCGCCGCGCGCGTCTTCACCCAGTCGGTGTTCTCGAGCGCCTGGATGACGAGGCGCTCCTCGAAGTCCGACACCGCCGTGTCCAGGTGCAGCCCGTCCCCCGCGACGGTGACGACCGGAATCATCGCCGGGCGCTCGCCGCCGAAGAGATCCTCGGGGAGGTCCTCCGCGTCCAGGACGGTGCGCTCCGCCGACAACGCCACCGCGCGTTCCACGAGGTTCTCGAGCTGACGGACGTTGCCCGGCCACGAGGCCTTCATCATGAGGCGCAGCGCGGAGGGGGAGAACGCCTTGAGCGGCAGCCCCATCTCCTCGCAGTACTTCTCGAGGAAATGCGCCGCCAGCAGCGGGATGTCGGCGCGCCGGTCGCGCAGCGGGGGCAGGGTGATGTGAATGACGTTCAGGCGGTAGAAGAGATCCTTGCGGAACGTCCCATCGTCGATCATCCGGCGCAGATCGTTGTTCGTCGCGGCGATGATGCGCACGTCCACCATCGTGCGCCGCGTGCTCCCCAGCGGCGTGATCTCCCGCTCCTGAAGGACGCGCAGCAGCTTGACCTGCAGGTTCTGGCTCATGGTGGCGATCTCGTCGAGGAAGAGGGTCCCCTTGTCGGCGAGCTCGAAGCGCCCCATGCGGTCGCTCACGGCGTCGGTGAAGGCCCCCTTCACGTGCCCGAACAGCTCGTCCTCGAGGAGGGTGTCGGGGAGCGCGCCGCAGTTCACGCTGACGAAAGGACGCTCGACGCGATCGCTCTGGCGATGCAGGGCCCTGGCGATCAGCTCCTTGCCGACCCCGCTCTCGCCCGTGATCAGCACGGTGCTGCGCGTGGACGCCACCCGATCGATGAGGTCGTAGACGCTCCTCATCGTCTCGGCGTTGCCCACGATGTCCTGGCACCCGCGGCGGTCGACGCGCTGCTTCAGATAGAGGTTCTCGCGGCGCAGCGCGCCGTTCTCGCGGCGGAGACGCTGGCGTTCCAGAGCCTGATCCAGGACGATCTCGACGTCCTCCAGGCGATGGAACGGCTTGGTGATGTAGTCGAAGGCCCCGATCTTGAAGGCGTCGCGCGCGACCATCTCGGAGCCCTCACCTGTGATGAGCACCACGGCGGCGTCGGGGTAGAGCCCGACCACTTCCTGGAGGACTCCGATCCCGTCAACCTTGGGCATGCGGTAGTCGACGAACACGATGTCGAAGGGCTCCTCGCGGAGAGCGGCGATGGCCTCCTCTCCGTCGGCCCGCAGCTCCACGGCGCAGCCGCGCGCGGCGACGATCTCGCCGAGCGTCTGCCTCACCTGAGGGTCGTCATCGACGACGAGAATTTTCGCTTGCAGAGCGAGGCCCCCCTAAAGGCGACGTGGTTACGGGGTTCATCCCGGCCGAGCGGGCGGCGAGTATATCCCAGGCATCAGGCGACGGACAATCCTAAGAGGTGTGGCGCGAAGGCACGGTCGAGAGCGAGGCATCCACGGAGAGCAGCGGCACGTGCATCTCGCTGGAATCGCCCGGATGGCGCGTCACGACGTACCCGCGGCCCGCGTCGACCGCATCGTAGTAGCTCCGCAGCAGCAGGTTCGACTGGGCCACGATCCGGTCGCGCAGACTCCGCGCCTCTTCCGCAGTGCACGCAAGCGCCGCGCGCCCCCCGCGCTCGCTCCCCGACCACGCAGGCATTCCCCCCGTCTCGCCCCGCACGATCACGTCGATGGTCTGATGGATCGCATCGAGCGCCTCGAAGAACCTGGGCTCGCCGTACTTCTGGCGGAAGACGTTCAGCGCCCTCGCATCGAAGTCGATGCCGATGATCGCGTACGCCTCCCCCGCCGCCTTGAAGGCGCTCACGGCGGCGTCGAATGTCTTCTGGACGACCTCGCGCCCCTTGACGAGCCGATCGATCAGGCGCTCCAACTCGGAGGTGGAGAACGGCTTGGTCAGGTACTCGTCGGCGCCGCAGTCCTTGCCCCAGTAGCGATCCTCGCGCTGCCCCTTCGCCGTCAGGATCACGACGGGGATCTTTGCCAACGAGGGGTCGGCCTTGATCCTGCGGCAGACCTGGAATCCGTTCTGGCGCGGCATCATCACGTCCAGCACCACGACGTCGGGCTTGCGCTGCGCGATCATCCCAAGCGCCTCTTCGCCGTCGCGCGCTGTGCGCACGTCGTACCCCAGGTAATCGAAATTCGCCATCAGGATTTCCCGGATGTTCTCCGAGTCATCCACGATGAGGATGCCGGTCTTCTCCATCGAATGCCTCTCCTTCAGCGGCCTTCATCGTGCGGGGAAACTTCCCCCTGATCTGGGACAGAATCTCGTCGATCCGGCGCGCGCCTTCCTGAACGATTCCCGCCAGCCTGACCACGGGCGCGGGGAGATCTCCCATCCGCTGCGAGCGCATCATCTCCGCGGCGCCCGCAATCGACGTCAGCGGATTCCTCAGATCGTGCGTGAGCTGGGCGACGATTTTCCCCAGCCCTTCAGACCCCGCCAGCGCCGCGCCAACGTCCTGCACCATCAGCAGACGCGCCGCGGCGCTCCGCGGAGCCGAGAGCGTGAGCCAGTAGTAACGCGGCCCTTCGTCTCCCTCGGAGATCAAAAGCTCGGCGCCGCCGCTTGCGCGCAGACGTTGGAAGCTGTCCTTGAGGAGCTCCGCCAGAGGTGACTCCCCGTCTCTCGTCCGTCCGAGGCCGCAGCCCGTCGCGTCGTCGCCGAGGATCGCGGCGGCCGCTGAGTTGCAGTACTCGACCTCGCCGCCGTCGCGCAGCAGCATGACGGCCCCTGGAAGATCCCTCAGGATCTCGATGTCCGGTGCGCTCACGTCGTTGCCAGATCTCCTGCATGTCCAAAGCCGCGCAAACATAGAATCCCAAGAAAACGCGTGCAACGCCGCGCGAAAACCCGCCGGTGAAGACGGATCCCTGACACAGGGCCACGATCGACTGTCAGAGGACCGTCACCCTGGCGCATTTCCCGCGTCAAGGGACTCGTGGAGCAGGCATCGGGAGTGGAGGGGGATCGGAAGGTCTGCGCGGGGTCGTTGCTGGAGCGGGCAATGGGATTCGAACCCACGACCTTCAGCTTGGGAAGCTGACACTCTACCACTGAGTTATGCCCGCTCAGCGGGGCGGATCGTAGCACAGGTGTCGGGCGCTGTTCATCGCCGCGGCCCCTGAGCAACGCTTCAGGAGCGGGCGGGAGCGGCCTCGGAGAGCCGCGTCTCGTGCGCAGTGCCCGTCGGCATGTCGGCCTCGATCCAGCCGCCCCCCAGGACGCGGTCGCCGTCGTAGAACACCGCCGCCTGCCCGGGGGCCGCGCCGCGCAGATCTTCGCAGAGATCGATCTGTGCGCCGCCACGGTCGTCCGGCGTCACCCATCCGCGGATGCCGGGATGGCGGTAGCGGGCCTTCACGAGCGTCTCGAAACCGCCATGCGGTGTCGCGCCGTGGAATCTGACGCGGGTCAGCCGCAGGCTGCGGCACGCGAGGTCTTCCTCGCTCCCGAGCCGGACGGTGTTCGCCGCGGGGTCGATGCCGATCACGTAGAGGCGCCGCGACGCAGCGACCCCGAGTCCGCGACGCTGGCCGATCGTGTAGTGCGACAGGCCGCGGTGACGGCCGATGGCGTTTCCGACAGCGTCCAGCATCTCTCCTTCGTCTTCGGAGAGACCGCGCTGCGCCATCCGCGCGCTGACGAATCCGCGGTAGTCGCCTCCCTCGACGAAGCACACGTCCTGGCTGTCGGGCTTGTCGGCCGTTCCGAGACCGAGCTCCCGGGCCATCGCCCGCACATCATCCTTGGTCATCTCCCCAAGGGGGAATATCGCCAGGCGGATCTGCTCCGGCGTCAGATCGAACAGGAAGTACGACTGATCCTTGTCCCGATCGCGGGCGCGCAGGAGCCAGCGCTCCCCTGTCGTCTCGTCGTCCGACAGACGCGCGTAGTGCCCCGTCGCAATCGCCTGGGCGTCGAGATCGCGCGCCAGGGCAGAGAGGGTCTCGAACTTCACCTCGGCGTTGCAGCGCACGCACGGGTTGGGGGTGCGCCCCCGCAGGTACTCGTCGACGAAATCGTCCAGCACCCTGGAGGTGAAGGCCTCCTCGCGGTTCAGGACGTAGTAGCGGAACCCGAAGCGATCGGCCACGCGGCGCGCGTCGAGGAAATCCGCAGGCGAGCAGCAACGCGCCGTCCGCCCACTCGCGCTGTGGTCGTAGATCTGCAGCGAGACGCCGATGACCTCGTGCCCCGCGCGCGCCAGAAGCGCCGCGGCCACTGACGAGTCCACGCCCCCCGACATTCCCACCAGGACGCGCGCCATCACGACACCTTGCGCGCGGCGTCTGTCCGTCCGCGCGCGGCATGCGTGGTGGGGCCGATCGCATCGGCGATGGCGTCGACGGCGCGTTCGATCTCCGACGGCATCGTCGCGCGCCCCAGGCTGATCCTGATGGTCGCGCGGCTCTGCTCGGCGGTGAGCCCCATCGCCGCCAGGACGTGGGATGGCCGCGAGCTTCCCGTGCTGCAGGCGGAGCCGGTGGAGACCGCGATCCCCATGAGGTCGAGCTTCACGACGAGCGTCTCGTTGTCCAGGCCTTCCGCCATCAAGCTGGTCGTGTTGGGGAGCCGCATGACCGCGGCGCCGTGCGCCCGCACCGCGCGCACGCCGCGCGCCCGGCGCGTTATCTCGGACTCGAGACGATCGCGCAGCGCGCGGATCCTGCGGGTGCGATCGGCATCGGCCTGCACGGCGCGCGTCGCCGCGGCGAAGCCGCACGCGAGCAGCACGGCTTCCGTCCCTGGCCTCCTGCGCTGCTCCTGCCCTCCCCCCGCGAGCAGCGGGGCGACGGGCGCTCCCTCGCGCACCCACAGCGCCCCGATCCCCGCGGGCCCGCCGAGCTTGTGCGAGGAGATTGACAGGTAGTCCGCCGCCGGGTCGTCGACGTCAATGGACACCCACGGCGCGGCCTGCACCGCATCGACGTGCAGCGCGACCCCGCGCTCGCGCGCGATCGCGGCGATGTCCTCGATCGGCTGCATCACTCCGGTCTCGTTGTTGGCGGCCATGATCGAAACGAGCGATGTCTTCGGGTTGATGGCCGCGCGGATCTCTTCAGGGTCCACCAGCCCCGACGGGTCCACGCCCACTCGCGTCACCTCCCACCCGATGCGCTCCAGCTCGGCAACCGCCTCCAGGACGGCCGGGTGCTCCACGGCACTGGTCACGATGTGCCCCGGCTGACTGGCGGCGCGCGCGTGTCCTCTGATGGCGAGGTTGTCCGCCTCGGTCCCCCCCGAGACGAAGACGATCTCGTGAGAGTCACCGCCGAGGAAATCCGCCACCGTCTCGCGCGCCTCCTCGAGCCTGATGCGCGCGGCGTGACCGGTCGCGTGCGGGCTGGAGGGATTCCCCCATGACCCGTCGTCCTGAAGCAGGGACTGCATCGCGTCGCGCGATGTCTCGCAGAGGGGTGAGGTCGCGTTGTGGTCGAGATAAATGGTCGATGGCATCTGCGGTCCCGATGGGAAGCGCAAGTCTAACACGGCGATCTTGACATCGCGGGACTCACGGGGATAAGGTTTCGCGCTTCAGCAGTTTGCAGCGATTTCGCCGCCGCGGCCCCCGGGGAGACCTCAGGTGACACCTGAAGAGATCAAGGCCACCATCAACCTGCCGCGCACCGAATTCAGCATGAAGGCGAACCTCCCGCAGCGCGAGCCCGAGCAGCTGGCGCGCTGGGAGGAGACGGGGCTCTACAAGCGCATCCGCGCGACGCGGAAAGGGCTCCCGCTCTTCGTCCTGCACGACGGCCCCCCCTACGCCAACGGCCGCATCCATCTCGGCCAGGGCCTCAACAAGATCATCAAGGATCTGATCGTAAAGTCGCGCAGCATGATGGGGTTCGATGCACCCTACATCCCCGGCTGGGACTGCCACGGGCTGCCGATCGAAGTTCAAGTAGATCGTGAGCTTGGCCCGCGCAAGAAGGACATGAGCGCCATCCAGATCCGCGACGCGTGCCGCGTCTACGCGGAGAAGTACATCGATCTGCAGCGCGAGGATTTCAAGCGGCTCGGGATCTTCGGCCGCTGGGAGCAGCCCTACCGCACGATCGATCCTGGGTACGAAGCCACCATCGTGAGGGAGCTGGCCGGCTTCGTGCGCGACGGCGCGGTCTACAAGGGGAAGAAACCGGTGCACTGGTGCCCCACGTGCCGCACCGCGCTGGCCGAAGCGGAAGTCGAGTACGCCGCGCACCGTTCCCCTTCCGTCACGGTCCGCTTCCCCGTCGATCTGGGCGGGCTCTTCCCCGCGCTCGCGGGGCGTGTGGCGAGCCTTCCGATCTGGACGACCACTCCCTGGACTCTTCCCGCCAATCTGGCGATCGCCATGAAGCCCGGCGCGCGCTACGTGGTGCTCGACGCCGGCGCGGAGCTGTTCGTGGTGGCTTCGGCGCTCGAGGCGGCGTTCCGCGCCACGGCAAAGCTCGACGGGAACGCGCGCGCCATCGAAACGGCGCCGGCGGAGAAGTTCCGTGGGCTTCAGGCGAGACATCCTTTCATCGACCGCGCGTCCGTCGTGATCCTCTCCGACCATGTGACGCTCGACACCGGCACGGGCAACGTGCACACCGCTCCGGGTCACGGGCACGAGGACTACGTCGCCGGGATGCAGAACGGGCTGGAGATCTACACCCCCGTGGACGACGCCGGCCGCTTCACGGAGGATGTCGAGGGGTTCGCGGGGCGCGGCGTCTTCGACGCCAACGAGGACATCATCAAGCTGCTCGCCTCGCGCGGCATGCTGATCGCCCGCGCCGACATCGAGCACCAGTATCCCCACTGCTGGCGCAGCAAGGACCCGGTGATCTTCCGCGCCACGCTGCAGTGGTTCATCGCCATGGACCATGCCGACCTGCGCGCCAGGACGCTCGCAGCGATCAAGACGGTGCGCTGGATCCCCGCGTGGGGCGAAGAGCGGATGGCGAACATGCTCGCCACGCGACCCGACTGGTGCATCTCGCGGCAGCGTTCCTGGGGGGTCCCGATCCCGGCGTTCGCCTGCGCTGCATGCGGAACCTCTCTCATGGACGCCGAGGTGCTGGAGAGAGTCGCTGCGATCTTCGAGACCGACGGGGCCGACGCGTGGTGGAAGCGCCCGGCACGCGACTTCCTGGGCGCGATCGCCTGCGCCTCATGCGGCGGCAAGGAGCTCACGCAGGAGAAGGACATCATCGACGTGTGGTTCGAGTCGGGGGTCTCGCACGCCGCCGTGCTGGGGCGCGCGGGGGATCTTCCCTGGCCCGCCCAGGTCTACGTGGAAGGGCACGACCAGTACCGCGGCTGGTTCAACTCGAGCCTCATCATCGCAGTGGCGAATCGCAAGCGCCCCCCCTACGAGGCGGTCGTCACGCACGGATTCACCCTCGACGGCCAGGGGCAGAAGATGTCCAAGTCGCTCGGCAACGTCATCAGCCCCCAGGACGTGATCAAGACGAAGGGCGCCGAGGTGCTGCGGCTCTGGGTGTCGATGGTCAACTACATCGACGACATGCGGCTCTCCGACGAGATCCTCGACAGGAACGTCGAGGCCTACCGCAAGATCCGCAACACCTTCCGCTACATCCTCGGCAACCTCCACGACTACGATCCGCAGCGTCACGCCGTGAAACCCGACCGCATGTGCGGGCTGGACCGGTGGGCGCTGATGGAGCTGTCCGACTTCGCGGAGAAGGTCGTAGCCGCGCTCCAGAGCTACGAGTTCCACACCGTGCATCACGCGCTGCACAACTTCTGCGCCGTCACCATGTCGAGTCTTTACTTCGACGTCCTGAAGGACCGACTCTACACGAGCATCCCCGACTCGCCGCCGCGGCGCTCGGCCCAGACGGCGCTCCACACGATCGGCCACGCGGCGTGCAGGATCATGGCGCCGATCCTCCCCTTCACCGCCGAGGAAATCTGGTCGCACCTGCCGCGTCTCGCGAACGACAAGGACTCCGTCCACCTCGAGCTGCTGCCGCGCGCCAGCGAGCTTCCGGCGGCGGACGCCTCATTCAGGAAGGAATGGAGCGAGCTTCTGCGGCTGCGCGAGGACGTGACCGCGGCGCTCGAGATTGTCCGTGTGGCGGAGCGCATCGGCAGCTCGCTGGAGGCCGCAGTACTCCTGCGGTCCGGCCCCGAGACGCTCCCGCTGCTCGAGAAACACCGCGCCGATCTGCCGGCGCTCTTCATCGTCTCGCGCGTGGATCTTGCGCCGCGGGCCGAGGCGGGCATCGCGGTCGAGGTCAGCCCCGCCCCGGGGAGCAAGTGCCGCCGGTGCTGGAACGTGCTGGAGACGGTGGGGCAGGACAAGGAGTTTGCCGAGCTGTGCGCGCGCTGCGCGGCGGCGGTGCGCGCGATACGTCAGGGTGTGAGTTGACCGATCGCCTCCTGGGACACGCCGCCGGTCTCGCGGTGTCCGCGTTCGTCATCGTCGCGGACCGCCTGACGAAGGTGGCGGCGGTTGCCTGGCTCGACCCGCTGCATCCCCGCGAGGTGATCCCGGGCTTCTTCGACCTCACGCTCGTCAGGAACCCGGGGGGCGTGTTCGGCTTCATGCGCGACCTGAGCGAAGGGATCCGAAGCGTCGTGTTCACGCTCGTGCCGGCCCTCGTCATCGCGGGGATCGCGTGGTACGCCTGGCGGCTCCCTCCGGAACAGCGCCTCACCCGGACCGCCCTGAGCCTCGTCCTGGGGGGCGCCACCGGGAACCTGATTGACAGGATCATGCTGGGCCACGTCATCGATTTTCTCGATGTCTACTGGCGCGACCACCACTGGCCCGCCTTCAACGTCGCCGATTCGGCGATCTGCATCGGCGTCGCGCTGATGCTGTTCGAGGGGCTCTTCGTGCGCTCCCCCGGCGCGAGCGACCCCCTCCCGCCCCGCAGCGAAGGGGACGCATCATGATGCCGATCCTCTACGACCTCAGGATCTTTGGTTACGACCTCTCCCTGCCGACCTACGGGCTCCTGCTCGCCATCGCGTTTCTGGCGGCCCTCGCGGTCGCGGTGCGCGGCGCCCGGCGCGAAGGGATCGAGACAACGGCCATCACCGACATCTGGATCATCAGCCTCCTGGCGGGGGTGATCGGCGCGAAGCTGCTGCTCTACCTGCTCGACTGGCGCTACTACTTCGATAACCCGGCCGCGATCCTCGCGTCGCTGCGCTCGGCGGGGGTCTGGTACGGCGGGCTGCTCGTGGCGGTGGCGGCCTGCCTCATCGTCGTCAGGCGACGGGGGCTGGACGGCTGGGTCATCGGCGACGTCGTGGCCCCCGCGATCAGCCTGGGTCAGGCGATCGGACGGCTCGGCTGTTTCGCCGCGGGGTGCTGCTACGGCAAGGCATGTGAGCTCCCCTGGGCGGTGACCTTCTCGAACCCCAGGGCGCACGAGATCACCGGCGTCCCTCTCAGCGTCCCTCTGCATCCCACGCAGCTCTATCACGCCCTGGCGGATTTCACGCTGTTCCTGATCCTGCTGCGGCTGGTGCCGCGCCGACGGTTCAACGGGCAGGCGCTTCTCGCCTACCTCATTCTCTACGCGATCCTGAGGGGCGTCATCGAGGCGTTCCGCGGCGACCCGCGCGGCGCGCTGGGAGCCCTCTCCACCTCGCAGATTCTCGGCGCCGCGATCCTTCTGGTGGCCGGATGGCTCTACGTGAAGCGGTCCCGCACACCATCCGCGGCGCGGGTGGCGTCCGCAGCGCGGACGGCAGCAGCGGCACGTCCCGCACCCCGGGGGTGATGATGGCCCCGGATGCCGCGGCGCCTCCCCGCGGAGGACGCATGCGTCGCCTCACCGTGACGACAGCGGAGGCGCGGCACAGGCTGGATCGATTCCTCGCCGAGCGTCTCCCCGACAGGAGCCGATCCTACCTGCAGAAGCTCGTGGCCGATGGATGCGTGCGCGTCGAAGGCCATGAGAAACTCCCGAAGGCGAACCGTCCCGTCGCGGCCGGTGACGTGGTGCTGGTCACATTCCCCCCCAGCGTCCCCTCGACGCTTCGCCCCGAGGCGATCCCGCTCGACATCCTGCACGAAGACGCGAACCTCATCGTCATCCACAAACCCGCGGGGATGGTCGTGCATCCCGGCGCGGGCGCGCGCGAGGGAACTCTCGCTCACGCGATCCTGCACCATTGCAAGGACCTCTCCGGCATCGGCGGGGTGGACCGCCCCGGGATCGTGCACCGCCTCGACAAGGACACCTCCGGCGCGATCGTGATCGCGAAGGACGACGCGACGCACCGGCATCTTGCGGCCCAGTTCCAGAAGCGAACCGTGGAGAAGGTCTATCTGGCCCTGGTGCGGGGTCGCGTCCGTGCGGCTGCCGGCTCCATCGACACGCCCCTCGGGAGGGACCGGCGCCAGCGTCTCAGGATCTCCTCCCGCACGGATCGTCCCCGCGATGCCCTCACCCACTACAGCGTGCTCGAGCGCCTGCCGCGCCACACCTGGCTGGAGATCCGGCCGAAGACCGGCCGGACGCACCAGATCCGCGTCCACATGAAGATGCTCGGCCACCCGATCGCAGGCGATCCTCTCTACGGCGGGCGCACGGAGAGCGCGGATGATCCGTTTGCAGGAAAGCGCCGGCTCGCGCTGCACGCTTTCAGACTCTCCTTCGATCACCCCAGGACGGGGCGCCGGCTCACATGCGAGGCTCCCCTCCCGGCCGATCTCGCCGTCATGGTGCAAGCGGCCCGGGAGTCGCCATGAGCGCGCGGCGCCGGTGGGGCCCGGGCCCGGTGGCGATCGTCGGAGCAGGGCGCGCCGGGCTCGCGCTGGGCGGCGCATTGCGGCGCGCCGGTGTCCCGCTGGCCGGGGTGGTTGCGCGACGCTCCTCCTCCGCGCGCCGAGCCCGACGGTTGCTGAGAATCCCCGCCGCGGCCACGACCCTGGAAGGGGCGATCGGCCCCGCGAGGATCGTCCTGCTCTGCGTCCCCGACGACGCGTTGAGAGACGCCGCCGCGGCGCTCGCGCGCCTCCCCATGCGGGGCAAGGTCATCCTTCACGTCAGCGGCGCGCTGGGAATCGCTCCTCTGGCCATCCTGAGACGCCGGGGAGCGCGTGTCGGGGCGATGCATCCGCTCTACAGCTTCGCTCCCGCCGGCGCCCGCGCTCCGTCGCTCGCCGGCACGGCCTTCGCCGTGGACGGCGACGAGGCCGCTTCGCGCGCCGCGCGCGCCCTCGTCCGCGCCCTCGGCGGGCACCCTCTGCGCGTGACCGGCGCGCGGCGCGCCGCCTACCACCTCGCGGCCTCCATCGTCGCCAACGATCTGACGGCGCTGCTGGACCTGGGGTTTTCGCTTTTGGCGCGGCGCCTGGCGATGAGCCGTGCCAACGCTTCGCGCGCCCTGCTCCCACTGGCGCGCGCCAGCATGGAGAACGTCTCGCGTTACGGCGCCCGGCGCGGGCTGACGGGCCCCGCCGCGCGGGGAGACGCCCGGACGCTCGCGGCTCACCTCGCCGTTCTCGCCAAAGAGCCGGCCCTGCTGGACGCAGTTCATCGCGCCCTGTCGATCCACGCGGTGGCGATGTCCGCCGATTCGGGACGCCTCGATGCGAAAACAGCAGCCGTTTTGCGCCGTCTCCTGCAAAAGAACCGCCGCTCCCATTGACCCCGTCACGGCGTATCGCCTAGAATGCCGCGCTGGATCCACGTGACGCGGAGGCAACGATGTCCATGGAAGCCCTGGGAATGATCGAGACGCGTGGTCTCGTCGCCTCGATCGAGGCGGCGGATGCGATGGTCAAAGCGGCCAACGTCGTCCTGATCGGCAAGGAATACATCGGCGCCGGGTTCGTCACGATCATGGTTCGCGGAGACGTGGGCGCCGTGAAGGCAGCCACCGATGCCGGCGCGGCCGCGGCCCGCAAGATCGGCGAGCTCGTCTCCGTGCACGTGATCCCGCAGCCGCATGGTGAGGTCGAGGGGATCCTGCCGCAGAAGGGCGTCAAAGCCGCTCGCTGACGCGGCCGCTCGCTGACCACGCGGTTTCCTGAGCAAGCGGGAGCGGCTTGTTGCCGGACGCGAAGCCACTCATGCCTGAAACCGACGCCGACCTCCAGTCGATCCAGCAGGCTCGCCACTTTGCCGAACGCGCGGCCTCTGCTGCGCGCGCGCTAGCCGCGCTCCAACAGGGGGGAATCGACGCCATCCTGGACGCCATGCACGATGCGGCGCGCCCTCAGGAGGAGGCCTGGGCCCGCCTCGCCGTCGAGGAGACCGGCTTCGGCAACGTCCCCGACAAGATCCTGAAGAACCGCTTCGCCACAGTGGACCTGCACCGGCACATCCGCCCCATGAAGACGGTCGGCATCCTGAGCACTGCGGCCGACGACAGGCTCGTGGAGATCGCCTCGCCGGTGGGCGTGGTCGCCGCGATCGTCCCCAGCACGAACCCCACCTCAACCGCCATCTACAAGATCTTCATCGCGCTGAAGGCGGGCAACGCCATCGTCGTGTCGCCCCATCCCGGAGCGCAAGCCTGCGTGCTGGCCGTCGCCGAGACGCTCGCGGCCGCGGCGACGGCCGCCGGCGCGCCTCCCGATTCCATCCTCTGCATGACGTCGCCGACGCTGGAAGGGACGCACGAGCTGATGCGGCATCCCGGCATCGGCGTCATCCTGGCCACCGGAGGACCCGGCCTCGTCAAGGCGGCCTACTCCTCGGGCAAGCCGGCCTTCGGCGTCGGCCCGGGGAACGTGCCCGCCTTCGTGGATCGAAGCGCGGACGTGGCCAAGGCCGCCGGCGACATCATCGACGGCAAGACCTTCGACAACGGCGTGCTCTGCTCTTCGGAAAACGCCGTCGTCGCGGACGAACCTATCGCCGGGCGGCTGACGCAGGAGATGGAAGCGCGCGGGGCGCGTTTTCTGTCCGCGGAGGAGACACGCCGCCTCTCGGACCTCGCCGTGCGCCACGATGGGTCGCTCAACACCGCCATCGTCGGCAAGGCCGCGGCGGACATCGCCCGTCGCGCCGAGATCCCGGTTCCCGAGGGGACGCGCTGCCTCGTCGCCCCGCTCGCAGGGGTCGGCCGCTCACATCCACTCTCACGGGAGAAGCTCTCGCCGATCCTCGCCTTCTACGTCGAGGACGGCTGGGAAGCCTGCTGTGCCCGAGTGCTGGAAATCCTGCGCTATGGTGGGATGGGGCACACGATGTCGATCCACGCGCAGGACCGTGAGGTCATCATGAAGTTCGCCACCACCAAGCCGGTCTTTCGCATCTGCGTCAACACCCCCGCTTCGGTCGGCGCGGTCGGGCTCACCACGGCTCTGGAACCATCCATGACGCTTGGGTGCGGAGCGCTGGGAGGCAACATCACGTCGGACAACATCATGCCGCGGCACCTGATCAACGTGAAGCGACTGGCCTTCGAGACGCGTCCGTTCGTGCGCTCGGCTGCGGCGCCACCCGCCGTGCCCGCCACCGTCGCGTCGGCCCCTCTCTCGTCTACGAGGTGGTGGGTGCAGCCCCGACTCCCCCGTCGTGCCGATGTACGCAGCGAGGGGAGGCACGCTCCGGATCCCGCCCTGATCCGGTTGCGCCTGAAGGAGGCCCTGGAAAAGCTGCCGATGCCGGCGCGCAAGGCCTCCCTTTCGCCGCTCCCTCAGGCCAAGGCGCACGCTTCACCAGCGCAAGGCAAGGCGCGCGCCGCCTCCCCTGATGCCGTCCCCTTTGTCTCCGAATCCGACGTGCGGCAGGCCCTGCTCGAGAAGCGACACATCGTCGTCGACCGCCGCACGATCATCACCCCCTCGGCCCGCGATCTGGGACAAGAGCATGACATCTTCCAGCAGATTTGAAACAGAGAGCCGCCCCGCGCGCCGCGGGCCGCAGCGCGGGATGCAACGCGGGTCGTCAGCGGCATGGGTCGCGATCCTCCTGTTGTGCGCGTGGGGAACGGTGGGCGTCTTCGCCGGAGAAGCGACGAAGCGGGGAAGGAAGATGGACATCACCTGGCGCGAGCCGGACGGCACGCTCCGCGAGGTCCACGCGCGCGAGATCCGCTACTTCTACTTTTCGCGCAGCCACCTCTCCAAGCCGCGCGATGGCGTGACCTACAAGGATGAGACGATCGAGAACAAGGGCATTCCATTGAAGGGGAACTTCCTCCCCTTCGACAAATGCGACAGGTTCGACTTCCAGTGGTCGGAAGCAGGAAGCGGCGAAGGGCCCGCACTGCGGATCAGCTACAAGAAGATCAACGGGGATGCCGGCGTCGGGACAGGCAACGAGCTCGCAGGAGTCGATCACCCCAAACCGCCGTACCTCCAGTTCCTGGTGGACGGCAAGGAGCACCGGATCGATCTGATGGCGGTGAGTCCGCCCGGGCTGCGTGAAGGGAAACCGACGCTCCTGAGCATGGTCTGCACGCTCTAGCAGAGCCTGCCAGCCTGGTGAGGCGCGAGGATGGCGCGGTAGATTGCGGCGTACGCGCCCGCCACCCCCGCAAGCGAGAACTCCTCCTGCACGCGACCGCGTCCCCGCGCGCCCATCTCCGCGCGCAGCGCCGGCGCGTCGAGCACCTTCTCGACGGCGGAAGCCAGGGCCACGGCGTCCCGCGGCGGGACCAGCAGGCCATTCCATCCGTCGCGCACCACGTCGCGGCTCCCCGGCACATCAGCGGCAATCACCGGGAGCCCCATGGCCCCGGCCTCCAGCAGGACGCGCGGCACCCCTTCCCGATAGTAGCTCGGCAGGACGAAGACATCGGACAACGCCAGCAGCGCGGGCACATCGTCGCGCGCGCCCAGATACACCGCATCGCGCCCCGCCAGGCGGCGCACTTCCTCGGCGGCGACCGACCCGCGCTCCCCCTTCGTCGAGGGCCCCGCGAGCAGGAAGACGACGTCGTCGCGGCGCGACCGCACGGCGGCCGCGGCGGCGAGGTATTCCCTGATCCCCTTCTGGGCCACGAGCCGTGAGACCATGATGACGACGCGACGTCCCGACAGACCCAGCTCCCCGCGCAGCCGCTCGAGTGTCTCCGCCCCGGGGCGCCTGGACTCGAGCAGGTCGAGATCGATCCCGGAGCTGCGCACCAACCGGTCGCGCCCGGGCACCACGATCCGGTTTTCCAGGAAGGCGCGGCGATCTTCTTCGTTCTGAAAGACCGTCACGGAGCTGTCGCGGCATGCCCGGCGCTGGAGCATCCGGTAGGCCGGACGGAACAGAAGCGCCATCGGGGCGCGGGACGAGAAGAGATACCCCATGCCGGTGATCGTGCAGATGCGCGCCGGGATCCCCGCGGCAAGCGCCGCGGACGGCGCCAGGTAGGTGGGCTTCGTATCGAACGCGTGCACCGCGTCCGGCCGGTGACGGCGGAACAGCGCGGTCAGCTCGCGACCCGTGGCGAGGTCGCCAAGGGGGCTCGGGCGGCGCCGCATCGTGAAGCGAAAGTACGGGATCCCCGCCTTCTGGAAGGGCCCCTCCCCCTCGGTCCCCGCCGCACCGACGCCGAAGCCCTGATCGCGCAGGATAGAGAGCAACGGGATGCGGAACCGGATATCGTCGCCACCGACGTGCCAGACGGTGATCGGCATCGGAAGGCTGTCGCTCTGCCTAGAGCCGCTCGTAGAGCCAGGTGGGGAGGTGGAAGTGCTTCTTGTTGAGCACGACACCGCGCACGTTGGCGTTGGCCAGCCTCAGGCGCGTTCGCGCCTCGCGCGCGACGTGCCGGCGCGTCTTCTCCGACTCCACGACGAGGATGACGCTGTCGGCGAGGTGGCACAGCCGGGCCGCCGTGGCCGATTCGAGCACCGGCGGGCAATCGAGCACGACGAAGCTCCCCTCGCGGCGCAGCAGATTCAGGAAATCTTCCCCCGTCTTCCAGGCAAGGGGACGTGGCGGTGAACCGTTGTTGCCGCCGCCAATGCGCTGCACGGCGTGCTCGGGGAGAACGAAGCGATCGTCCTCCTTGGACCGGTAGATCGCGCTCGTGTCGATCAGCAGGATTCTCCCCGCCCCCTCGGCGCGCAGCGTCCCGGCGATCGAGGCGGCGATCGTGCTGACCCCTTCCCCGCCGGAGCATCCCGTCACGGCGAGGATCCGCGGCGTCGCAGACGTGCCGTCGCCGTTTCCGACCTTCATCAGGCCATCGCGCAGCGACTCGCCGTACATCCCGATCCGTGAGCGCACGACCCCTTCGGTCTGCGCCATCTCGACGGGGTCCATCGGGCCGGCCGGAAGCTCCTTGAGCGTCGCCGTCGAAGCTTCGAGGCGGGGCGCAGGCACCTTCGTGGACAGCTGCGGGATCGTGATGATCGTGTCGAGCCCGAGCTGCTCCTTCACGTCCCGCGCCGTGCGGATGGACTGGTCGAGGAACTCCCCCGCCACGGCCGCGCCGATCGCGCCGAACAACCCGAGCAGGATTCCGATCAGAATGTTCAGCGGCCTGTTCGGCGCCACCGGCGTCATCACGAGAGTGGGCTGCTGGACGATGCTGATGTTGGAGATCCGATCCATCTCCAGCGCCTGATCGATGCGCGCCTGTTCCCGGCTCTCCGAGTATTTCTTGAAGTTGTTCTCCGCGACGATCTTCTGCCGCTCGAGCTGCGCGATGTTGACCTCGTGGTTGTTGAGCTCCTTGAGCTCCTCACGGGCTTTGGCCAGATTCGCCTCGAGCACGATCGCCTTGGCATCCAGCGCCGAGAGCGTTGCCCCTTCCGAGAGGAGAGCCGATTTGACCTGCTGATGGGCCGCGCTCAGACCACGCGTTACCTCAGTGAGGTTCTTCGACTCGGTCTTCAGGAGGTTCTCCGCCTCGGCGATCTGGCGCCTGATCTCCACCACCGGCTCGCTGGTATCCTTGTAGCGCGACAGGAGGTCCTGCTCCCTGAGCTGCAGGTCGTAGAGCTTCGCCCTCATGGCGCCGACGGCGCTGCTCTGGTGGCCTGAGGTCTCCTGGGTGACGAGGGTCTCGGGGAGATCCTGCAGAGTCTGCTTCATCGAGGCGATCTTCGCCCTGGCTGCCGACCGGTCGGCTCCGGTCTCCGCGATCATGCGCTCGAGACCCCCGATGCGGTCCATGAGATTACTGCGCTGGTCGTCGAGCTTCCCGACGCTCATCTGGTTGCGCAGGTCACGCAGATCACCCTCCATGTCGCCCAGGGTATTCTGGATGGTGTCGGTCTGGCGATCGAAGAATTCGAAAGAGCCGCTCGTGCGGAACGCGGCGATGTGCTCCTCCAGATAACTCTCGAGCAGGCGCTCCACCACGCTCTTCGCGAACGCCGGGTCGGTGGCCCTGTAGGTCACCGTGATGATGCTCGTCTCGTGGACGACCTCGATCTGCCACGACTTCTCGAGCTTCCGGAGGGCCAGTTCCTTCAGCGCCTCCGGAGACCCCTTGAAGCCTTTGGCCGCGCGCCCGAGGAATTTCTCGGCTCCGAGCCTGTCGATGACCCGGGTGGTCACCTGCCGGCTCTTGAGGATCTCCACCTCCGAGTTGAGCTGGGCTTCGCGCGACTGCTGCACGTCCACCACCTGCCCGGTCGTCACCGTGGGATCGAGGGTGAGCTGCTCGCGCCCCAGCCGGACGAGGAACTTGGCGCCCGATTCGTAGTAATCGGGCGTCAGGAACGTGATCAGAGTGACGATGCCCATCAGGCCGAGGAAGACTGCCAGACACTTCCGGCGGTGCCTGAAGAGCACGGACAGGACGTCTCTGAGAGTCCGATCCTGCGAAACCTCCGGCAGGTCGAGGTCCGTCATTGGAGCTACCTCCGGTCGAAGTTCCCGCGCGTGAGGTCGACGGTCACGGCGTTATCCTCGTCGATGCGGTGCACGAATTCAATGCCAAGCATGGGGATGATCTGGTTGATGTGCTGGTCGATCCACTGAGCCACCTTGACGATTGTCGTCCGAGGCACGTAGATGATGTCCCGAGGCTCCAGGTAGAACACCTCGGTGTTCTCAGGCCCCTTGATGGCCGCTTCCATGTCGAGGGACGCGCCGTAGCGCTGATTGGCGATGTACCTGATCACGACGACGTTCTTCAGCGAGGCCGTCAGGGGGTCGAAGCCCCCTGCGTACATGATCGCCTCGAGCGCCGTCATCGGCCCCGGCATCGGGATCATCCCCGGGAGCTTCACCTCCCCGCCCACGAACACCCGCCTCCCTTCGAAGGCCCGCACGATAACGGTCACGTCCGGCTTCTTGAGGTGCGGCGCAAAAAGCCGTGACAACTCGTCGCTCAGCTCCTGGGGCGATCGCCCCTCGACGTCCACCTCACCCACGAGCTGCAGCGCGATCCTCCCGTCGGGGCGGATCGTCTGAGACTCGTTCAATTCCGGCGCCGTGAAGAACTTGATGTCGATGACATCGCCCGGCGCGAGCCTGACGCGCGCAACTGTTTGCTGTTGCGTCGGCGGGATGGAAGCGATCCCGACCATTTCCAGCTTCTTGTCGCCGCACCCCGAGAGGAGCAGGGCGACGCCCATAGCCGCCGTGGCAGTGCGGATCCCGATCCGCGCAGACCTGCCCGGCAATCGCAGTTCCACCGCGCTCACATTGCACCCCCGTGGAGGATAGCACCGCCCAAACCCGTCCGCGCTCGCGTGGCGGGCACCCCGGTGCCGTAGGAATGACCAAACTGGCCGCGTGATGCCGTGAAATATACCGAAGAGCTGTGAACAGGGCAATAGCGGCTTTCGATCCGGAGCGATTCAGGCCGGCCGATTCAGCGGGCTGTCCGGTGTTTTCCGGGTCCTGCGGCCGTGTGGAGATGGACTTGCGCCGCCATGAGGCCCAGGGCGGCCCATACGTGGCGGTAGTGCATCATCTCGTGGCTGAATGAATCGACGGTCGTGAATAGAAACATGGCTGACAGGGCGAACATCCAGAGGCGGTCCTCGCTCGTCACGCAGGCCCTGATCCCCCGGATGAGCATGAGCGCAATGCTCCCGAACAGCACCAGCAGACCCGCGAATCCAAGGCTGCCCCGCTCCACGAGGTAGGCCAGGTAGTCGCTGTGCAGCGACATGCGGTTGCCCACCCCCCATTGGCCCCCCGTGACGATGGCCAGCCTTTCGAACCCGCCGGGACCGACACCGAGGCCGAGCGGATTGTCGAGGAATGCGCCCCACCCGACCTTCCAGGTCTGCACCCTTCCAGAGGAGGACCGTGGAAGACGATCCAGGAAGTTCTCCATATGCAGCGCCATGGGGAGCACCAACAGCGCGATCAGCAGCAACACGGCCGCCGCGGACGCGACGCGCATGCGCTGTTTGTGCCCGGCGTACAACGTGTGCGCGGCGATAATGAACAGGATCCCCGTCGTGAGGGACAGGATGCCGCTCATCGACTTGGTCCCGAGCATCCCGAGCACCACCACGAGGAAACAGAAGCCCCGGATCAGAGGCCGTCCCTTGAGAGCGGGATGGAAGCAGAACAGGGAGCTGATGCCCAGGTAGGAGCCCGTCATGTTCGGGTTCAGGAACGTCCCGGCGGACCGTTCGGCGAAATCGCTGGCGAGGCCCATCCCAACGATCCCGCTCTCCACCATCGCGGTCAGCATCCACGTGATGGCGAAGATGGCCACGTCGGTCCTCTCGCGCATCACGTTGTGGATGGTCACGAGAAGCATGAAGAGATAGATCTCCTGCGCGAGCGTCAACAGGTTGACCCCGATGGCCCGGGCGTTCACCATCGACATGAGGCTCGCGGCGAGGATGACCAACGAAGGAGCCACGAGCGGCATCTCGACGCGTGAGGTGTACAGCAGCACGACGATGACCGCGGGGATGAGGGCGAAGTTGAACCAGTCGAAGAGGGTCGTCTGGAACGGCAGCTCCGGCACGATGAAAGGCATGAGCCCGGCCATGACGACCAGGTAGCCCGCGCGCAGCATCTTCACGGTTGTTGGGAAACCATCGTCGTGCCCTTCGGGACGGGCGGCGTCAGCAGCGATTCGATGACGGACGCCAGTCGCCGCGACTCGCGGTCGAGACCGTCGCTCCCTTCGCACCGAAGGACGATCATGTCCATCGAGGCATCGCGCGTCCGGATCGCCTCGAGCACCTGCATCGTGGCCTCCAGGAGCATCGCGCAGCGCTCGATCACCTGGGGCTGGGACTCGTAGAGCCGATCGATCCTGGACTTGATCTCCTGGCGCAGCCTGAGCCGGTGGAGGATGGCCGCCGGGTTGGCCTCGATCACGACCACCAGATCGGGCGCCGGGACGGTGCCCCAGAGCCTCCAGGCTGCGTCGCTCACCGCGTCCGGCCCCCCTCCAAATCCGATCGACCAGAAGCTCTGGAAAATCCCCTGGTCGTAGACGTGGATCCCGGGCTTGCGGGCGCGGCGCGCGAGCGCCGAGACCAGCAGCCAGTTGAGGATCATCTTCCCGAGCACGCGCCAGGAGGGGTGGCGTATGGCCGCGATCTCACGGATGGCGCGCGCCGTGGCGAAGGGATGCAGGATCACCTCCCGGGTCACGTGAGGCGCCTTCCTGAAGGTCCTGATCCAGCGTGACGGTTCGCAGGCCAGCCAGTAGCTGAGATCGTCCACCACGTGGCCACGCTCAGCGAGGATCCGGACGACGCGGCTCGAGACCGAGGACTTCCCCGCTCCGGGGATCCCGAGCATCTCGACCGCGAGATGGACGCCCTCCATGTCACAGCGCTCCCCAGACGCGCCGCTTCACGGCGAGCATCACCCGATCCAGGGGCGCATCCGCGTCCACATCCACGATCCGTCCGCCGTCCCCGAAGGTGAGACGCTCGATCGCGGCCAGACGGCTGCGGATCGCGGCCAGGTCGGTGCGCGGCCTGCGCTCGAGCGCCATGGCTTCGCTGACGCGAAGCCTGATGATCAGGTCCGGCGGGTGCATCTGCGCCCAAGCGTAGGGGCGCCGCTCCCATGCGGCCAGTGTCCGAAACAGCCGGCGGGGCGGCTCGAGCCACCGCGTCAGGAACGGACCGTCGTTCAGGCCGGCGATCTCGTTCTGCGGGTAGCGATCGCAGATGACGACCATCCCGTTCGCGCGCGCGCGCCAGGCGCCCTTGAGCGTCCGGCGCTTCTCCCGGGAGACCAGCAGCGCCCAGACCGGCTCCACCAACGGAAACCCCGGGATCGTGCGCGCCCCGCGCGCTTTCGTCCCCTCGGCCCGCTCCTGCGCCCCACGGGGCCGGGCGTCTCCCGCCGCGGGCAATGCCCCTGGCGCGGCGCCGGAGCGCGTGAGGAGCCTCTGAAGGGCCCGCAGAGGCCACCGAAGCAGTGAGCTGGGGCCGTCCCCGCTGCCGAAGTAGACCCCTCGCACCTCCAGCCTCGGCGAAAGCCAGCGCAGCAGCGCTTCGCAGACGGTGGTCTTTCCCGAGCCGCGCGATCCCACCAGCGCGATCATCACTCCCCCGGACTCCAGCATTCCTTTCTCGCGCGCCTCCCTTTGCCTGCCTTCGGGGGGTGCGGCATGGAGACGCAGCGTCAGAAGCTTCCCCGTGGCGTCGTCCAGTCCGAGGTACTCCTCGGGCCCCGCGGAGACGCCCTGATGCCGGAGACGCTTGAAGCCCAGCGCGGAGATCACGCGTCCCGTCGCCGCCGTCTGCCCGCCATCCACCACCAGCTCCATGCCGTCCGATCCCTGAGATGGCGAGGAATCCGTCCGAGGAGGATGAAGCGGCCGGTGCGCCAGACGCTCCGTCTGCATCGCTGCGATCAGACCGGCGAACGCGTCCTGACCCGGAGTGTTCACGTCCTGTCCTCCCGCAGGAGCCACACCAGCGGGTGGCCGCGGTCCGGCAGGAAGCCGGCGATCGTCCTGAGCATCCAGAGCCCGTCCTCGCCGAGAACCAGCCACGGGAGAAACCGCACGAGGGCGAGCGCGGCGACCAGGTCCGCCAGGATCGTGAGGAAGAGGATCTCGATCCCCGGGAA
>Ga0137319_1000155_pt1 | contig 26022 bp, 24 predicted proteins | sample EasRivERMZT333_2_FD_104752 | JGI IMG/M metagenome (GOLD analysis project Ga0137319, IMG submission 104752) | Soil microbial communities from meander-bound floodplain in the East River, Colorado, USA - East River MetaG ERMZT333_2 | ecosystem: Environmental > Terrestrial > Soil > Floodplain ... | reverse complement strand
GGCTCCTACACCGAACAGGTCGAGAACCATTCGACGGGAATCATTATCGGCAGTCCGCAGCTGGGCCGCTGGAAGAAGGTGCGCCCCGATGCGCCCGCTAAAGTGATCGCCGAGGAGCTGCGCCAGCTCGTCGCCGGCGAAATCGAGGTGCGGAGGACCGCCGCCACGGCCGCGTCCGGGAACGCGCGCCAGCCGTAGCGCACCGCGGCGGCGGGAAGCACGGGAGCACCGTACCCCCGCCCGATGCATATCCGGCGTCGTCGATTCTTCCGGTTCGCTGCGGCTGCGTCCGCGGCGCTCTGCGCTCTGGCTGCGCTCGATGGTTTCGCGGCGCAGCCGCTCACCGCCGAGGAGCAGGCGGGACGGAAGATCTATGTCGATGCGGTCACGCCCTCCGGTGAGCCGCTGCGGGGGCTGGTCGGATCCGGGCAGATGCCGCTCTCCGGCGCGGCGCTCGCCTGCGGCAATTGTCACGGCGCAGACGGCAAGGGGCGGCCGGAGGGGAGCGTCCTTCCGCTCGATACCACCTGGGAATATCTGACCACGCCCTACGGGCACGCGCACGCGGCGCGCAGGCACGGCGCGTTTACGGCGGGAAGCTTCGGCGTGGCGGTCAACGAAGGTCTCGATCCGGCGGGCAACCGGCTGGACTGGACGATGCCGCGCTACGCGCTGTCCCGGTCCGAGCGGGACGCGCTCATCGCCTACCTCAAGCGCCTGAGCACGCAGAGCGACCCCGGAGTCGCCGAGCGGTGGCTGCGCATCGGCACGATACTTCCCTCCGGCGGACCGCTCGCCCCGGCGGCCGAGGCGATGCGCGCCGCGGTCGCCGCCCACCTGGAGACCATCAACCGCGCCGGCGGGATCCACCAGCGCCGGCTCGAGTTGGTCGTGGCGAACGACCTGGAATCCGCTCAAAAGCGCTTCTCCACGGAGCCGGTGTTCGCGCTGGTGAGTCCGTTCGTCTACGACGAGGAAGCCGCGTTCGGCGCGCTCATCGACCAGGCGAAGCTGCCCGCGGTGGGACCCTTCACCGCCAACCCGCAGCGCATCGGCCGGCGCAGCGGGCTCGCGTTCTACGTCCTGCCCGGACCGGTGGAGCAGGCCGCCGCGCTGGTCGATTTCGCCGCGCGCACCGCGAAGGCCTCGGGCTGGCGGGCGGCGATCGTCGGCTCGGGGGCGTCTCCCTACCGCGAGGCGGCCGAGGCGGCGAGCCACCGCTGCGAAAAGCTCGGCTGCGGCGAGGTCGCGCGCATCGGCGCGTATACGGGGCCGCTCAACGCCGCCGCGGCGGTCGGGCGGCTCAAGGCCGAGCGGCGCGCGCAGATCTTCTTCTTCGGATCGGAGGAGGAATTCGCCGGCTTGCTCGACGCCGCCGGCGCCGCTCTCGACGCGGCCTGGCGGCCGCGCGTGTACGCGCCCGGTTCGCTCGCCCGCGCGGCCCTCGCGGCTCGCGAGCGATTCGATGGCGAGGTGTTTCTGGTCTATCCCGCGTCGCCGGCGGAACAGGCCGGCGCGCAGGCGCTGGGCAATCTGCGCCGGGAGTTCGGGCTCACCGCGCAGCACGGGGCCGCGCAGCGGGCGGCGCTCGCCGCCGCGACCGTGCTCACCGAGGGCCTGCGCCGGGCCGGCCGGGACTTGAGCCGCGACCGTTTCGTGCGGGCGCTCGAAAGCCTCAATAATTTCGATCCGGGCGGCTTCGCGCCGGCGGTGAGCTACGGCCCCGACCGGCGCACCGGCGCGCTCGGCGGTTACATCGTTGCGCTCGAGCGCGAGCGCGGACTCGTGCCGGTCTCGGGCTGGATCCGGCTTGACTGAAGCTCACGCGGCCGGCAGGGATGCCGCGGGCCCGGGTCTGCCTCCGGACATGACGGATGTCACACGAAACCTGGTAGATGTGTCACGAATGCGACAGTTTGTCGCAGGGTAATTTGCGTCAGATCAAACCCGCGGCATGATTATTGAGCTAGAATTTTCATGACTCCTGTGCGGGGTTGCTTTTTTTTGACAGTACCACCTGTCCACGTCAATAACCGAAAGGAGATAGCAATCATGCAACTCAAGAAAGTAATCGCGTCCGCCGCGGCTGCCATGGTGTTGTCGGTCCCTGCCTTTGCCGCGCCGCAGGACGATGGCAGTTTCTCCGCTCTGCAAGGGGTAGAAGCGCAGGCGTTGTCGGCGCAGGAAATGCAGGCCATCACCGGCCAGTTGAATGCGTACAACATTGCCGCGGCACTGTTTGCCAGAGCGGAAACGTTGCTGGCCAACGGCCACCCCATACTGGCGCAAATCGCCTTGAACCAGGCGAACCGCTACCTTACCAATGCCGAAGTGATCAACGCGAGGTATGCGGCGCTCGGCGTTCTTACGGCGTGCACCTCGAGTCTCTGCCCGTAGTAGTCTCCTGACATCGAGTTGAGAGCGAAAACGGCCCCGTCCTGGGGCCGTTTTCGCGTTCGCGCGCAGTGCGGTCGCGCGAGCGCGGAATCGTTCCGGTATCGGGCTGGATGTGGCTTGACCGAAGCTCGCGCGGCCGGCAGGTATGCGCAGGGGGAGTCTGTCTCCAGACGTGACAAATCTCCCGCGAAATCTGGTAGTTATCTCACTGATGCGACAATTTGACGCATGGAAGTTTGCGCTAGATCAAACCCGCACCATAATTTGCTGGTTAGGATTTGTTCGACTCCAGTATGGAGTCGTTTTTTTGGCAATAACACCTATCCACGTCGAAACCAAAAGGAGAGAGCACTTATGCAACTCAAGAAATTAATCGCATCCGCAGCGACAATCGCGGTGTTGTCGGTCCCTGCCTTTGCCGCGCCGCAGGACGACGGCAGTTTCTCCGCTCTGCAAGGGGTGGAAGCGCAGGCGTTGTCGACGCAGGAGATGCAGGCCATCACCGGCCAGTTGAATGCGTACAACATTGCCGCGGGACTGTTTGCCAAGGCGGAAACGCTGCTGGCCAACGGCCACCCCATACTGGCGCAAATCGCCTTGAACCAGGCGAACCGCTACCTTACCGATGCCGAAGCGATCAACGCGAGGTATGCGAAGCTCGGCGTTCTTACGGCGTGCACCTCGAGTCTCTGCCCGTAGTAGTCTCCTGACATCGAGTCGAGAGCGAAAACGGCCCCGTCCTGGGGCCGTTTTCGCGTCGGCGTGCAGCGCGACGCGAATGCGCGAGCGCTTAGTGTATATTCCGCCTTCATCCATGCTGAACGCCGTCGAGCTTTCCCGGAGTTCCGGCCGCGACCGAGCGGCCCGCGCCGTGCGCGTGCAAGTGTTCGCGACATTGTTCGCCGCGGCGGTGGCCTCGGGCGCCGGGGCCCAGGCGCCGCAGGACGACTCGCGTCCGGCCGGAGTCGATGTTTCCGGCTATTCGATCGAGGGCAGCGCCGTCCTCGACGACTTCACCCGGCTCGTTGCTCCCTACATCGGCCGGCGCAAGACCGCCGCGGACATCGAACGCGCGCGCAGCGCCGTCCAGCAGGCTTATCACGATCTCGGGCATTGCTCGGTGAGGGTGGTGCTGGTGCACTCCGAGCCCCAGGACGGCGTCGTTCTGTTGCGGCTGGCGGCGCTTCCCGCGAGCGAGACCGGCGATTGCCTGCCGAAAATCCAGGTGACGGCCTCGCCCGACCCGGGGACCGCGTGCGCGGCCGCGGGGCGCGGATCGGGCGGATGCCCGGACGCGCAAGTCACCGTCAACTCCGGCGCGGCCAGAATGGAATTCCGCGTCACGTCCCTGCGCGCGCAACGCGACGCGGGCGTCGTGAAGCAGCGCTACGACTACTCGTGCGGCTCGGCGGCGCTCGCGACGCTGCTGACCTATGGACTGAACGACCCGGTCGATGAGAATGCCCTGTTGCGCGCGATTCTCGAACCGCTTTCCCCCGAGGAGCTCATCGCACTGCAAAAGAAGGGACTGTCGTTGTTCGAACTGCAGAAGCTCGCACAGGAACGCGGCCACAAGGCGCAGGGCTTTCGCCTCCATCAGTCCCAGCTCGCCAGGCTGTCGCGGCCGGTCATCGTGTTCATCAAGCCCCAGGGCTACGAGCACTTTGCCGTGCTCAAGGGCCTGCGCGGCGATCGCGCGTACCTGGCCGATCCCTCGCTCGGCAACGTGCGCATGCCCCTCTATCGCTTTCTCGATATGTGGGCGGACGAGTCCGGCCGCGGGGTGGTGTTTGCGGTCGAGAGAGCGGACGGCGCCTGGCCCGGGCAATACGCTTTGCAGCTCGCCGGCGCCGCGGGTCCGCCGCTGGAGGCGCTGAGCGCGGAACGCCTGATGACGATCGGGGCGCCCATTTCATCGATCATCCCGAACCGGTAACACCGTGAATCGCTCAGCGCCCCGGCGGCTCCTGTCCGTGGCCGTGCTCGTTATCTCGAGCGCGTTGTCCGCCGCCACTTCCTGTTCCGCCGCCGAGGCCGTCCCGGGCGGGGAGGTGCTGGATCTCGGCCAGGCAGCGGCGCTGCTGCAGGTCGAGCCCGGGATCGTTCGCGCACTGGCCGAGACGCAACGAATTCCGGCCCGGCGCGTCGGGGACGCATGGCGATTTTCGCGGGCCGCATTGCTCGAGTGGGTCAAGGGGGAGCAGGCTGCCGGGATGCCGAACCTGCCGCCGGCCACCACGGCAGTGGATCGATCGGAAGCTTCCGCCCGGGACCCGCTGGCGTTGACGGCGCGCGGCGTGCCGGCATCTCCGATGCTTCTTGCGCAAGCCGCTCCGAGCCCCAAGCCTGATCCGAGTCCAAAGCCCGATCCGGGCCAGGCACCGCCCACGGTCGGTGAGCGCCCGGCGACGCCGACTGCCGAGGAGATTGCCCTGCGCGACCAGCGGGTGCTGCTCAAACGGGGCGCTGCTACGATCGACTTCGGCGTAGCCTATACGTACAGCGAGCAAATACCGCTCCCGGGCATCAGAGTGGAACAGCGTAACGTTGTAGCCAACGCTGCCGTGCGCTATGGCCTGCTCGACGGCCTCCAGATCACCCTGCGCGCGCCCTATTTGTGGCGCCGCAACTCGACTTACGCCGACGCTTCGATTTCCGGCACGACTTCGCCGAGCGTCACGCGCGATGATTACGCCGCGGACGTATCCGTTTCGCTGCTGGGTGTCGCGATGCACGAAGCCGCCGGCCGGCCCAACATGATCCTCAGCCTCGACTACGTGGCGCCCACCGGGCCGGGCGACCGGGGCGTCGGCGTCGGCGTGGTGCTGTCCAAGAGCTACGATCCGGCCGTCATTTTCGCCGGTCTGAGCTACCTGAAGGGCCTGGACACCGATGCCGCGGACGCGCAGCGCTCGCTCGCCAGTAACAGCTTCGGGATGAATCTGGGCTACACCTATGCGATCAACGACTCGCTCGCCCTCAGCACGGTTTTTATCGGCACCTACCGCGACGCGGCCTCGCCGGACGGCGTTTCGATCCCGCCGCCGCGCGAGCGCTACCTCATGCAGTTCGGCATGACCTGGAGAGTCGCGCGCAGCTTCTTCGCGGAGCCGGCGGTCGCGATGCGCCTGGGCGGCGATACCGCCGACGTGGCGCTCTCCGTGAACTTCACCTATTCATTCTAAGGCTGCTAGCGCCCGCGCAGGCGCTCGGCGCGCACGCTGCCGTTGCCCTCGATCACTCCGCGCAGCTCGACGTAGTCACCCGGACCGAGGCGCCGGTCGCTGCGCGAGCCGCGCGAGTCGAACTTCAGGCCGTCGAGCATGCCGCTCACGGCAAGCGTCCCGTGCAGCCGCACCCGCGCACCGGCGGGAACGGGCGCCGGCTTTCCGTGCTCGTCGCGCGCGCCCCCGGCGATCCATTTCTCGACGAGCGCGATCTCGGTCTCGCTCAGGTACGGCGGCCCGTCGAACGGCATGCGCGGCCGCGCCTGGCCCCGGATGCGGCGCATGAGCTCGCTTGCCTCCGGATTGCCGGGAACGACGCGAACGCGATCCGTCGCGCTCACGGTCGCGCGGTAGCTGTTGAGGAGATAGCCCTCGGGCGCGGGGCCCCGGAGACCGTTTTCGGTATGGCACTTGGCGCAGCGGCCGACCAGGATGGGCGCCACATCGGCATAAGTGACCGGATCTCCCGGGCGCCTTTCCTTCGCCGGCGCGGGGGCCGGAGCCGCGGCAGAGGCCCGGCCCTCGGCCGCACCCGCCGCGATCCAGCGCTCGATCAACGCGATCTGCTCGGCCGGGAGCCAGGGCGGTCCGGTGAGCGGCATGCGCGGGAGGCTTTCACCGCGCACGCGCCTGGCGAGTTCGCTCGCGCGCGCGTCGCCGGGCTTGATCACCGGGCCCTTCTGGCTGCCCTTCATGGCGCCCGCGTAGCTGTCAAGCCGCAATCCGAGCGGCGCCGCCTCGCCCTGGTGGCAGACGACGCAGCGCTCCCGCAGGATCGTCGCGACCTCCGCATAGCCCGGGGCCGTTTGAGCGAACGCGACTCCCGCGTGCAGGCCCAGCGCGAAGCCCGCGGCCGCGAACGCGGACGTTGAAAACAGCCACGGAATCACACGGGCAGTTTACCTTAGAGCGCCTAACATAATGAAACGCGCGTGCGTTGCGAGTCAGAATTGTCGATAGCTCGACAAAGCTAGCGGCGATTCTGGCCGCAACCCTCTTGGGCTGGCGCGGTTTTGGCCCGCGGCTACCGCTCGGTGCATGTCCGTCGCGGTGCCTGACCGTGCCGCGGGTCCCGCGTCGCCAAAACCGTGACAGCGCAGCGTGTGTTTCATTGTGTTAGGGGCTCTTAGAGCGCCTCGCAAAAAGAGGAACGCGGACTAGCCGTTCAGGGTTCGACAGGCTCACCACGAACGGCTCTCAAAATGACCGTTCGGCCTGAGCGAGTCGAAGGCTTCTTGCGAACGGGACGGTGCTCAGCACTAAAGGCGATGTCGAAGGGCCTGTCCTGAGCTTGTCGAAGGGTGAAGGGTCAATTTGTCAGGCGCTCTAAGGGCGTTTGGTGGTGATCGGGGGCGGGCCGAGCGGCTTGCGCTGCACGGCAGGCGGCGCATAGACGAATTTCCAGTCCGAGTAGCGCTCGGCATTCTCGAATTTTTCGTCCGCGCCGGTGAAGCCGCCGGTCTTCAGCGGGGACCGTTCGGAAAGGCTGAAGACGCCGGCGATTCCGCCGTCGGGAGCCGGAACGATGCCCCACTTGTCGCTGCCGGTGATCGGGTCCGGGAAGACGTGCCGCAGATGCCGCCGTGCGACCGGCATGCGACGATCCTCGATGAGGTCCTCCAGGCTGCGCGGATAGCGGATCTGTCCCGCCGGTGTGGCGGCGTGGTAGTTCATGATCGCCGCGCGGTACTGGTTGCCGACGAAGAGCAGCTCGCGTTCTTTTTCACGGGCGGCGGCGGTGCTCCAGACCTGGCCCACGGCGGCGAGGCCGACGCCGAGGACCGCGACCGCGATCAGCAGGCCGACGTAGGTGAAGCCCGCGTGCCGCGGCCGCCGGGCGGGGATCGGCCGGTCCGGCACCAGGAGTTTGCCGGACTTAGCTCCGACAAACTCCTTATGTAAAACCGCCTGCAGGAAAATCGAGGCAAGAAGAACTGAAATCATCATTTCAAGCCTACTCATCCGCCCTTTGGAGGCCAATAAGAGTCGTTAAGCCGGGTTTCATTTGAAGATCGCAGGCGGTTTTGCTGCTAGCAGCCTGTCCGACACCTAAGTCCGACAGGCTGCTAGAGCTCGCCGTAGGGCCGGCCGTCGCGCGTGAGACCGTCGGCGCCGCTCTTGACGTCGTACACCCCGCCCAGCTCGGGGTCGGCCGGTGCCACGACGCGCCAGGATGAGGTGCTCTCGGTGATCGGATCGGGCGGAACCTTGCGCAGGTAGCGGCTCGAAACCAGCTCTTCGAGATTGGCCGGGTAGCGCCCGGTGTCGGCGAAGAACTTGTCGAGCGCGTCGCGCATGCCGGCGAGGTCGCTCCTGAGCACGGTCTCCTTGGCGCGGTCGACGTGCTGGAAATAGCGCGGCGCCGCGAGCGCGAGCAGTCCGCCGATGATCGCCATCACGACCAGCATCTCGATCAGTGTGAAGCCGCGCGGGCGCAACATGGTTCCCGGGTTACCACGCGCGATAGGGCCGGCCGTTCAGTCCGACCTTGTTGGAGAGCGAATAGACGTCGAACACGTCCTCGCCGGCCTCGGGGCGCTCCGGGCGGCTCGCGTAGCTCCTCTTGCCCCAGGTTTCGGCCGGGTCCGCCTTGGGATCGGGAAAGCTCGGGTCGGGCGGCAGCCGCCGCAGGAAGAAGATCAGGCGCTTGTCGGGACTGCGCGCGTCCGGAACGCCCTCCACCAGCGCGGCCAGGGTCGGCGGGTAGCCCGATTGCAGCACGGTCTTGCGCACGCGCCCCTGGTCCACCGCCAGCTTGTAGGCGTCGATCGCGGTCCGGATCTCGCGCAGCGCCGAGCGCAGCTCCTGATCGCGGTTGCGCCGGGCCGTCAGCTCGAGCAAGGGCGCCGCCGCCGAGGCGAGCAGCCCCACGATCGACACCGTGACGACCAGCTCGATCAATGTGAAGCCGCGCGTTTTCCCGGTCATGGCGCGCCCTTTGCCACGGAAACCTCGTACTTCGCACCGGAGGCTGCTTCGATCGGGCGCCCCCCGGTTCCGATCGGCGAGGCGACGGAAATCTGCACCGGCGTGCTCTGCACTTCCTCCACCGGCCTGAAGGTCACCGCAAACAGCGCGCCTTCGCCGACCGCCCCTTCCAAGCCGGCGCGATTCAAGCTGACGAGGATCCGGCCGCGCGTCGCATCGACCTTGTGGTTGAACACGGTCCGCGCGTTGCCCTGGCTCAACAGGGGTCCTTCCGTCACTTCGACGACGGCAAGCCGCAGCGGGTCGTAGGCGATCTGCAGCGCTGCGCTGGTCACCGGCTCGGTCGAATTCGCGTTGAGGGTCAGCGTGAACGGCTCACCCACGCGGGCGTCTTTCGGCCCGCTCCAGTTGAAGGCCATTCCCGGCGCAGCGGCCGCCGCGGCAGGCGCTGCCGCTGCCACCGCCACCGCGGAAGGCGCAAGGGCTGCCGCGGCGCCGGGCGCTGCCGGCGCAGCCGCCGCCGGTGCAGCTGCCGGTGCCGCCGCCGGTGCCGCCGCCGGTGCCGCCGCGGGAGCGGGAGCAGCCGGGGTCACGGCCGCCGGCGCTTCGCCTTCCCGGGCCGGCCGCGAGCGCAAAGCGATCGGCTGGGTCCGATATGACGCCTCGGTACCCGACCAGAACTCCGTCAGTTGCACGTCCGGACGGCGCACGTTGCGCATGACGCGCGGAGTGATGGACAGGATGATCTCGGTCTTCTGGCGATCGTTCAGGTGATTCGAGAACAGCCGTCCCAGGATCGGGATGTCGCCCAGACCCGGGACCTTGTTCGCACCGGCGCGGTCGTCGTCGCGGATCAGGCCCATCAGCACCTGGGTTTCGCCGTCAGCGAGCTGCAACACGGTATTCACGTTGCGCGTGCCGATGTCGTAGACCGTGGTGCCGTTCTGGGTCGTGCGCTGATTGGACGCCGTGCTGACCTCGAGTCCCACCTTGATCACCACGCTTCCGTCCAGATGTATTTCGGGCTCTACCTCGATCTTCAGGCCGACGTCGAGGTAGGTCACGGTTTCGGTCGTGATCGGCGTACCGGTCGAGGGCGTGACTATCGCCGAGATGACCGGCAGGCGGTCGCCGACGAGCACCCGCGCCTTCTCGCGGTTGCGCACGCGGACGCGCGGATTGGAAAGCAGGTTGCTGTCGGCCTCTACCTGGCGCAGGTTGATCGTCACCGACGGCGTCGGCGAGAACGCAATGCCGCTGCTGCCCCCAACGTTCCTCAGGTCCTCGAGCGTGAGCGGCGCGACGGTCGGGTCGATCACCGTGAACGTCGCCTGGTTCGGAAACTTGATCCCCAGCTCGGTCAGCCGGGTGCGAGAAATCTCGATCACCGCCATCTCGAGCACCACCTCCGGCTCGGCGACGTCCTGCGCCGCGATCAGCCGTTCGGCGAGGCGCACCGTGTCCGGCGTGTCGCGCATCACCAGCAGGTTCAGCTTCTCGTCGATGTAGAGGTCCTTGATCTTGAGCATGGTCCTCAACATGTTCAGTATCTGCTTGACGTTTGCGTTCTCCAGGAAGAAGGTCTTCATGACCAGGTCCTGGTATTCGCGCTGCTTCGCCGGCGAATTCGGGTAAATGAGGACCGTGTTCTCGGACAGCACCTTCTTCTCGAGCTGGTTGGGCAGCAGGATGAGGTCGATCACGTCCTCGACCGGCACTTCCTTGGCGTAGATGGTCGCCTTCAGATCCGCCTTGACGTCGCGGTCGAAGATGAAGTTGATCGCCGTGCTGCGCGACAGCGCGTCGAACACGAGCTTCAGGGTCGCGTCGCGAAACTGCACGCTTACCGGCTTGTTGAGCCGCGAGCGCAGCACCGGCATGGTCAGCCCCTCCCGGACCCGCTGCTCCTCGATCTGGCGTTGCAGCGCGATGGCAGGGCGCTGTGACGGGTCCTCGACGAGCACCTGGCGCACGCGCTCCATCGCGCCCTCGAGGTCGCCTTTCTTGAAGGCGGCCTGCGCCTGGGCCATCATGAGGCTGTGCCGGCCCGCGCGCTCGAGCGAGTCGAGTCCGGCGCGTGCCCGCGAATCGGCGGGGTTCACCGCCAGCGCGCGCGTGTAGAGCACGCGCGCCTCGCCGGGTTTGCCGGCGGCGCGCCGCTCGTCTGCGGCGCTGATGAACCGTTCCCAGGCGCGCTCGCGCGCGCGCACCACATCGGCGCGGTAGCGATGATTCGAGGGGTCGAGGTTCGCCGCGGTCACGAGCTTCTCGATCCCTTCCTCGTAGCGGCCGGCGTCGACGAGTTCGTTTCCTTCCTTGTACGCCTGCTGCGCGGCGCACCCGCCGAGCAGGAGCGCGAGCAGCAGGGCGCGCGCGAGTTTCACCGTGGCGACGGGTCGCGTCATGGCATCGGTCCCAGCGCCAACGATTGAGTGATGGCAAGCGGCAGATAGAGTATGTCCATGCTGATTTCCTTCACCGCCTCGATGCGGTAGATGCCATTGATGGTTTCGCCTTCGGACACGGTGTGGAGCTTGTCGCCTTCGACCAGGTAGTACACGGTCTTGTCGCCGGGATTATCGAACCTGCCCATGAAGGCAAACGGCAAGGGCGGCGCCGTCGGCGGCGGTGGCGGGGGAGGCTCGACGCTCGCGGGCGGTGCGGCACGGGCGGGCGCCGGTTGCTGCCACGCCCGCGCCGAGAACGCATCCCGCTGCGGTCCGGCCTGGACGGCGCGCTGGAGAAGGTCGAGGCGCAGGTCTTCCGCCGGCGGCGCCGGGCTGCGCTCGCCCCCGGGTGCGGTGCTGCGTGCAGCGGTTACCTCCAAAGGCCCGGGAGCGTTTCCGCCGGCCGCGAACAGGCCGATGCTGGCGCTCAGCACCAGGGCGGCCGCGCCGTACATGAGCAGGGTGCGGTCCTTCATGGGCTTCCCGGAGCCGCGCTTTCCAGACGCGTAATCTGCGCCGCCGGCACGGGGAGCACGGCCTTCGGCGCGGCCCTCAGGTGGAGGGTTAGCGTCAGGTTGGCCTCGATGGCCCCGTTGCTCGCGTTTTCCCGCTGGAACGCGATTCCTTCCAGGGACGCGAACGGCACCGCGTCGAGCACTCCTGCGATGAAGCGCCGGACCTGGGGGTAACTGCCGCGCACGGGAAGCGAAATGCGATAGTGCGAGAGCATGAATGCCGGGTCCTCGGTCAACTTGTAGGTTCCCTGCAGCAGCTCGAGCTTCTCGCGCTCTGCCATCGAGTACACCGTGCTCAGCCATTGCGGCGCCGAGTCGAGCGCCGGGAAGAAATCCATGAACTCGTCCATCCGGGCACTCGCCGCGTGGGGGAGCGCCGCCCGGCCCGTCGAGTCGCGGTGCTCGAGGCGATCGAGCCGGTGCTGCAGCTCGGCGAAGTCCTGTTGGGCCGGGCGCACCGTGGAGAAATGGAACAGCGCCGCGCCTCCAAGAAGCGCGAGGCCGAGGCCGCCGACCCGCCCCAGGCGATACAGCGCCGCGCGCAGCGAGTAATCGAGGTCTGCAAACTTCATTGCGCCTCTCCCCATCCCCCCGCGACGATGAAACGCACCGGCCGTTCGGGTTCCTGCAAGCGCACTTCGTGACGCTCGAGCAGCACGCGCTGCAGCGGTTGCCGGGACTGCAGCCGCGTGACGTAACGCAGCATCGCGGCCTTGTTCCTGGCTTCGGCCGTGATGCGCACCAAGCCCTTGCCCGCGTCGGGCTCGATGGCGAGCAACGCGACCTCGGGGTCGCTGGCCGACTCGATGGCGAGAAACACGCTGTCCCACCGGCGCGCCAGTTCGCGCGCGACGGCGTTCGCACGCTTGACCGCGTCACCGGCCGCGCGCGCGCCCCCTGCGCCGGCTTCGACCGTTCGCGCGGGCGCCTTCAACTGGCCGAGCCGGGCCTCGATCAGAGCGGATCGGGCCAGGATGTCCTGAAGCACGCCGATCGACAGCATCATGACGCCCGCGCCCAGGAGGAGCGCCGCGGTTCCGCTCAGCGACACGCGCTCGCCGTGCTCCGCGAAATTGATCCTCATAGTCTTAAGCCGCTTCATGCCGTTGCCCCTTCCGCGCTTGCCATCGGGCCCGCTGTCGAGCGCTCGCGGGCGCCGGGTGCGGCGAAGACCCCGATCCCGGGCTGCTCGGGATCGGCGTCCGCCTCGTAGCGCGCGATCCAGCAGGGCAGCGCGTCGACCGGGGAATCGGCAGCGGCCATGAGCGCTTCGCGGGGAAGCATGCGCGCAAGCGCCCCTTCCCAGTCGCCGGCGTAGCGCTCGGACGCGAGGTGCGACCACTGGCCGTTGAGGAGCAGGCCAAGGGCAAGCCGGCCCGGTTCCACCGCCGCGAACCAGCATGACGCGGGAAGGCGGCGGCGCGCCCGGTTGAATCCCGCGGTCAAAACCGGTTCGATCGCGGCCAGCGTGAGCCCGCAGGACCGTGCGACGGACTCGATCGCGTTGGCCAGCGCGGCATCGAGCGCGCAAGCCACCCGCTTTTCCCCGGCCGCGGCCGGGTCGACGCGGCAGGCCCAGGCCTGCGCCTGCTCGCCGTGCACGTGCTGGAAAACGTGCGTCGCGAGGGCCTCATTGGCCTTGCGGTTGACGAGGGTGGTGCTGAACGGCACCAGTGCATAGCGGGCGAACCAGCTGGATACGATCACGCGGCACGTCGTGCCCCGGGGGAGCTTGCGCATCGTGTCGCCGAGCGTCGCGAGCGGTTCGCGCCACGGCTCTGCGCCCTCGCCGCCGCCGCAGGGCTGCGTGGCGATGCGCACCGCCGGACGCAAGCCTCGCGGCAGGTGCCGCAGCGTTACGCGCCGCGGCGCGAACAATATCGAGGCCTGGTCACGCCACCGCGGTAACACGATTGATCTCCTGTAACGTGCTTTCGCCCGACCGCACGATCCCGAGCGCCGCCTCCCGCAGGGAGCGCATGCCGGCTCGGGCGGCCGCCTCGCGCAATGCCAGCGCCGGCGCCTGCGAGATGATCAGGTTCGCCATCTCGTCGTTCACCCGCAACACCTCGCCGATCGCCTTGCGGCCCCGGAAACCGCTGCCGCGGCAAGCGCCGCAGCCGGTGCCGCGCATGAACCGGAACGCCGCGGCCGCGCCGCGCGCGAGGCCCGATTCGTCGAGCGCTTCGGGCGGGGGCTGGTCGGGAATGCCGCACTGCGTGCAGTTGATCCGGATCAGCCGCTGCGCCACGATGCCCTTCAGCGCCGAGACGAAACTGTGCGAGTCCACGTTCATGTAGTGGAAGCGCGCGATCACGTCGAACACGCTGTTCGCATGGACGGTCGTGAATACGAGGTGCCCGGTGAGCGCCGCCTGCACCGCGATCTGGGCGGTCTCCGGGTCGCGGATCTCGCCGACCATGATCTTGTCGGGATCGTGGCGCAACACCGAGCGCAGGCCGCGCGCGAACGTGAGGCCTTTCTTTTCGTTAACCGGAATCTGCAGCACGCCGGGCAACTGGTACTCGACCGGGTCCTCGATCGTGATGATCTTGTCGTCGCCCTTGTTGATCTCGCTGATCGCCGCGTAGAGCGTCGTGGTCTTGCCGCTGCCGGTGGGTCCGGTGACGAGGAACATCCCGTAGGGCTCGTGCGAGAGGCGGCGCATGCCCGCGACGCTTTCCTTGTCGAACCCGAGCTGGCCGAGCGTCAGGCCGAGAATGCGGTCGGCCAGGGCCTGTTTGTCGAGAATGCGCAGGACGGCGTCTTCGCCGAAGATGCTCGGAAGTATCGATACCCGCACGTCGACCTCGCGCCCCCGGGTCGCGACCTTGAATCGCCCGTCCTGCGGCACGCGCGTCTCGGCGATATCGAGCTCGGACATGACCTTGATGCGCGAAATGACCTGCTCGGCCTGCTCGCGCCCGGCGAGCAGGCCGACCTGCGTGAGGACCCCGTCGATCCGGTACTTGAGCACCAGATCGTTGGCGCGCGTTTCGATGTGGATGTCGCTGGCGCCGATCTTCATGGCGTCGTAGAGCGTGGAGTTGACGAGCTTGACGACCGGGCTCGCGTCCTCGCTGATGGAGACGAGCGACAGGTCTTCGATCGGGTCCCGGTTCTTCGACTCCTCGGCGGCGACGCCCGCGACCCCATCCATCGCGCGCAGGTTGTCCTCGTAGCGGGCCATGTAGGCGGCGAGGTCCGCGGGATGCGCGAGGACCCGCTCGAAGGACTCGCCGATCCGCTCCTCCGCCCACGCGTGAAGCTCGCCCGCGAACGGCGCTCCAAACACGAGCGCAAGGGAGCCGTCGTTCCGGCGGATCAGCACGCAATCGTGGCGCGCCGCCTCCGGGTACGGCAACAGGTCGAACGCCGGGACCGCATCGTTGAGATCCGCCATGCGCGCGGCCGCGTACCCCAGCGCATCCGCGAGGTGGCGGACGGTCTCGCCGTTCGCCAGGGCGCTGCGTTCCTCGATCAAGTCGACGACGCTGCGACCGGTGCGCGCGGCTTCGTCGCGCGCGGCGCGCAAGGCCGCCGCCGAAAAATGCTCCCTGAAGCCGGTCGCGTGCGCAGGGGCGGGCGCGTTCACTGCAGTCCTCCGGCAAGTTCGAAGATCGGCATGTACAGCAGCAGCACGATGGTTCCGATCACGGCGCCGATGACCAGCATCAGCAGCGGCTCGACGAGCCGCGTGAACCAGTCGGTCCAGCGGGCCATATCTTCCTCGTAATAGCCCGCGATGCGTTCCATCAGCTCGCTCATGCGTCCGGTGCGCTCGCCCACCCTCAGCATCCGCAGCGCAACCGGCGTCGTGAGCCCGTGCCGGACCATGGCGTCCGAGATGGTATGCCCTTGCTCGATATCGCTGACGGCCAGGGCGAGCCGGGTCTGCAGCTCGGGGGCCACCAGGTCGGAGGCATTGCGAATGGCCGCGACCACGGGGATGCCGCTGCGCAGCAGCATGGCGAGCGTTCGATACAGCCTTCCCAGGTCGTAGATACGCAGCCGTTCGCCGAGCCGCGGAATACGCCATAACTGGCGCATGAGTCCCCGCCTGACGCGGGGAAGCGTGAGCGTGCGGACGGCCGCCACGACCGAGGCGAGCATGAGGGCCGCCACCGCGATGCCATGGGACTGGATGAAGCGCCCCCAGGAAAGCATCAGTCCCGAGATCCACGGCAACTCATGCCCGATGTCTTCGTACACGGCGCTGAATCGCGGAACCACGTAACCGAGCAGGAACAGCGCAACGAGCGATCCGGCGGCGAGCAGCAGCGCGGGATAGACCGACGCGGCGACCACCTTCTTCCTGATCGAGTCGAGCTGCTGCTGATAGGCGAGATACCGGCCCAGCGCCTCGCCCATGTCGCCGGTCCTCTCGCTCGCCTTGACCGTCGCGGCGAACAGAACGGGAAACACGTTCGGCTGGCGCGACAAGGCGGCGGAGAAGCTCGATCCTTCGCTGACCGCATCGCGCACGCCCTCGAGCACCCGCCGCGTATCCTCGCGCGTTTCCTTCTCGACCAGCGCCTGGATCGCTTCGGACAAGGTGAGCCCCGCCTCGAGCATCAGGCGCAGCTCCTGGCAGAAGAGCTGGAGGGGAAACCGCGGTTTGCGGTTCCCAAACGGATTCAGGGCAAAGGGGCGCCTGATCTCCAGTACGGCGTAGCCCCGGCGCTGGGCGAGCAGGCGCGCATCGGCCGGGTCGTCGGCATCGACAGGAATCGTGACGATGCGTGATGCATTGACGAGCGCGGTGACTTCGTAGCGCATGATTACCAGTGGGTGACGTCCCGGATCTCGCCTGTCCCGCCGGGTTGACCGTCCCTGCTGTGCCTGACGAAGCCGGATCCGTTGTGCAGGCCGGGCAGGCTGTACGTGCAGTGCGGGCCCCAAGTGTCGAGCGGCACGCCTTTTCTTAGGTACACGCCCGCACCCCGCGTAGCGAGGAGTACATGGGGTGTGAAGCCCCTGGCGGTGCGGTGCCGGCAGATGTTATGGTGCCGAAACATTTCCTTCGCATTCCGATGTGCGCGCCACTGGCTGGCGTGCGACCGCGGGTGCGCCCCAAGCGGTTTCTTCCTGTCAAAAATGCGCTTGGATCACTCTATTCCTCCGTCGTCCGGTTGTCGTGCGACCCAGTGTCGCACTGGCAGGCAAGCCCCCCTGCGACAAAATGCCGCAGCCGACCACGGCCTCATGTAGCGGATGCGCCGGCCAGAAGTTGCCAAAAAATGGACCAGGCTCGACTTATGCGACAATGGGCAAAACGAGCCCGTCCCCTATCATTTCGACTCAGAACCGTTCAACGCGCAGCCACTTGGTGCGGGCCGCACCTCCTTTCGCGGCGGAATCGGCAGGCCGCTCTCAGCGACCGAAGTGCTCGGTGCGGTTGCGGACGTAGCGCCAGCGCTTGCATGATGACCCTTGTATGAACGACGCGTTCGCCCGAGCACTGGACCTTATCCGGACCAACGATCACGGGCAGGCACTGTCGCTGCTCAAGAGCATTGCCCCGGTCCCCGAAGAGCGCGCGGCGGAGATCGTGTTTTACAAAGGCTGGTGCCTCGAGTTGCTCGGCTCCGAAAATGGCGCGGAGGCTGTTGCATACTATCGGCAAGCGGCAATGCTCAGAGGCAATGTGGAAACGCAGATCAACAGCTGGTTCCGTGCGGGCTGGGTCGAGCAATCGCGTCGAGAGTTCGCGGCGGCCGAGGGATGCTTTGCCCACGCCGCCGCCTGTGCTGTGGCGCACCGCCTGCGCAATAGCACGTACCACCATGCCCGTTTCTGGCAGGCGGTGTGCCGGGAGAATATCGGGCGCTATCTGGACGCACGGGCACAGTATGCCGAGGTCGCCGACGAAGCCTCGGACCTGAGAATGGAGTGCCGCTACCGCGAGATCATGTGCTCAATCGCGGTGGGGGACTTCGCGGCTGCTCTTGCCTCCTGCGATCTCGTAGACGCCCTAACCCCGGGCGAGCTCAATCCACGCGAAAACGAACTCAAGGCGCTCCTCGCGAAGGAAGCCGCGTTGCTCAGACGGATTCTTGCTGCGAGCTGAGGGCACGATGATGGATCGCGGCCTGTCCACGTTATCCCTGAGTCCGAAACAGCTCGAACACCTCGCCTATGGCGGCGATGCAGGCGCGGTCTATCGCTACTACCGCGCACTCGCGGGCGAGGACCGTCCGGCGTATTGGAACAAGTACGTTTTGAGTCAGGCAATGTGCGAGGCGATCGATCGCTCGGAGGGCATTGATCGGGCAGTTCCCGGTGCAGAACAGGTCATTGTCGCGTTGGAGCTCGACGCTGCGTCATTTCTGGCGGACTTTGGGGAGCACTGCCGGAATACGGCGCGCTATCCGCTTGAGTTTTTCGAGAGCATCGAGCGATGGGCTGCGTATCTCCTGGAGAGAGAGCGATTCGCCGAGGCGCTTGGCGCCGCGCGCGCGGGCCTGGAGGCGGGGGCCTCGCGCTACCCGGCCACGCGCGTGGCGCTGGCGGTCACCGAGGCAACCGGCCTGGCTCGTGTCGGCGACGTGGGCAGAGCGAAAGAACTCCTAGCTGATCTGGCGGAACGGCCGTACTTGCTGATCGACCGCAATCTCACCCCGAAAATCCTGAGCAGCCTCCATCACGCGGCACTCATGAGCGGAGATAGCCGCTACTACAATCGCCTGATATGGCGCAACCTGCTCCTGTTCCACACCAATGACGTTCTCCGGCGTGCCGCCACCGAACAGATTTCCCGTACCTATGGCCATTGGTACAGGGCGCTCCTGACGCAGGACGTGCGTTTACGCGCGCGATTCCTGTATGCCCTGCATGTCGCGCACTTCGCCTGGTCCAGGAGTCGCGTCGTCAAGGCGCTCCGGCTGGACCGGCCGAGCCGGTGGGTGATGCTCGCCGCCACCTTCGCGGCGAACTATGCGCGCCCGGACGGATTGCGCCAGCCGTGGATCGCCGACACCGTTGCGCGCGGCGCGCGGGCTTCGCTACCGAAAGACACCTCCGTTATCGTCACACGCGCGATGGGTGGACTTGGCGACATCCTGACGATGACGCCTGGCCTGCATGCGCTCAAGCAAGCGGACCCGGACAGGACGGTTTACTTTGCCATACCCCGGCAATTCCACGCCTTGTTTCAAGGCAACCCGGACGTCGAGTTGCTCGACATCGAGAACGGCCGGATCGATGTTTCCCAATTCGGAGCGTGGTACAACCTTACGGATTGCCCCGCCGCGAGGGTGGAAAGTCGCACAGCACCGAATGTGAAGAAGAACCGCATCGACATCTTCGCTGCGGCGATGGGGATACGGGGCCGTGCGCTGCGCGGCATGCTGAGGAAACCACGCTACTTCGTGTCTGATTCAGAGCGGGCTTTTGCCCGGCAGTTCTTCCTCGACAATGGTCTCGCGAACCAGCCGGTGATCGGAATTCAATTATCCTCGGCCGAGTCCTACCGCGACTACCCGGCGCTCGACGTTCTCGCTATGGAGTTGGCCAGGAACCGCAAGCTGATCCTGTTTCACAATGAAAAGATCGACGGTTATGCGCACCCCAACATCATCAAAGTTGATCAGCAGCCGTTCCGCCTCGCTTTCGCTCTGGCCGGGCGGTGTCGTCTCGTCCTCGCTCCCGACTCGGCGTTGATGCATCTGGCGGCGGCGCTCGACATCCCGACCATCGCCGTGTTTGGGCCGACTGATGCGGAGGTACGGACGCGCTATTACGAACACTGCGTCGCCATGGACGCGCGTATCGAGCTTGCCTGTATCCCGTGCTGGCGCAACGAACGGATTCCGTGCGCGATCACGGGCGGACGCCAGAGCGCGTGCATGCGCCTGATCAGTCCGCAACAGATTCAAACGAAAATCGAGGGAATTTTGGGTGAGTGAGGCCGCTAAAAACTGCAAGATCTGCGGCGCACTAGCCAAGGTTGCGTTCCGCATCCCCAGCGCAAAGCTGACCGGTCAGCCCATCCCGGACGCCGCGGACGACTGTGCCTATTTCGAATGCAGCAAGTGCCAGTTTCTCTTCACGGACATCCACGACGCCGATGATCACGCGGGCCTCTACGACGACAAATACTGGGAGGGACAGGATCCCGATTGGTCCGGGCGAGTGAACCAGACACTGCGTCTTGTTTTGCTCGCCAACACGCTGATCAACAAGCCGCCCTGGGAACTGAAGATCCTGGACTTCGGTTGCGGCATGGGCACGTTCGTGAGCGCTGCGCGCGAGCAGCTTCAGATGCAGACCTGGGGAACCGACATCATCATGCCGAAGTTCGGCCGCGAGTGGTTTCTGCCGCGTGTCCAGCGCGAGAGGTTCGATATCATCGTCGCGTGCGAGGTCGTGGAGCATCTGCCGCATCCGCTCACGTCAATGAAGGAAGTGCGCGGCTATCTGGATCGCGGCGGTGTGTTCGCCTTTCAGACGGCATATTACGATCCCAAGACTTGCGGCCGGGACTGGTGGTATATCGGGCCGGCGAATGGTCATGTCTCGCTCTACAGCGCACGTTCGTTCGAGATCATCGCCGGCACCCTCGGCGTCAAGGACCGGCGCTTGTGGAATAACTACCCTGGGCTGCAGGCGTGGCAGTTCTGAACGCGGCGGGTGCGCGCTTTGCCTGGGCGCTGGCGGCAAGTCAGCTGAAGATCCGGTACCGGCACACTTCGCTCGGCATCGCATGGACGCTGGTCGAGCCGCTGCTGTACCTGGGCGTCCTCAGTTTGGTGTTCTCGACGGTCAACCGCGTCCCGCTCGAGGGTTACGCGGCATTCGTTTTTTGCGGGCTCGTTCCCTGGCGGTACCTGGAATCGAGCGCGAACTCGGGCATGGAGTCCATTGTCGGCGGGGATTGGCTGCTCAAGAAGATGCACATCTCCGCCGCGGTCTTTCCCGTGGCACGCTGGCTTTCGGCTTCCGTCGAGTTCGCGCTGGCGTTCGTATTGCTGATAGCCATTGTCCTCTGGCTGCGCCCGGGGTCGGGATGGGAGCTCGCCGCGCTGCCGGCCGCGGTGATCGTATGGGCCGCGGGCGCGCTGGGACTCGGGATGGTCCTCGCGGTGGCCTATACGTTCTTTCGCGACATCAAGCCGATCGCGCACATGGTGCTGCTGCTCGCATTCTTCTCGTCTCCGATCCTGATCATGCCCGAAGCGCTGCCCCCGGATTCCCTGTCTGCGGCGCTGATGGGGTGGCATCCGCTGACGTACTTCACTGCGCTGTTTCAGAAGCCGCTTTACTACCATGCCATGCCGGGTCTGCTCGACTGGGGCGTGAGTGCAACCGTATCCGCCGCACTGCTTCTGGCCGGCGCCGCACTGATCCGGCGGTTCGGCAGCAAGTTCTATTTCTACCTGTGACGACATGAGCGAAGTCTTTGCGCTGAACGACATCACGGTAGCATTCGACCGGCATACCGTGCTGCAGCGTAGCCTGCGGGATGCCGTGAGCGGTTGGTTTGCGCGCAAACCCAATGCAGTACTTCGCGCGCTTGATGGCGTGTCGTTGGTTGTGCGCGAAGGAGAATCGGTAGGACTCGTCGGGCGGAACGGCGCGGGGAAGTCGACGTTGATGCGGGTGCTGGCGCGGGTAATACATCCGCAGTCGGGCACCGTGACCATCGATCGCTCAAAGAGACTGGCGGCGCTCCTCGAGCTCGGGATCGGCTTCCACCCGGAGTTGACGGGCCGTGAGAACTGCTTCCTCGCGGGAGCCTTGCTCGGGCTCTCGCGCCGCGAGGTCAGGGCGCGGCTGCCGCTGATCGTGGAATTCTCGGAGCTTGCCGATTTCATCGATGAGCCGGTCAAGACCTACTCCTCGGGGATGTTTGCACGGCTTGCCTTCGCTCTCGCGACCGAAATCGAGCCACAGGTGTTGCTTATCGACGAGGTGCTCGGTGTCGGCGATCAGTTCTTCGTGCTCAAGTGCATCGCGCGCATGCAGCGTCTCATGCGGGGCGGCGCGACGACGGTGATCGTCTCGCACAGCCTCGACTTTCTCGTCGCGCAGTGCAGCCGGCTCGTGTGGCTCGAGCACGGGCGCGTGCGTCTCGATGGCGAACCGAAGGAAGTCGCGGCGGCGTACCGCGGCAGCGCCTGAGGGGCCGGCAGTCCGCGGCGCACCGTGGCCGTGGTGCGTCAAATTGAAGCACCTCATTCAATCGCAGTTCGCGTTCCGGTAAACGAGCGAAGGTTAGCTGCTAAAATCAATCGCGATGAATAGCGAAGTTGCAGGTCCTCTGGATCTGAGGGCGAGGAACGACGCGAGCCGTCATTGGGCCTGGAAGATCGGACGCGCGATTCCGCCCGGCATGCGCCGCCGATTGATGACGGCCGGCTCTTCGGCCCTGGTGATGTTGCGCAAGCGCCGGCACAGCGTGCAGCCGGGTCCCGTTACCGTGGCGGGACTGCTCCAGTCGACGGCGGGCGTTGGGCAGGCGGCGCGGCTGACGCTGGCTGCGTTCCGGGCATTGGGGCTGGACACGCGCCACCTGGACCTTTGCCGGCTGTTACATATCAACGAGCACGTCGCGGGCAGCCATGGACCCGAAGCGCGTCCGGACGAAGGCGGCACGACGATCCTGCAGCTCAATCCTCCCCAGATGCCGCTCGCTCTTGCCCTGCTCGGGGGGGAATTCGTCCGTGGCCGGCGCCTGATCGGGTATTGGGCCTGGGAACTGCAGCAAGTGCCCGCGTGGTGGAGCATGGCGTTCAAGTGCATTGACGAGCTCTGGGCGCCATCGCAATTCGTGGCGCGGGCGCTGCGCAAAGACGCGCAGGTGCCGGTGAAGGTCGTGCGCCATCCGGTGCAGCGTCCCATTGCCTCGCGCTTGACGCGCCGCGATTTCGGCATTCCGGAGGACGCGTTTGTCTGCCTGTCGGCGCTCGACGCCCGGTCCGGCATCACGAGGAAGAATCCCCTCGGCGCCGTGAAGGCTTTTCGGCGGGCGTTCGGCAGGGACCCGCGGCACGTGCTCGTGCTCAAGATCAACGAGGCGCATATGGCACCCGTGGTGATGGCGCGCCTGCAAGAGGAGGCGGCGGCGTCCGGGAATATCCGGCTGATCCTGGCGAAGTACCAGCCGCAGGACATGGCGGCTTTGATTGCATGCTCGGACGTAGTGCTGTCGCTGCACCGCTCCGAGGGTTTTGGCCTGTTGCTTGCCGAAGCCATGCTGCTCGGAAAACCGGTGGTCGCAACGGGCTGGTCCGGCAATCTCGACTTCATGCATAGCGCCAACTCGGTACTGGTCGACTACGAGCTCGTCGGCGTACGCGATGCGCAGGGGATCTACACGCAGCGCGACCAACTGTGGGCGGAGCCAAGCACGAAATCCGCGGCCGCCTCCCTGCAGGAACTGGCTTCGAATTCCACCCTGCGCGCACAGGTAGGCCATCGCGCACAGAGGGATGCCACGCAGTTTTTCAATCTGGATTCATTCCGCCGCGAGGTGGGCGACCTGGGATAGCGTAGACAGGGTTCGTCCAGCGTGTGCAGCCAGTAGATCACTCGCCTGATGCGCCAATGCAGGTCAAAAGCCAGGAATTGACCCCAGCGTTGGAACAAACAACATGCTGGTCCTACATCCCACCCCACAGCGGTCCTATGTCCGACCCCATATCTGTCCTATGTCTTTGACTTCGCGCCGGTCCTGGAGCTGACCGCACGCTGTTTTGCCTCGACCCGGAACGGGGTGTCCGGTATGCTGGCTTCATACCACCCGTGCCGCATCTCAATTGGCAAAACGAATGCTGAATATCGGGGTACTGCTTGGCGACGACATCGGGCTCGAGGTCGTTCCCGAAGCCGTCAAGGTGATGAAGGCGGCGGCGGCGAAAACCGGACTTGATGTGCAGTGGCAGGAGCTTCCCATCGGCAAGCGTGGGCACGAGCTCCACGGGCACACCATGCCGCAGGTGACGGTGGCGGCGCTGGAGGGGATGGACGGCTTCCTGTGCGGGCCCATCGGGCACGGCGCCTACCCGCGCAACGACCCGACCTGGATCATGCCGCCGCTGCGGAAGCGCCTCGACCTCTACGCCAGCATCAAGCCCGTCAAGTCGTACCCGAACATCCAGTCGGTCCACAAGAACGTGGACATCGTGTTCCTGCGCGAGGTGACGGAGGGCATGCAGTCCTCCGACACCGTGGTCGCGGGCTCCGGCGAGTTCCGTCCCAACGACGAGATCACCATAGCGGCGCGCGTCATTACGCGCACGGGCTCGAGCCGCGTCGCGCGCGAGGCATTCGAGATCGCGCGCACCCGCCCGCGGAGGACCGTCACGTCGGTGCACAAGGAACCGGTTTACCGGCTCGCCTGCGGCATGTTCGCCGAGGAATGCCGCAAACTCGCGAAGGAGTATCCCGACGTCAAGCTGAACGAAGTGCTGGTGGACGGCTTCGCGATGAAGCTCGTCATGAACCCGCAGCAGTTCGACGTGGTGGTGACCACCAACCAGTTTGGCGACATTCTGACCGATGAGGGCGCCGGCGTAGTCGGCGGCCTCGGCCTTGCCCCCGGACTGTGCGTCGGCGAGCGCCTGGCGATGTCGCAGGCAACCCACGGCTCCGCGCCGGACATCGCGGGGAGGAATATCGCCAACCCCTACGCGCTGATCATGTCGGGGAAAATGCTGCTGGAATGGCTCGGCCGCAAGCGCGGCGAGGCGAAAGCGACACAGGCGGGCAGGCTCATAGACGCAGCAGTGGACCGGGTCGTCGCCGAGGCAAAGCACCTGACGCCGGACCTTGGCGGCAGGGCGGGCACTACCCAGATGGGCGACGCGGTCGCCGCGTTGATCTAGTTAACCGTACCTGACATGCGTTAAGATTACCTTGAATCCTGAACCGCCCGGACCAATGCCCAATACGACGGAACCGCTGCGCTCCCAGACCGGCGCGGAAGATTCCTATCTCGATTTATTGTCTGAAACGCTGGGGAATCTGGACCGTCCGGCGCGCGGCCAGTTCCTGCAGAAGTTCTTCCATACCATGGCGCAGGTGGAATTGACGGAAGCTCTCAGCCTGGAGTGCTGGGACCAGGTTCTCGCTCGCCGTTTGGAGCTTGCCGTGAGTCTTACCAGGCCCATTTCCCTGAAAGCAGTCATTGTGGATGTGCTGGCGGGCGCAAACGTCCTGCGCGTTCCCGTCCTCATGGAATACGGCGAGCTGAAGAAGCTGCAGATCAATGCGGCCACGGACGCTCTCACCGGACTCTACAATCGCCGCCTGTTTGAAGAGTATTTCAGCAAGGAGTTGAACCGCGCCAAGCGCTACCACCAGCAACTGGCCGTGCTGATCATGGATTTGCACCGCTTCAAGGAGGTAAACGACCGTTTTGGTCACTTGATCGGCGACCAGGCTCTGCAGACGGCGGCTGCCACGCTGCGCAGGATCCTGCGTACTTCGGATTACGCGTTCCGCATCGGCGGCGACGAGTTCGCCCTGCTATTGCCGCAGTCGGACCGCGAGCAGGCAAACATGCTGGGCCGCCGCATTTGCGCCAGCTACGAGGCCGCCACCGTGCCGCTCAAGCTCGATTTTCCGCTGACGCTCGATTATGGCGTCTCGGTCTACCCCGACGACGGCGACCACAAGGAAGGTTTGCAGCGGCTGGCCGATGAGCGGCTCTATCAACTGAAAAACGCCAACCGCAATCCTGCATCGTCGCCGCGCGTCGTTCCGATCGATACCGGGGGAGTTCGCCCGCCCCCTGTGGGAGCGGCGGCGAACCCGGGCGGCGTCGGAAATTCCGCCGCTCCCGCCCCGGCCCCCACGGTGGTCGCCGCGGTTCCCGGCTCAACGCGCCCTGCGTCCGAAACGCGCAAGTGGGAGCGGGTCTCGTTGTTCGGCGCGCGTGCTTACGTGGTGCTGGCCGGCGACACCGACAGGACCGCCCGCGTGGTGGATCTCAGCTATGGCGGCGTGGCTCTGCAGGCCGACGCCGGTATGGATTTGCCCACGATCTTCCAGGCGGTTCTCCATTTGCCGATTGTGCCGCCCGTGAGAGTCAGTCTGCGCAGGATCTACGAGAGCCGCATAGCCGGCGGCGAGCCTCGCTTCCGCGTGGGTTGCGCCCTGATTCGCCGCTAGATCCGGTTCGGCGACATCCACGCCGAAATGTCCCAGATACAGCGTCGCAGATACGGCATCCCAGATACAACGTCGCAGGTGCAGCGCGGCAGAGGCGCCGTACCTGAGAAGTTGTACCTGGGACGCCGTACCTGGGACGTATCATCTGGGACGCCGTACCTGGGACGTATCATCTGGGACGCCTTACCCGAGACGCTGTCGTGACAATCACTCCGCCTTGATGCCCGCCATCCTCACCACTTCGCCCCACTTCTTCAACTCCGTCTTCATGTAGGCGAGGAACTCGTCGGGGCCGGATGGCGTCGGTACCGTGCCTTCGGACAGCATGCGGTCGATCACGTCCTTCTGGCTCAGGGTGGCGATGATCTCCTTGCTCAACCGCAGCACGATGTC
>Ga0137319_1000135_pt1 | contig 29322 bp, 19 predicted proteins | sample EasRivERMZT333_2_FD_104752 | JGI IMG/M metagenome (GOLD analysis project Ga0137319, IMG submission 104752) | Soil microbial communities from meander-bound floodplain in the East River, Colorado, USA - East River MetaG ERMZT333_2 | ecosystem: Environmental > Terrestrial > Soil > Floodplain ... | reverse complement strand
GCGGGCATTGTCCTGGGCGGCGTCGATCAACTGGAGCGAGGACCCAACCCCGTTGGCATTGGTGGCCCACGGCTCAACCGCTTCATAGCGCACCTGGTCAATGATCACGTCCTCGGCTGGAGTGGCGCCCGGTTTGATCAAGGTTAACGTCTCTCCATCATTGTCCAGTTCGCCAGCGAACTCATCAAAGACGGCAATGGCTGTCCCGTAGGCGGCGCCAAAGAGTGGTTTGTCTTTGGCCAGAACCAGCAGTTGGCGGTTGGTAAGGATAACGCCGGTGGGGAAGGTGTAATCCAAACCATTGAGGCGCCAATTGGAGAGGTTGAAGGCATTACTGGAGTTATTCAGCACTTCCACAAAGGAAGCGCCGGGAACGCTTGCGTTATACATGATCTCACTGATGACGACGCTGCCCGCAGGCGGGATGGCAGGACCTGTGTAAACGGCGGTGATCCTTTGGGTGCTGGTGATCGAGTTGCCGTTGATATCAATGCCTGACACCCTCATGCTGTTGGTGCCGGCATCGAGTGCCACCCGGGCCGTCCAACCGGTGACGCTGTTCCAGGTGACCGGCCAGGCCAAGCCATTGATAAGGATGTCCTTCACAAGCAAAGGCGCAGTGCCGCTCACGGTCACGAGATTGTTGTTAGTCGTGAAATTGGTGGAGGTAGTAATCGCAAAGGCCGTGTTCAAAAATGGACCAACGCCGCCTGCACCCAGGATAGAAGCTCTCCGCTGCGTCATGAAATTCGGAATTGTAATATTGGGACCGCCCTGCACCGCGGTGTAAGGATTCGCGGAATTCACGCCGTTGGCGAGTAACGCCTGATAGCGGGCGTCCATGATGGGCAGCCAATTCGCGTCCTGGAGCGGCCCGTCCGCCATCCGCTGCAGCGCCCGCAGATAGATGCGGCGGAAATGAGGGGTGTTGTAAAGGCGGCCCACCTCGGGCATGTGATCCGCGCCCGCATCGCCGCCAAGGGATAGCGTAAACAAGTCTTGGGCGGGGCCGTGACCGCTGGTGCAGCCAATCGCAAAATCAAGGTCCCACTGCAGCATCCACCACTTTCCACTGGGGGGCCGATAGGCGAAATTGTTCTTGCCACGTTGATAACCATAGCCGTCCCAATCGCCGACCACATGACGGAAGGCCAGCGTTCCCAACCATTCCTCAATTTCGAACTCTTCCTGCACGCGCTGGATATAAAGGTCAGGCGAGGTGGTGGGAACGTTGAGGGCGTCCACACCGGCGTAGAGGCTGGAGTAGTCGTCGTTGAGGCGGCGGTTGAATTTCTTTTCCCAGCTCCAGCGATAGCGGGCCTGCTTCTTGACTCCGCCGGTGGTCGTGAAGTCTTGCAAACTGGCGCTCTTGTTCGCCTGCATTCGCACCGGGGCATCCGTGAACTCAAACCAATCGTCGATCTTGAAAATCTCACCGTCATCCTCGTCCGGGAACCAACTGCTGACGTAGCTGGAATTCGGTTGCTGGCTGTCACTGTAAATCGGGATGCTACGGGCTGTGTTGTTGATGCCGTTAATGACGACATGGACAAAACGCTGGTAACTGAACGGCCAGTCCATCTGATCGAGAATTGTGAAGGCCGTTACCTCGCGCAGGGCAGTGGCATCGCGGCCACCTGGCTCCAGGGAATCAAGGTTCAACTCGTCCTGCCCCAAAAACACATCGTCTTCCGGCAGGTTCCACACGTAGCCGCAAGCGTTGCCGGTCGGATTGTTATAGCCTGGACGGATGAAAGGGCTGCCGCGGTAGCGGGCCGAGGCATTGTAAATCACGCGGAAGTTATTATAGACGACAGTGCCGTCGAGCGCTTCATTGCTGAGCACTTCGCGGGTACTCCAGGCGCTGATGTTGGCAGCCGTCATCCAAAGTCGATAGACACCCAGGTTTCCGGCGTAGGTTGGATCGCCAAAGCGGATCAAACACTCCCGCGCGGGCGCATCCGGCGGGAAGAGCGCAGTGCCAGCGGTTGGCGTGCGAGCGTCGCTGGCCTGGATGCGAAAGGCCACCAATGTGCCGGCACCCAATCCAGACAGGGTCGTGCTATAAAGGCCGTCGTTCGCGACCGCATCGCCTCCCGTTCCGTCGTCGCGCATGACAAGGTTATTCAGAGCTGCGGAAGGGTCCAGACGATATTGCACTTGCACAGAAGCGATCCTATCGGGGTCATTCACGCGAGCCGTGATCACGACAGGTTGGTTGGCCGCCGGCAGTACGGGACTATGGCTTACGTCGTAGATCGCCGGGCCCGCGTTTGCGAGCAGGCGGCTGTTGGGCTGGCCGGGCGTGCCGAGATTATTCGGTGTCGGCATGGGGAGGACTGTCTCAAGGCCAGCGCCATGAAAGCGAAAGAGCACATCAGGATGCCCTCTAAGCCAGCGCACTTTGGCGCGCACACTGGCAGTGGTGTTGGCGGTGAGGGGCGCGGTCAAGTCCGTTTCCACGTGGTTGGCTCCGTTATCACCTCCTGCCGTCGCCAGCAGGCGCATGGCGGGACTGGGGTTATTGGGACCAACCGGTTCTACAGTGGTTTGGATGTGGTTGCCTATGAGCACCCATCCGCCCAGACCTGAATTAAACGTCCCATTGGCCACGAGGTTCGGACCGGTGGGATTTTCTGCGTGCACTTCCAGATCATCGATGAGCGCCTCGCCCGCGCCGAGATTCATCACCTGCACTTCGTTGATGTCGGCGCCGGGGCTTCCACGCGGATAGATGTGATCCAGCAGCGAAACGTAAGTGAAGTTCGTCCATGTGCTCTTGGCAGTCTCATCGCTGTCGGTCCAATTGGCTACGAGACTGTTGTCACTGTTGGGATCGATCAACTCCAGGCTGCTGCCGCCGCCGTCGGCCCAGCGCGTCCAGCGCCCTGAGTCCAGATACGTTACCTCGTCTGCCAGAACGTAGTTGGCTTGAGTCGAGACAACGTTATTGTTGGTGACGAGGAAGTACTCCGGCCGGGCCAGGGCAATGCGTTCGCCGCCGTTGTCCAGGTTGCCGCCGTAATTGCCAACGGTGTTGCCGGTGTTGAGCTGCGGATATTTGGCCAGGAGATTCGTCTGGTTTTCGGCGACGACCAGATATCCATTAGCGGGAATGATCGTGTTCGGCGGGAAGGTGAAATCAATGCCATCGGTGAAGCGCCAGTTGCCGACATTCACCGGGCTGCCGCTGCGATTGTAAAGTTCCACATATTCGTCATTCTCGTCTTCCGAAATGGCATGGAACATCAACTCGTTGATCACGATTTCGCGAATCAATGGCGCGGCGTTGCTCGTCCCGGCAGTGCGGCTTGATAACTCCTGGAACGCAGGCGCGCCATCCGGATATCGTCCGCTGGAAACACCGTTCGCTTGAGCCTCAAAGACGATGGCATCAATGACTTTCGTCTGGCTCGGATTCACGAAATAGATTCGTTCTCCTCCTGAACTGAGCGCGAAACCCGTGGTGTTGGTATTCACGGTAAAGGCAGCATAGCCGCGGGCGGGTATGGTGGTCCCGTTGGGAATGCGAAATTTATTCGTGTCACGGTCGTCGCTAAGGTAAGCGCCCGAGACATCCACCGGCTGATTGCTGTGATTGTAGAGCTCGATGAAGTCTTCCAAGGGAGGATCCGTATTCGCCAGAAACTCATTGATAACCACGGCTCGCAAGGGATCGGGGTTGTAAGTGTCGAACTGTCCGGGCGAGCCACCGATGCGACCACTAGCCGCCCAGGCCCGTGGATCACCTTCGCCGTAGGAGGGCCGCGCCAAGACCAGGGAATGCCCCGCGCCATCGGCCGCAATCGGCCACGGATTCCCACCCCTGTAAGTGACTTCCAGCAACACGGCGTTACCGCGATTCCGCAAACGCACAGTGCCTTCGTCATCAGGCAGCGCATTGAGTGCGTTCCAAGGCCCGAGCACGCTGGAGATGCCATATACCGTCTGCAATCGGGCGGGGTTGCGCGCGACTACGAGGAATCCACCGGCTGGCATTATCGTGTTTGGCGGGAAGACATAATCGACGTCGCCTGAAATCCGGTAGCCTCCGATGTCCTCGGAGATCAACCCCGCGTTGAAGATCTCGACGAACTCCAGATCGTTGCTTGGCTTGGGATGGTACATGACTTCCGAGATGATCAGTCCGGTGTTACGCGTCGATGGCCCTATCGGCTCAAAAGGAACTTCCACTGTTCCTACCGCGCCTCCCGTGGCATCTCCAAGGTCGCGGAACTGCGCGGTGGCAGTCTGATTGTTCGTCGATGCGCCCGTGACGGCCATGCCTACATAGAAGATGCCGGGTGGCGCGCTTAAAGTGATCGCGCCAACCTGCGCCCAATTCTGGCCGTCCACGCCCGCGTAGCCGGTAAAGACGCTGCCAACACGTCTCAGGCGCAGCCAAGTGTTGGGATACGCAATCGGAAACGATCCGGTGTTGGTGGTCACGCCACCAGTCGCAAAGCGATATGAGAAAAACGTCCCGCTCACGCTCGGCGTGGCAAAGGTCGAGGCGTGCCGGCTGTTGGCGGCCAACGTCTCGCGCGCCATCAGACCGGCCTTCGCCCAGTTTTCACCGGCGGTCAGCGAATCGATGCGCACCTTCAAATCGAAATCACCGCTGATCTGCCGGGAATTGAAAAAGAACTGATCCGAGCCGCCAAAGATGTTCGTGCCGTCGCCGGTGACCGCATATCCGTTGCCCGCGGCCAGGGCCGAACCGGGTATCGCTGGATTGCCGATGTTAGCCCCGTTGTAAGTCGAGACTGTGAATTGAGCCTGGCTGTTGGGTGCGACTGGATTGGCTGCCGCGGACTGATCGGTGACGCCATTGACCGTCAGCGTGTAGGTCACTCCGGGGGTCATCGTGCTGACGGTCAGAACAATATTGGTCTGCGAAGCGTCCAGCACTGCGTTGGAGATAATCAGGTTGCCGGTCGCTCCGGTGACGGAGTAATTCGCCACGTTGGTGACGCTGTTCAGCGCCAAGCGTTCGGAGAATGCTGCCAGAACCTGGGTCAGGCTCGATGAGAACGCGCTGAGAAGGACGGGCGCAACGTTATCGGCGTTCACGGTCAAGGTGGCCACGCTGCTGGTTACCGAGTAGCTGACATTGCTGGCCACGTTCTGCGCGATGGCCTTGAAATTCAGTCCATTGTAGCTGAGAGGCGTGGACGGGATGTGGTAAGAGGCGGCCGTTGCGCCGGGAATGGCCACGTTATTGGTGTACCATTGCACGCTCGGCGGAGGATATCCGCTCAGGCCTACGGTGAACGCGACCGGCTGCAATTCGCCTACCATCTGGCTTTGCGGTTCATTGGTAATGGTCACGCGCATGTGCGTCCCTGGCGTGGCTGTGGCCGAGAAGTTGTCGATCTGATAAACCGTGTCCGGCGTGCCAGAGCCGTTGTCATCCGCCCAAACGATATAGAGCGGGCTGCCATTGGGCCAGGTGACGTTGATGGTGGCGGACAAAATGCCCGGAGTAGCCGTGGAGAATTGCGGAATCACCGTCCAGGAACCTGCCGCGCCTGAGAGGCTGTATTAGGCTCGGTGACCATCCACTTCTTCGGTCACTGGGAGGGAGCGGCCGAGAGTATAGCTGATGTTCGCGGCGATAGCCTCACCGCCGAGATTGTTGACCAGGGTGCACATCAGGAGGGTCGCCCCGTTGCCGGTAGGGCGGGTCTGCAAGTAAAGCCCCGTCGAGCTCCACGCGGCCGGACCAACCGCAACGGGCGGATCACCGGCATCAGAGCCTGCTTGCGAAGTAATGCTGCTGGCGGCCACGTTGGTTATGCCCCCGTCTAACCCTGCAGCGCTGGTAAAGTCGCCCGAACCGGCTCCGAAGGAAAGTGTGGACCAATCCGCTGACGGCGGCTGGGTACCGAAGTTGTTGGTGTAGCCGCCACTGCCAACCGAAGCGGCGCTGGCGCCAGTAGTCAGCCCGCCCGCAGTCAAGAGGAGGACCGTCACGCTCAGCAAGGTAAAACTGAGAACGCGGCATTTCAGTGATGTAGTTCGCATAGGTTTCTGTGGTTTGCTGTGCTGGTGGGACCTGGCGGCGGAACATCCGGGCCGCAGGCACCATCCATCGACGGGAATCATGGAGAATCCTTTGACCATGAAGAGCACAGTCGCGAAGAGATTTGGACGAGCACTGGTCTCTGCGCCCAACGACCGGGCAAAGCATGAACGTCTTTCCGCATGGGTTACAGACAGACCTTACTGAAGTTACTTTTTAAAATCAACAGCCAAGAATGGTTTTTCCAACAGCACGATAAAGATCCTGGCGCGGCAGGATTGCAAGCGACCGCGCGCGTAAGCGTTTCGCACGGTCGCACGGCTGGAGCATAACCAACACGGCTTTTTGCGCCTGGATCCTTACGGCGTTATACCTTCAGTCCAAACAGCCGCTGATGTTCCTGAATCGCGTAGCGGTCCGTCATTCCGGCCAGATAATCGCAGATGGCCCGATGCCAGCCATCTTTGCGGGCGCGTTTGCGGGATTGTTCGCCCACCTGATCGTGGTGCTGCAAATAATACACGAAAAGTTCCTCGAGCATTCGCACCGCGCGGCGATTGGGCTCGTAAACTTCCGGATTGTAGTAAAGATGCTTGTAGAGATAGTCCCGCAGTTCCAGGTTCAGCGCGCGCAGCTTGGCGCTGTATTGCACCAGCGGTTTGCTCTGCAATCGCACGGCGTCGGCGGACTCGACCGCCGCAGCGAAAAGCCTTTGCTCCGTGGTGTGAACGACGTCCTTAACCTCCAGGTCGATGATACAGCGAATGATAAAGTAGCGCCTGCTTTCATCCGGCAAGTGGCCGTAGCTCTTCTTGATTGACCGCGCAGCCTCAGCCCAGGTTTGCACGTCGCGGAGCAACTGGGCTTCGGACAATAGACCGGAGGTCAAGCCATCATCCAGGTCGTGGCTATAGTAGGTAATTTCGTCGGCGATGTTGGCCACTTGCGCTTCCAGAGAGGAAGACTTCGCTTCAAACCCTTTGCGCCTGCCCGGATGATCGTAACTGGTAAAATGCTTCACTAATCCTTCCCGCACCTCCCAACTCAAATTCAGGCCCATAAAGCGCGGATACTTCTGTTCCAGCAACTCCACGACGCGCAGACTTTGGCGATTGTGCTCGAAGCCGCTGTGGTCTTTCATCAAGGCATTGAGCGCCGTTTCGCCTTTGTGGCCGAATGGCGAATGCCCCAGGTCGTGCGCGAGAGCGATGGTTTCAGTGAGGTCCTCATTCAATTTCAATGCGCGCGAAATGTTGCGGGCGATAGCGGCCACTTCCATCGTGTGCGTCAGCCGCGTGCGCAAATGGTCGCCCGTGCCGTTGAGGAAAACCTGCGTCTTGTACTCCAACCGCCGAAAGGCGCGCGAATGAATGACGCGGTCGCGGTCGCGTTGATATTGGGTGCGCCACTCCGGCGGTTCCTCGTCGTACTGGCGGCCACGCGTGTCGGCGCTGAACTGAGCGTAGGGCGCGAGAATCTGCCGCTCGCGGTCTTCCAATTCAAGGCGCGTGCAGGGCATGGTGGAGGGACCGCCAAAGCGGTGAGGCGCTTAGACGGCTGGCAGTGGTTCGCTGCCAGCGAGCAATTCCTGAACGGAAATCCCGCGCAACTCAAACAGGCGGCGAATCGTGTCCTCAATCAAATTATTCGGGCAGGAGGCGCCGGCGGTGATGCCTACGGTTATTTCGCCAGCCGGCAGCCAGTGGTGCGTCTCAACTTCTTGCTGCAGATGCTGATTGTAATGAACGATCAGGGCGTCGGAAACCATCTTGGCGGCATTCTTGATGAAGAAGGTCGGCAACTTGGCTTCGCCCATCTCTGCCAGGTGCGACGTATTCGATGAATTGTACCCCCCGATCACCAGCAGCAAATCCATCGGTTCGCGCATCAGCTTTTGCAAGGCATCCTGGCGATCCTGCGTCGCGCCGCAAATGGTGTCGAAAAAGCGAAAATGTTTGTCGAGTTCGCCCGCGCCGTACTTCTGCTCCATGGCGGATCGGAGCCGGCGTTGCACCTCCTCGGTTTCGCCGCGCAACATGGTCGTTTGGTTGGCGACTCCAATCGCCTGCAAATGGACATCCGGATCAAAGCCGGGCGAATAGGCGCCTCGGAACTTTTCCAAAAACTCCTGCTTGCTGCCGGCATGCACGATGTAGTTACAGACGTAGTCCGTCTCCGCCAGGTTGAACACGACCAGGTAATGTCCGGTGCCGTAAGCCGTCGCCTGGGAGGTCGTCGCCTTGGTTTCTTCGTGTTTGGCTTTTCCGTGAATGATGCTCGTGACGGTCTCCTTGGAGTATTGCCGCACACGCTTCCAGACGCTCATCACGTCACCGCACGTCGTATCCACCAAAATGCAACCCTTCTCCTCCAACTTGCGCCGCGTGCTCACTTCGGTTCCGAAGGCGGGAATAATGACGACGTCTTCATAGCACAGTCGTCCAATTTCCTCTTCGGTCGGCTTGTTGGAGATCGTGCAGATGCCCATGTTGCGGATCTGGTCGTTGACCTCCGGGTTGTGAATGATCTCGCCCAATAAATAAATGGGCTTTTCCTGCGGGAAAACCTTGCGGGCGGCATACGCCAGGTCGATCGCTCGCTCGACTCCATAGCAAAAGCCGAACTCCTTCGCGAGCTTCACGGTCAAACCGCGCGCGGAGAGGATATGTCCTCCGGCACGAATTCGATCCACCAACTCACTGCGATAATGGGAGAGGACCTGCGCCTGTACGGCCTCCATTATGTCCGGACGGCGCAAGTTGATTTTTTGGGGCGCTGCTGGAGCATGCGTTGACATACGCGGCAATTTAGCACCCGGCAGGGAAGCGTCGAGAAGAAAGCCGAGACGCACAGATAAGCACCAAGATCCAAGCCCCAAGTTCCAAAGAAGCTCCAAGCTTCAAGTTCCAAAATGGCCGTCTGCCTCAACCCACTTCCAGATCTCAAGTTGCGGTCCTTTGTGGGTTTGGTGCTTGGGGTTTCTCTGGCACTTGGTGCTTGGGATTTGGAGCTTTGTCAACTGACTTGCCTCGAAAACCAGAGAGTCTTAGCGAATCAGTCCGCCACCGCCAAATCCATGGCTCGCGTATAGTAGAGAATCCGCCCGCAGTTCGGACAGGTTACAATCTCCTGTTCCGCCAGCGAGTTGCTGCTGCGTGGCGCCCGCATCAATGAGGGCTTTCAGTTCGTTGAACTGGTTGCGCAGTTCCGCCGAACTGATGCCCGCGTTGCTGACCGGCAGTGCCGGATCGAAAGGCACGCAGTTCTTCAGCCTGCAAAGGTGACGCTCACGATGTCACTGTCCAAGCCGATCTCGTTATCGCCGACCATCCCGCGCGCCATGTATTCGCGCACTTCGGGCACGTTGGCTTGGGCCAGCGGCGCGGTGTCGAAATAGGGTGGATTGGTGTCGCTGCCGATCTTGCGCCATGTCGGCGTTCCGCGCAGCCGGCAATAGACCGTCACGCCATCCACGCCACGCTTATTGAAATCAATTTTGATTTTGCCCGCATCGATGGATGCCTTGATCACCGGCTTGTAAGTCGCCGGATCGAATCCTTCTTCAGCGCCTTTCAATTTGAGGACCGCTTCGCTGCCGGAAGCTGGAAAGCCGGACAACGTTTTCCAGTTGCGCACCTTGGCGCGTATCTCCGCGAGGTTCGTTGCTTCGGTCGTGCGTTCCACTTGACGCGCGCCGTCAATGGACGCAGCGGCAGTGTCGGTGGCTTCGATTTTGGCAATCACAGCATCGGCCAATGCTTTGGCGGCAGTCGCTTCAGCGGCAGTTAAACCAAACTTCGGCCCTTCGTTGGCGACGTTGTCGCTGAGATTTTTGTACCAGACGTAACGGTCATTGCGCTTATTGGGGACGTAGTCCATGTGTTTTCCTTTTTCCTTGGGCGGCAGTGGCGGCGGCGCAGGCGACGGAGCGTTGGGCGGCTGATCGTAGTGATGACCTTCGTCGTATCTCCAGCCCTGGTCGTATCTGATGACTCCATCTGGCATGCATCGTTGCCACCTGAGTGCCCGTTGTTTTTCCGATCGTGGCAGATACAGCCAGAACCGCGGCACCCTGCCAAGACCGACGATTACGGACGGCTGACGCGGGAAAATTACGGATAACGCACGGACTCAAGCGGCCAGCCCTCAGGCTAAAACGGCCAGCCCACGGGCTCATGCGGCCAACCTTCGGGCCACCGTCGTGAACCCACGGGTTTCATGCAAAACCTACGGGCCGACGCCACGAACCCGCAGGCTAGTCCAACCAATCCGTGGGCTGCCGGCACGAACCCTTGGGTCTTGGCCAAAACCCGTGGGCTGGCACGACGAACCCACGGGCCAGCCGGGCCGGGCCCAAGGGCTGAGCTGTTCACAATCAAGCATTTGCGCGTTTTGAGGCGGGTTTCAGGCGGAAAACCGAGGGTTTGACGGAAAATGATTCGGGCGGCGGACGCCAAGGAGGTGAGGTTTGGGGAACCGGGTGACTTGCATCGTAATGAATGAGCCGGCTTTTATTTCACAGGGGCTGGCTGCAACGAGGTTCGTATCGGAGCGTTGGTGGTGGCTGCCGTACCGCTTTCCAGGAGGTTACTCAAGGCCGGGAAAGCGCTCGCCGCATTCGCACCGAAATCGGCCAATGATTTCGCAGCCCACGAAGAAACATGATCGGAACGGTCTTCCAATAAGGGGAGATCGGCGGGTTCGCCAATAGCCGCAAGACATCGAACCGCCGTGAACGCATGTGCGGGGTCGCCGAGCAGCCTGGTCAACTCTTCCACAGCGGGTGCGGCCTCCGTTCCTAACGCTTCGAAACCTGCGATGGCGAGCTGCTGAATGTCTTCTGCTGAACGCATCTTTTTTAGAAAGGGGATATTCCATTTGTCACTCTCCTCGATCATCCAGGAGCGAACAGGGCCATCGCCGGCTGCGGCCATCTTGAATAAAATCGGCGTTACTTTGTTCGCTTTCATCGCGCGAACGGCTTTCTGAGCTTCCTCAAGACGTTGAGCCTCCATCAATGGAGTCTCATGGCATTGCGTCAACCAACTCGTGAGCGTTCGGCCTCGATAAGTCGGCTCGCGAGTACCGAGAAGCGAAATCAGCGAACTGAACACCAACACAACGGCGAGTCCAATAATAACGCGACGTTTGCCGTGATTAAGCAAACCGCAGCGAAGCATCCGAAAAAGTTTCATTGCTCACTTGCTTTTCAAAGATTCGGGCGACGGACGCCAAGGAGGTGGGGGTTGGGGAACCCCGCTGAAGAAACGTCACGCCACCCGAATCAATCTGCCCAATAATCATTCTCTACGGTCATGGGCGCATCGATTTGCGGCGGAGCACGCCAGATGTTCGTATTTGCGCGGTGGTTGATGTAGAGCGCTTTTAACCTCTTGGTAGTGGCGTCCACTTCTGCCGAAGCTCGGAAGGCTCCCTGATTCGGCTCCTGCCAAATTAAGAAATACCTCGCAAAGAGGTTTGTCCCATATTTCCGAGGGGGCGCGACTTGGGGCGGCTCATCGAGATGGAGGAGTTTTGCGGAGTAGCCTAGCCGCTTCACTATCTCCCTGACGAGAGACGTAGCTTCTTTTGCACTCATATTGTCCTTTCCGTAGAAGTCTTCGACTCGGCCTTGCTTATCGCCCGGAATTCGATAAGCGTCGTCTGCGTAGAAAGCTGTTACCTGTCCATGATGGTAATTAAAGCGAGCGCCATTTTTGAGATACACGACCGCCATGGGGTCGCTATCAACCAACCCACAAATGTAACGAGCCATATCCACGTCATTCGTAGTAACGGGGAGCCGTACAGAAAAGCCAGCCTTCTTGATGTAATCTGAAAGCTGCGGCAGAATCGCGACCAAAAAGGCGTTCGAATAGGCTGCACTGACAGGAAGTATTTTTCGTCCTCCCCGATAGGTGGTCTGCGGTCCCTTTCCGATTACAGGGGGATGAACGTCAATCTTCGGATCTGGCCGCCATGTATTCGTAGTGTGCAAACTCATCATCTGAATCTGCCCGGTGGAGGCGTCCACTTCCAAATCAATACTGGTTGCAGAACTTTCGCGGGGACGCTCATCCGGTTTCACCCACCGGATTCGGAAACGCGGAACAACATTTTTCCCGCTCCTGGGCGGCTCCGTTATTTCGGGAGGGCGGTCCGCATGGAGCATCGCGTCGGTATAGCCCAACTTTTTGATGACTTCATGAGCGATTTGCAGCGCCTGTTTTTTGGTAATCTTCACGGTGCCGTAAAACTCCGGTATGCGGTCGGGGTCTTGCAGCGAAAAATAACTGCGAGGCGAGCGATACAACATCACCCGCCCCCGGTCGAAACTGAATCGATGGCCGTTGGTCAAGAATACACCACCGCCAATGTGGTCCGAGCGTGGGGAACAGCCGAAACGCTGGACCTGCGCGATCGTGACTGGTTGCGGAATAGGCAGATCGAGCCGTTTGGCGAAATCCGACACGTGCGGCATAATCGCCAACAGCACCGCATTCGAATACTCTGCTGTAACTTGGAACAGTTCGAACATATTCGATAGTCACGATTCTGCCGGGCCAAATCTGAATCCCCGGCAGTTGTCTTGGTCTCAAGGCCAGTCAGATCTGTGATTGAATTCGTCAATTCTCAGATCATCATAGCCGTAAATCTGCAAATGCTCTCCGGGCTCGATGGAAAGGCCAGAAGGAGGCAAATCATTTTTCGCGTCTTCCAGAGCATCTTTTAATCTCTCGCTCGCTCCTAACTCGTCCCAGTAAAAGAGGAAATTGGTAATGAAGAATGGCACCTGCCAGGGAATTTCATCGTCGTATGTGACGCCATTACGGACAACCTGCCCGGGAAGCGCGTAGGGCACATCTACATCGTAACCGACAAATGCGGCGGGCCGAATTCCAGTATTTTGATAGTAGATCAATGCAAACCTACCCGGACCGTGAATACCGAAGGCGTCATCCAAGCTGCCATTGGCAGTGCTGCAACCATCGAGAAACACAAAACGGTAACGATGGTGAATCAAGGCCGCGAGAGTGCCCGCGTAGATGTTGGCTATCGATACCGGGCCGCCGTGTCCGTTATAATAAAAATTCCGGGAATTGGTACGGGACAAAAAATTCTCCAACAGGAGCGCATCCTTTGCGAGCGCCAAGGCGGTGATGTTCGTGTCCACGTGATTGGTTTTTTGATAACGCAATGGATAAGTCTGCCCAACGTCATTGGTGCTGCCCGGCGGCGGATAATAAAGCAAGTAACCGCCATAGTTGTCGGAAATCAAAGCAAAGTAGTTAATTGACCCTTGCATATCGTTGTTTTCGCTGTACTCGAATTTGAAAAAGTCCTGATATGCGATGACCCATTAACCTTGATCTGGCCAATCTCTTTTCTTCTGCTTTTTGGGCGGAGTTTTCCTGGACGCGGCACTAGCGAGCCCGGCGCCACTGACGGTGACGATGGAACTGAACTCAGGGTCAACATCCGCATTTGTCCGGGTATTCCCGTTCATATCCACCATATTCCAATATGCCGTAATCGTTCCGTCAGTCGTGTGACCCGTCAGGGTCTGAACGAGGTTGCTGCCTACATCGTAGATGTCAATTTCCCAATCAACATCGCTGCCGGTCGTTTTCAAAAAGTAAGCTGAAATGGGTGCTTCGCCTACTGCTTGTTCCCATTGCGGATAATAAATCTGGTTAGAGACGGATACTGTGACTGGGTCGCTTTGACGGCTGACAAAGACATGATTGCCGTCGGGAGAACCGGGATTTTGCCAGGTCACCTCAATTTGAAAGGTGTGAGCTCCATTTTCCAAAAAGCCTGTATCGATCACGAACTGCCAGGCCCCAGGGACCGCAACAGAGAGGACATTTGCGCCCGCAAATTTGACGCCGTCAACCAACACGATTGCGCTGTCTAAAATGCCTTCTGCATTTCCGGCTTCAAATGCCACATTGACGGAACCGGAGAGTGTTACGTTTGTGAGATTCGTCAGGCCAACTACATGAACGCCATCCCTCACCACCTGATAGAATCCGCTGTCCGGGGCCGACTGGATGGAACTGGATTCGCCGGAAGAGGTACTTTCAGCGCTGCTTGTGGCAGTCTGCGTCGACGGTTTGCCTTCCGCCTTCCAACGCTCACGATTCGCTGCCGCCGTTGCAATTGCCTCTTTGAGCATCCTCAACAGCTCTTCGGCCATTTCTTGCGCTCGCTTGTAAAGCTCTTCGCGTCGGGCAACGCGTTCTTCTTCGGTCAGAGCGGCGAAACTTGAGCTTGGTTGTCCTCCAGCCATCGCGGACTCGCCGGAACAGCCCGTAACGACGCCCGCGTGAATGAAAGCTGTCCGATTTGTTGCGATGGCAGCGGGAAGCGTGTTTGTCAGCGTCACCCAAGGTGTGTTCGTGTCCAGTGTGGGGCGATGCTGCACAATGTACAATTCTCCCTCCACGCTTGGCCATGAAAGAATGACGTTCGGGCATTCGACTGAAATTTTCAGCTCTTCGATGGCGAGGGTGTGAAATGTTGACGCAATCAGCGCAATGGCAGTGACGATAACTCCTTGTTTGATTCTCATTTTCTTTTGTTTGTTTGCGAAACCTCCAACCACGGAAACAGAAGGGGCGCGAACCCAACGCACCCTCGCTCGAGGCACCGCGAAGCGCCCTTCCGGAAAGTACGCCAAGCCGCGCCCGAGTGGGCGCAGACTTGGCAAGGTTTCGGGAAGAAAATTTCGCGGTTTTCGAACGAGCCTGTAGCCAAAGCCACGCAAATAATTTTCTTTGTTTTTACATACGCTGGGAAACTGTCCTCCCTTTGCGAGCGGTGTATGTAAAGCGCAACCCTTCTTCCGACAAGAAATTTTTTGAGATTTTTTTGGGGCGATGTAGTCGGAACGCGGGCGCGCCATTTCCGCAACAATTCGCTTGAGAAACGCTGTTCAATCTGAATGCTTTTGTGTATGCTGACTGACGCCATGCACACCTGCTGCGGACCGAGTGGCCCTGCAACACGGCCCACCACACGGGTTTGGGGCGGCGAATTCGGTCGCAATGCCCATGAGCGAAGGATCCAATGGCCGCGACCATAATCCACATGGCTTTTGTATGTGGGTGGCGGGCGGGGGCGTGAAGGGTGGCCAGGTTATTGGTGCCACCGACGCGGTGGGTCTGCGTGCCGCGGAGGAAAAAACGCACGTGCATGATATTCACGCGACGATCCTGCACCTGCTCGGGCTGGACCACGAACGGTTGACGTTTCGCCACGATAGCCGCGAGCAACGGCTCACCGATATCGCCGGGAACGTGATTAAAAAGGCGCTCGCCTAGGAATGCGTTCCTCCTTCATTTGCTTCTCAATTATAGTGGACTCACTCCGCCACTGCCAAATCCATGTCCCGCGTATAGTAGAGAATCCGTCCGCAATTGGGACAGGTGACAATCTCCTGCTCGGCCTGACATGTCACCACGATCTGCCGGCTCAATTGCATGTGGCAGCCACCGCAAACTCCGTGCTGAATCCCCACGACTACCTTTTGTCCTTTGTGTTTGAGAAGTCGTTCGTAGCGTCGGCGGGTTTCTTCATCCACCACTTCGGACAATTGTTCGCGGTTGGCCTGCAACTCGGTCAGTTCCTTTTTCAGATTCTGTTCGCGCGTGGCCAGATCGGCCAGGACGCTGTCCGTATTCCGCTTCATCTCGGTCGCAAGCTGATTGGCGGTCGTGACCTGTTTCTGCGCCGCCTCGCCTTGCTCCATCAGATCGAGTTGTTGATCCTCCAACTTCCTGATGACCTCCTTGCACATCTCAATTTCGTGGGCCAGTGCGCGATATTCCTCGTTCTTTTTGGTTTGAAATTGTTGAAGGGAGTACCTATCGATCATCTGTTTCTTGGCATCGACCTCCAATTCCAGCTTCTTGCGTTCGGATTCCAAATGCTTGACCTCATGCTTGCCCGCATCCAGAGCAGCCTGAGCCGCTCCGGCCTTGGCTTGCAGTTGCTGCCGTTCCGAAGGGATATGGCTCAGCTCGTCTTTTACCAGCAAAATCTTGTGGTCGCGGTCCTGAAGGACAAGTATTTTCTCAATGGCTTCGAGCATGGGTCGCTGTTTTGTTGCGTAACTCAGGAAAAAAATATCGGCCACTCTGCGCGAAGTCAACTCGCGCGACGAGGAATCTGAAAGCGCGCGATTTTTGAACGTTTTGCCCTTGGCTCGATCCAAGAAATTGCAACTTATGAGGATAAACCGCATGAACATGTTCGTGAGAATTCTGGCTGCGACCTGGATGTTCGCAGTCGCCTGTGCCCCGGCTCTGGCCAAGGAAGACAGCGCTGCCCTTAACATGGCCCGGCAGTTGAACCAGGCGTTCATTGAAGTCGCAGACAGCGTTTCTCCGGCAGTCGTGGTCATCAAAGTCGCTCACAAGCACGACGCGAGTGCTTTCGACGACGAGGAGAACCCGCTCTGGGATTTAATCCCGCGCCAGTTTCGGAGACAGCTCGAAGAACAGCGTGAGAAACAGAAGCGCGAAGGCAGGGAACGCCCGCGCGAACCGGTGTTCGACGGGCAGGGCTCTGGCGTCGTCATTCGCGAAGAGGGCTTCATCCTGACCAATCGCCACGTCGTGGACGGCGCCGAGAAAATTCAAGTCCGCTTCAAAGATGAAAGCCGGTGGTACGACGCGGAAATCCGCGGCGTCGATTCGCAGTCCGATGTGGCCGTGATCAAGATCGATCCCAAAGGCAAAAAGTTGACCGTCGCGAAGCTGGGTGATTCGGACAAGATTCGCGTCGGTGAATTCGCCATTGCCATCGGGGCGCCGTTTGAACTGGACTATAGCGTCACATTCGGCCACGTCAGCGCCAAGGGGCGTTCGGGCATCATCAACGATCCGGCGATGGATCAGGATTTCATCCAGACGGACGCCAACATTAATCCTGGCAACAGCGGGGGTCCGTTGGTCAACATCGATAGCGAGGTGATTGGCCTTAACACCCTCATCCGTGGCTTGCGTACCGGCATCGGCTTTGCCATCCCGATCAATCTGGCCAAGGAAATTTCGAGCGAACTCGTGACCCATGGCAAATATGTGCGGTCCTGGCTTGGGATCGGCATTCGCGCGCTCAAAGACCATACCGAATACCGTGAGATGATCCCGGGAGTTAGCGACGGCGTCGTGGTGACGCAGATTCAGCCGGAGGGTCCTGCGTCCAAGTCGGACCTCAAACCGACCGACGTCATCACGGCGGTGGATGGCAAACCAGTGGCAACGGCACAACAACTGAAGAATGAGATCCGTTCCAAGAAGATCGGACAGAACGTCACGCTCGATGTGCATCGCAAAGGCAAGAACATCAAAGTAAAAGTCAAACCCGATGCCTGGCCCGACGACGCAGTTCCCGTGGCCAACAAACAGCTCCCGGCGGAAGAGGAAGGCGCCAGGAACTTAGGTCTGACTGTGAAGTCGCTCACCCGGGAGCTGGCCGATCAGTTCGGCGTGGACAAGATTGAAGGCGTTGTCGTCACCGAAGTGGAGCAGGGGAGTCCGGCGGGGCGCATCGGCCTGCGGCCTGGCGACATCATCACGGAAGTCAACTACAAGCCCGTGAGCACTCTCAAGGAGTTTCGTGACGCCCTGAAGAGCGGCGATCCTCAAAAAGGGCACATCATCAACTTCACCAGCCGGGGCACGAGCAAGTTTGAGATTCTCAAGGATAGTGGTGACTAACTCCTCCCACACCTCTCTCCTGAGGGTGCGCCGATTCGAAAGAGCCGGCGCATTTGTTTTTTGGTTAAAGCGTTAAAAGGTTAGAGTGATTGCCAAAAGTAATTTCCGAAAAGGTGGGGCAAACCTGCCGGTTTGCCGCGGCGCCCGGCAGGGCGTCGCCCACCTTTTCGGAAATTACTTTTGGCAATCGATATAAAAGGTTAAATCGTGATTTCGTAGAGCTGATGGCATTTCGGTGGACCCTTTGCCGGCGCATATCCTCGACCGGGCGCCGGGTCGCCGATTTAACGATTCAACCTTTTAACGATTTAACTTTAACCATTCAACGATTCGATTGCAGTTTGTCCTTCACTCAGCTACACACCACCCATGCGTTTCATTGGCGGTCTGATTGAAAGACTTCAACGACATCCCAAGCGGATTGTCTTTCCCGAAGGGACCGAACCGCGGATTCTCCAGGCCGCCCGACAGTTTTATTCCTTGCGGCTCGGCGCGCCGATTCTTCTTGGCGACCGCACGGTCATTAAGGCTGCGGCCGAACGATTGAATCTTTCCCTCGAAGGCGTGCGCATCATCAATCCGGCTGAAAGTGAGGAATTGGAAAACTTCGTGCAACGCTACGAACTGTTGCGCCGCTACAAAGGCATCAAGGTGAAAGAGGCGGGCCAGGCCATGCTCAATCCAAATTATTACGGAGCCATGATGGTGGCGATGCATCAGGCCGATGGATTTGTTTCCGGAGCAAGTGAAATCACCGGGAGCACGTTGCGGCCACTCTTTCAAATCATCAAGGTGGCGCCGCAAACGACCACCGCTTCGAGTTGCATGATCATGGAGGTGGAAGACACGCGTTTCGGCGACAATGGCGTCATGTTCATGGCCGATTGCGGTGTCATTCCCGAACCGAGCGTGGAACAGCTCTCGGACATCGCTTTCTCGACCGCACAACTGGCCAGGCAATTACTCGGCACCCGTCCTCGCGTCGCTTTGCTTTCCTTCTCTACCAAAGGCAGCGCGACCCATCCTTCCATCGGCAGAGTGCAAGCCGCCACCGCGCTGGCCCAGCAAAGGGCCCATCAGAAAAAGCTCGAAGCCGATTTCGACGGAGAACTTCAAGTGGACGCCGCGCTGGTGCCGGAAATTGCCGGCCGGAAAGTTCCCGAGAGCAAGGTTGCTGGTCGGGCGAACGTGTTGATCTTTCCGGAGCTGAACGCCGGCAATATCGCCAGCAAGCTCGTTCAGCACGTCGCGCGCGCCAATGCTTACGGCCAGATTCTGCTTGGTTTGGATCGTCCTGCGGCGGATGTCTCGCGCGGCTCCAACGCTCACGACATTCTGGGTGTGGCGGCCATCGTCGGCGTGCAGGCCATCGCTTACCAACAACTCTATCCCGAAGCAGGCAAGCGATTGCCAGGAGAATAGCCGCCTTATGCCGTCTCGACCTTCTTCCCTCTGTTCTCTTATTCTTACTCCTAATCTTAATCTTAATCTTAATCTTTCCACTTCTTTAGCGACGTGCGTTCAGGAGAGGTTAAGATTAGGAGTAAGATTAAGATTACGATTGGTATGAATACCGAAACTCCACGGGTCTTCATCGCTGCCACCCGCCAGAACGACGGTAAAACCACCGCCTCGCTCGGCTTGCTGGCGGCGATGCAAAAATTCTATCCGCGCATCGGCTACATCAAGCCGGTCGGCCAGCGCTTCGTCGAAATCGAGGAACAAAAGATTGATGAGGACACGGTTCTGATGGACCATGTTTATCAATTGAACTGCCCGCTCATGGACATGAGCCCAATCGCCGTCGAGCCGGATTTCACTCGAAAATATCTCCAGTCGTCCAATCGGGAAGCGCTGGTCAAGAAAATCGAAAAGGCTTTCGATCGGGTGGCCTGGGAGAAGGATTTTGTGCTGTGCGAAGGGTCGGGCCACGCGGGCGTTGGCTCGGTATTCGATCTGTCCAATGCTCAGGTGGCCAAGATTCTGAACTCGAAAGTCGTCATTGTGTCGCAGGGGGGCATCGGCAAGCCCATTGATGAGGTCTCGTTGAATCAGGCGCTCTTTGACCGGGAAGGCGTCGAGGTCATCGGCATCATTTTGAATAAGGTTTTGCCCGACAAGGTGGATTATGTGAGCGACTTTGCCCGGCGTGGGTTGAAACGGAAAGGGTTGGACCTGCTCGGCGTGATTCCCCACCAACGCATCCTGTCGAGTCCAACCATGAACCAAATCTGCGAAGACTTGGACGCCGAACTCCTCAACTCGTCGCGCCAAAAGCAGAATCTGGTCAGCGACGTGGTGGTCGGGGCGATGGGCGTTCATAACGCGATGCGCTATTTCAAACCGGGCGTCTTGCTGATTACGCCGGGTGATCGGGGTGACATCATTCTGGCGGCTGCGACCAAACTCGGCGACGAAGGAGAAGCGAAGCTGGCGGGCATCATTCTCACGGGGGATCTGCGGCCGAGTCAAAGCGTCTTGAAGGTGATCAATGGCATGCCGTTTCCCGTGCTGCTGGCGCACGAGGACAGTTATGAAGTCGCATCCGTGGTGCACGACCTCAGCGTCAAGACTCGCCCGGACGACACCGAAAAAATCTCCATCATTCGCGATCTCATCGCCGAGCACGTCGATGTAAACAAGATTTTGAAGGCGCTTTGAATGTTGCAAGCTTGAGGGCCGAAGTTGGGACAGGAATGCGACTTCTGGCAAAAATCATAAATCATAAATCGCAAATCATAAATCCTGGTGTCCTCTCCCCTCCCCATAAATCCAGCCCTTCAGAACCTGCCGGTTTATCAGCCGGGCCGTCCCATCGAGGAAGTAGCCCGCGAACTTAATCTTCCCGCCGAGGAGATCATCAAGCTCGCTTCGAACGAAAATTCCCTCGGCCCGTCGCCCATGGCGCTGGCCGCCATGGAGAAAGCGCTTCGCCAGGCGCACCTCTATCCGGACGGCAACGCCTTTTACCTGAAGCAAAAGCTGGTGGACAAACTCGGCCTGGCGCCGACGAACCTGATCCTGGGCAACGGCTCCAACGAAATCATCGAGTTTGTCGGTCACGCGCTGATGCACCCGGACGTGGATGTCATCGTCTCTCAATACTGTTTTGCGATTTACCCGATCATCGCCCGGCTCTTTGGCGCGGACGTGATTACCGTCCCGGCCAGGGATTACGGACACGATCTGCCTGCCATGCTCGACGCGATCACGCCGCAAACGCGCGTTATCTTCGTGGCCAATCCGAACAACCCGACCGGCACGCTTGCTCCCCGCGAGCACGTCGTCCAAATGATCAACGAAGTGCCAGAGAACGTGCTTCTGGTGATGGATGAGGCCTATATCGAGTTCCTTGAGGAGGCGATGGACCTCCTGCCGCTGATTCGCAACGGTCAGAAACCAAACCTGCTTTTGATGCGGACGTTTTCCAAAATTTATGGTTTGGCTGGGCTGCGCATCGGTTACGGCGTCGCGCAGCCGGAATTGATCGGCGCCTTGGAGAGAGTGCGCCAGCCGTTCAACATCAACTCCCTGGCCCAAATCGGCGCGACGGCCGCCCTGGATGACATCGAGCACGTGACTCGCACTCGGCACAATAATTTCAACGGCATGAGATTTCTGGAACAAGGATTGCACAAGCTCAAACTGAAATATGTGCCATCCGCGGCGAACTTCCTGCTCGTGAAAGTGGGCAACGGCCAGCGCGTGTTTGAAGAACTGCAACGCCAGGGTGTGATCGTGCGTCCGATGGCCGGGTATCAGTTGCCGGAGTTCATCCGCATCTCCGTGGGCACGCCGGCTGAGAATTCGCGCTGTCTGGCGGCGTTGGAAAAAGTTTTGGCCCGTTAAAGTCATCAAGAGTTTGTTGGAGCAAACTTTCCAGTGCCACGACGCGGTTCCTTCTCCTGGGGAGAAGGTGTGGATGAGGGCGAGCGTTTCGCTCACTGATGTTGTCCAGGATCCAAGCAATGTTGCCCTGAGTTGCCTCACTGCGGTGCTGTTCGAGGGCGATGCGGCGCGGGTCAGGCCCTCTGCGGCGGTCAACCGCTGTCGGAACGCGGTGATTTTCATCCGGGAGGCGTTCTTACGCTGCTGCCGCGCTCTTCGCTTGCGATACGGCGGTGGTAGGAGGCTTTGCGGCGGTAGTTGAGGCGTCTGCGGCGGCAAGTGTCTCCACTGCGGTGGCCGCATGAGACAGATTTACAGCCGCATCGACCCTGAACAGCGCTGAATGGCTTCACATTACCGCCGCATTGCCTTCCACTACTGCCTCCATCCTCAGATCTGCCATCGCATGGGCCGATGCTGCTGCCAAGCCCAGAACTCACGCCGCATCCAGGCTGCAAAGCCGGTAATGAGCGCGGCAATCCTCTGAGTAGATGCGGCCTTTGCAAAACGCGGTGATGCGAGGTGCTACCTGCCCGGCAGGATGAAGCTCATCAGGGATCTGGCTCCCTGAAAATGGAAGTCGCAATGGTGGACAGAACGCTACTCCCGGGGAACCAGCTTGTCGGTAGAACATCCCAAGGCGCGGCGGATTCGAATGAGCGTAGTAACCAGGACATTGGTTTCGCCGGCCTCGATTTTTGAACGTTGCGGATGTTCAAATCGATGAGTTCAGCAAAACGTGCCTGAGTCATTTCCAGCGACATCTTTTCCCGCCGCACATTCGCGCCAAATTTCCTGAGTTGCGCATTTTCTCCGGGCGTTCTCGACAGTGATCAATTTGAAGAAAACTCAAGGATTGACGGAAACGATATGGCATGGCGCAATCTTGCTTGAGCACATGAGCACGGAAATCCGGATCAGCGGCGTCGCGGACGTAGCCTCTGGATATCTGAATTGAGTAAGGCCACCGTTTCGTCCCTGGTAGAAAAGACGGTTTTCTCATATGAGGAAACCGCTGAGATTGAGGTCTTGAAACCATTATCGAAGGATCATTAGAAATGAAGATTGCAGGAAGAGTTGTCTTAGCGGGATTGGTATTCTTGTTGATGAGCCAGATGCGTATCCACTCTGGAGAAGTCGATCCTGTTGGAACACCATCGGCACCAGAAGGATTACCGGATGCTGATGGTGTCAAAGTGGGTCTCGAATATCCAGAGATTCTTAACGTCACCACAACCGTCTCGCCTGCATCAACGAATAGCTTCTTGGCTTTGGGTGATGACGATACGTCCATCCCGCCTGATACCCATGGTGCCGCCGGCCCAAGCCATCTGATGGTGATGCTCAATACCCAGGTGCGGATTCAGAATCGCACTGGAACTACAAATTACCTTACGACCAGTTTGAGCAACTGGTGGAGCAGCGTTGGGAGTTTTACCCACGTGTTCGACCCGCGCATTCTTTATGATCCGTACGAACAGCGGTGGATTGCCGTCGCCGTGACCGACGCAACAAAGCCGTCGTCTGCCCTTGTCATTGGCGCATCGCAAACGGACGATCCAACCGGATCTTGGTACTTAACGAAGCTCGACGCTGACGGCAGCAACACTCGATGGGCCGATTATCCAAGCATCGGTTTTAATAAGCGGTGGATTGTCGTCAATGTAAACATGTTTTCAACGAATGCCGCCCAAAATTACCCGTTCGCGTTTTCCAAGGTCTATATGTTTAACAAGACAAATGTTTACGCCGGAGGATCCAGCCGTGTCGTTACGAACCTGCCAATTAGCCTTGGCGGCACCTATGTTCCTGCGGTTACTTACGACACCAATGTGGTTACAGAGTATCTCCTGCAAGTTTGGAATTCTGCCTATACAAATGCCAATGGGCAGTTTCGAGGATCGCTCCGGCTCTACACAATCACCGGTGCAGCTACCAATCCGGTTTTCAGAGCGACAACAAATTATCCGACGACAACAAGGCCGTGGACCAACTTTGCAGCACAGGCGAATTTCGCAAAGCAGACCAATACAAGCGTCAAGATCGATTGCGGAGATGGTCGGATACAAAATGTCAGTTATCGTAATGGTCATCTTTGGTGTGCTCACACGATATTCCTGCCTTATAACGCTTCCGCGACCCGCAGCGCCATCCAATGGTGGCAGATTTCAACAAATGGGGCGGTGCCACAGGTCGGGCGACTTGATGATCCTGCCGCTATAAAATTCTACGCCTATCCAAGCATTGGTGTGAATCGCTTCAATGATGTGCTGATTGGGTATTCTCGATTTTCATCCAACCAGTTTCCGAGTGCTAATTACGCCTTTCGACACTTTTACGATATTCCCAACAGCTTGGGAACGGATACCGTGCTCAAAAATGGTGAAGGTATCTACTACAAAACGTATGGTTACGGCGTAAACCGGTGGGGCGACTACAGCGCGACAATGCCCGATCCTGCCAATCATATTGATTTTTGGACCATTCAAGAATACGCGGCCACTCCGGTCGGAACAGGCCAAAGCGATGGCAACGGCAGATGGGGAACATGGTGGGGTCGAATTCCTATGCAAGTTCCGGCGAACGACAATTTCAATGCTGCCCAAGAAATCAGCGACGCATCGGGATCAGTAACGAATGCAAATTATCGCGGGACTAAGGAATCTGGCGAGCCTAACCATGCTGGAAATACCGGTGGCAGATCTATTTGGTACAAGTGGACGGCACCGCGCAATGGCCTAGTAGGCATTTCCACGATTGGCAGTTCATTTGATACCACCTTGGGAATTTATACAGGAAGCAGTGTTTCATCTTTGACAACTGTAACCAATGACAACGATTCAGGCGGAAATCAGACGAGTCGCGTGGTCTTCAATGCCGTGTCTAACACCACGTATAGCGTCGCGGTGGATGGCTTTAGTGCCGCATATGGGCAGGCAGTGTTAAATTGGAACCAACCATTTGCCCCTATGATATTGGGTCAACCCGAGACGACGAACGTGGTAGCCAATGCAAATGAGTATGCGACTTTCTCTGTTGTTGCCATTGGGGAGCCGTCACCTGCTTATCAATGGAAGCATGAAGGAACAAACGTTCCCGGAGCAACGAGCAGCAGCTATACTATCACGAATGTTCAAACCACTGACGCCACCAATTATTTTGTCGTTGTCACTAATACATCCGGCTCCGTCACGAGTATGGTTGCCAGCTTGATTGTTCACGCAGATTCGGCGGCTCGGCTAAGTTTGTGGGAATTGTCCTTGAATCAGTTTCGAGTTCACATTTCGGGCCTAACGAACCGCGGCTACATCGTTCAGACGTCGACCAATCTCAATGGCTCTACGAACGGTATCCCATTTTTACGAACTTTGTGTCGTTTTGGTATACAAATTCAACCACAACGAACGACGCGCAACGGTTTTATCGAGCAATAACGAACAGTCTCTAAATCGATGATAAATTGAGCCGAGGTAACTCTTATGAAATCTTTACTCTTCATGAAAAAACTGGCGGTCGTATTCACCGGGACGCTGTTATTCCTCGCTGGCGCGTCGGCCCAAACCGAGTTTCAATTCACCGTGAATCTTAACGGCGCCAATGATGTGCCGCCGAATGACAGAGCAGATACCGTGTCTGGCGTTCTTACTCTAACAGACAATGTTTTTTCGTATCGAATCCCGATAGGTTTCAACCCATGGGTTGGCGGAATTCATGGGCCGGCAGGACCGGGCACCGATGCCCCGCTTCTCTTCGCGTTTGGACAATCTAAATGTGTCGCACCACAGCCGCCCCACCCCGGTGGTTGCTCTTTCATCGACAGCGTTACTCTTACGAGTGCGCAGATAAATGAATTACTGTTGGGACTCTGGTACGTCCGCCTGTATCAGGCAGACCAGCCAGCTCTTGGGATTCGCGGTCAAATTCTTTTGGATAGTGACCTCGACGGCATAACGGACAGCGAAGATCATTGCCCCGGCACTCCCTTCGGTTCCATAATCAACTCCAGTGGTTGCACTCTTAAGCAGCTTTGCCCCTGTGATGGACCTTGGAGAAGCCATGGTGAGTATGTGAAATGCGTAAGGGCTGCAACGGCATCATTTGTGAATGACGGTCTGATATCACCAGTGGAAGCGAGGACTATTCTCAAACAAGCGATTCGGTCCAAGTGCGGTCGTCCGTAAATCGTAAGTTTTGATTAGGATCGCTCGACGTTTCTTCACGGGGTTCTTCAATCACCGTTGCTGCCTACGCCGCGACTACAACAGGACCAACCAATCCATCCTGACCATCCCATGAACTTAGGGACTTCCAGAGTTAGGAAAGGGTTTCGCATAATCTAAGGTTGTCGCGCTAACGAATTACAGATCAAAGGTCCGCCTTGCGGGACGATTTATCTTTCAAGTGATTAGTCCGCTGGTAAGCGGGTGTGTGAGCAAAGCATTTCAATAAGGGGTCCGAAGCATTTCGGGGCTATGTTGAGGGCAACTTCTCGACGCTTTTGGCACCGCGGAGCAATTTTACAGTTGAATCCCAAACAAGACTGAATACTGATGTTGAGGGCACGATGAGAATCAGGATGCCTCTAAACAAAGAAGCGAGACGTATGGCTTCGGCCTGCGTTTCTCACACTTGTCCAAAAACGGCGACGGGTCGTAGCGGCGTCTCGGCAGAGCGGCGTCGTTCTTGTGCCGAAGAGTGCGGCGCTCTGCCGAGACGCCGCTACGCTCGTGGTGAGAAATGCGCGTTAGAGCGGTTCAAGTCGCCAGCATGCAGACAGACAAAACATTCCAGATGAAGCCCGCCGACTTGCGGGGCATTTTGCGGTACATCCCCAGCTTCCGCGAAAAGGTCTTCGTCATCAGCATCGACGGCGCGATCGTTACCGGCGAGAATTTCTCCAACATCCTGCTCGATATCGCGGTATTGCGCTCACTGAACATCCGCGTGGTCATAGCGCATGGTGCCGCCGCGCAAATAAAAAGGCTGGCTGAAGAGCAGCGCATCAGGCCCTCGGATCTGGACGGGGCGGGCATCACTGACGCCGAGACGTTGCAACTTGCCCTGACGGCCGGCAATCGCCTCACGCATGAAATCCTTGAAGGCCTGGCGGCAAACGATCTGCGCGCGGCCTGCACTAATGCGATTGTGGCTCATCCCATGGGTATCATTCAGGGCGTGGACCATCTGTTTACCGGCAAGATCGAGCGCGTGGACGTGGAGTTATTTCAAACATTGCTTGCTCAGGGAATCATTCCGGTGGTGCCGCCGCTGGGCTTCGACGGCGATGGCAAGACCTATCGCGTCAACTCGGACCATGTCGCGGTGGCTGTTTCCGGTGCCTTGAAGGCGACCAAACTCATTTTCATTACGACTGCGGACGGTCTTTTCCATCAGGGGCAACTTATCCGGCAGATGCTGGCCGGCGATCTGGACCAAATCCTGGCCCAGAAAAAAAATGATATTGCCCCCGCGAGCCTTTCCAAAGCCATCCACGCTGCGGCCGCCTGCCGGGCCGGCGTGCCTCGCGTGCACATCATCAATGGCCAGGTTGATGAGGGCCTGCTGGCGGAGGTATTTTCCAACGAAGGCATCGGCACCTTGATTTACGCCAACGAATATCAGCAGGTGCGCCGGGCCATGAAGAAGGATGTTCGGGCCATCGTGCAGCTGACCAAAAACGCGGTGGCCACTGACGAATTAGTGAAGCGCACCCGGGCCGGCATCGAGAAGCAATTGAATGACTACTACATTTTCGAGATCGATAAGAACCCGGTGGCCTGCATCGCGCTGCACACCTATCCCGAACATGGCAAAGGGGAGCTCGCCTGCCTCTACGTCAATTCCTCGCACGAGAACCAGGGCATTGGGCGCAAGCTGATTCAGTTCGTGGAGAACAAAGCGCGTGAATCGGGCTTGAGTGAACTCATCGTCCTTTCCACGCAGGCCTTCACTTACTTCCAATCCAAGGGCGGTTTTATGGAGGGCACACGAAATGATCTTCCGCCCGCTCGCCGCGAAAAGTACGATCAAAGCGGTCGCAACTCCAAGGTGCTGCTGAAGAAACTCAAATAGCCGGCTACCGAACTACATTTTCCAACCAACGATCCCCGAGATGAGAACATTAATCCCCATGTCGTTACGTTTCCTGTCACGTTATAGACACCGCAGTAGGGGGCTTTTGTATGACACCCGACGACTCCTTTGAAGGGCATTGACAGAGCGGTCTATTCCGCTACCGTTACCGGCTCTGAATTTGAAACTGTGAAATAGCTATGCCGAACACAAAATCCGCCGAACGCCGCATGCGCAACAGCGCCCGCAAACAATTGCAGAACCATAGCGTCAAAAGCCGTCTGAGAACGTTGGAACGCAATTATCAGGAAATCCTTCAGGCGGGCAAAAAGCCAGATGCCGTTCAGGCGCTGGCTCAGGTCAATTCCGCGCTGGATAAAGCCGCCAAGACCGGCGTCATCCACAAAGCCAAGGCCGACCGCAAGAAGTCGCGCCTGGCAATACAATTCAATCGGGCCAAGTAAGACCTGCGCGGCTGGGGGCTTTGGCCGGTCCTGGCCAGGAAGAACGGCCCTGCCTGGAACTGGATTGCGGGAGAGGAGTGGTCGGAGCGACAGGATTTGAACCTGCGACGTCTTGGTCCCAAACCAAGTGCTCTAGCCAGGCTGAGCTACGCTCCGATACCGGGGTCGAAATATTCACACAACTGCGCCTGCACGCAACGACTATTTCGATCAGGTAATCAACTGACGTCTAAGTTGATTCCCTGGATTCGTGCGGATGAAGCCTTGTTTTGCCCACGGGATTTCTGTATCTTTTGGCCGGTTTTGGAAGGGCGGAGAATCGCTTCGGTCTCGCCAGCGCGTGATCGGGGAGGAAAGTCCGAACTCCACAGGGCGCGATGCCGCGTAACTCATGCTCGTGCGGGTGGGATAGACGCGGGAGGAGAGCCGGAGACGGCTTTTCGACGGACAGTGCCACAGAAAACATACCGCCGCTGAAAGCTGTGTGTCAGCGGCAAGGGTGAAAAGGTGGGGTAAGAGCCCACCGCTCGAAGAGTAATCGACGAGGCACGGAAAACCCCATCGGGAGCAAGGCCAAATAGGAGACTCTGAAGTGGCCCGCTTCAAGTCCCGCGCAAGCGGGACGAGTCTCGGGTACTGGCTGCTCAGACAAATGATTCTCTCCTCCGGCATGGAGACATGGCGGGGCAGACAAAATTCGGCTTACAGCCCTTCCAGAACCACTCATACGCTGGCTGCGGTATGATTCGGAAACTTAAATCAGGCCAATATCGGCTCTACTCGCGCAAGAAGAATCCCAGAACCGGGCGCCGAAGAAATCTCGGCACCTTCAAGACACTTGGCGCCGCGCAAAAGCATGAGCGCGCCGTGCAGTTCTTCAAGAGGCACTAGAGCATTTGTAAATAAAACTGTAGCCGAGCGTTTGTTCGGTAGGGCGGCGCTGCGGCGGCGCCTGGCCGCGCCGCAGCGCCGCCCTAGTGTGCCCGGCAGGTGTCTGGTCTATCGGGATGAAAGGTTCCCGACGGGGGCTGGTGAGGCCAACCGTAGCCGAACCGCCAGGTCGTCTCCGCAAGGAGGCGGCGCGAAAGGGCGGAAGGCAAACGCTCGACCGAAGGAATACAAATGGGCAGTGAGGCAGGATGTCGGG
>Ga0137319_1000134_pt1 | contig 29833 bp, 35 predicted proteins | sample EasRivERMZT333_2_FD_104752 | JGI IMG/M metagenome (GOLD analysis project Ga0137319, IMG submission 104752) | Soil microbial communities from meander-bound floodplain in the East River, Colorado, USA - East River MetaG ERMZT333_2 | ecosystem: Environmental > Terrestrial > Soil > Floodplain ... | reverse complement strand
GTTGGTGTTCTTTGTTTTCATGCGTTTGGTGTGTTTGGTTGTGGTTTTCTTTCACCGCCAAGCCTGTCTGCTCGGCGGCCAAACCACCAACCGCATTTTCAACTACGCCGCGGACATTCCCCAGCGGAAGGCGTGTTGGAAATCGAAGTCAATCGATTGAGACTGTCATACGTCTTGGTCGTGGTCAGCCGCAAGCTACTTCCATTGGTGAACAGGATCTTCTCCACGAGTGGCGAATTCGCAAGATACGAGTACACGGCGCGATTTGTTCCGTCAGCCACGGACGCCAAGCGCGAGGCAGAATCGTAAGAGTAGGTAGTGGAGGCCAGAAGAGAAGAGCCAGCAAAAGCAGAGAGATTCGTGCGTCGCAATAGCGAGTCATACTGATTTGTCACCACGATGCCATCGATAGCTTCACTCAAAAGCTGGCCTGCATCGTTGTAAAGGAGCGTGGTCGCGTTCGTGCCTTGGTTAACCGCGATGGTTCGGCCGCGCCGGTCATACGTGTTCGTCACGTTGGGAGTGTTGCTGTCGCTATAGACGATCGTCGATAAATCACCGGCGGCATTGTAGCCGTAGGTGGTGTTGGTTCCTCGCGCCCAAGTGCGAGTGGCCAAGCGGCCGGAGGCTTTATAGGTGTAAGAAGGACCTTTCTCATCGGCGTAAGCCTTGTTCGTCAGGAAGCCGCGATAGGCATCGTAATTCCACGTCGTCGTGGCGGCACCCGCTGCGCTCGCGAAATTTGTCCAGGTGGTCATCGTCTTGAGACGGCCCGCGTAATCGTGGGTGTACCCGACTGGGTACGTGCGCGCTCCAGAGTTGGTGGCCAATTCGCCGGTAAGGAAATAACTGCTGACAATGCTGCCATTGTCGGGCAGGACGATGTTGGTCACCCAGCCCATGTTGTTGTATTTGGTCGTGGTCGTTTGCACGTTGGGTGAAGGCGTGGTCACCGAGGTGACGCGGTCCGCATTGTCATAGCCGTTCGTGATTGCGCCGGTGCGCGCATCCAGGACTGTGCTCACACGACCATGAGCATCATAACCGATGGTCGTTGCACCGATTTGATTGCCGCCTGAATCCTTCCGCGTTATCGAGAGAAGGCGTCCGTATTGGAAATCCGAAATTTGGTAGGAACCATCCGGAGCGGTGTTGGTCACGTATTTGTGCCCGCCGCTGTAAATCGTCCAGCCTAGATTCGTGAGGCCGAATGCCGAATTCCACGAGCGCAAGCCGTCGGTCGTGATTTCAGATGTGGATACCAGGTTTGAAACAGCAGAATTCGTCGTGTACCAACCGTAGGTTCGGGTGATGAACTTGTTCAACCCACCCGACGATTCGACGCTCTTAACCGTCCGCGTGATGCGGTCCGTGCCGGCAAAATCAATCGTGCCATTGGTGTTGACGTCGATGGCGGTGTATTCCAGTTCGCCCTCATTGTTGTATTGAAGGAGCGTGGTGACGCCATCAGGATCAACCTGCTTCGCAGCCTGCCCGACCGTGTTGTAGAATGTCTGGCTGTAAGCATTGTCCGCAAAAACACTCTTGTAAAAACGTTTGAGCATGTCCTGATAGGTTTTCGTCCATTCGCTGCTGTCGCTGTCACTTGTGGTGAGCTTGATCTCCTTGGTGTAGGCGCGCTGCGTCCCGCCGTCGGATTCCACGCCGTAGTCGTAACGCACTCCGTGTACGGCCGTGCCGTTGTTGGTCATCAGCGAGCCATCCTTGTAGTAGGTTTCGATCCGCGTGCTGTTGTTGGGGAAGGTGCTTTTCCTTACAACCTGGCCGCTGCCATCCACGTAATTGGTATAAGTCGTCGCGTTCCCCATGGCATCGGTCGAACTTGTCAGCCGTGCAGCATCGTCGAACGTCGAGACTAAGTTGCTGATGGCAGTTCCGTCTGTTCCGTAGCGCACGGTGCTCAGAACATTTCCGTAAGCATCGTAAGTATTGGCGTTCGTAATGCCGGCGCGCGTCGTCGTTAGCAATCGCTTCAAGGCATCGTAGGTGTAGTTGACCACCGTGCCATCGGGCTCCGTAACTGAACTGGCCGTGCAGCAATCGTAAGAAGTCTGCATGGACGTGCCATCAAGATACGTCGTGTTGGTCAATCGCTTGAGTCCGTCATATTGATATGTCTCTGCTGCAATGGTGATGCCTGAAGCCTCATCGATTGCTGTCTTGGAGAGCAATTGGCCGAGAGGACCATAGATCAAAATATTCGTCACGCCCGCATCGATGTTCGTGCCACTGCTGTCAGGATGACCGATGAGAACGATGTTCGTCTTGTTTGCAGCGGTTGAAGATACAACCGGCCCATACTGAAAAATCTCAATCGTTCCATCCGGGCGCAGAACGCTCTTGGTTTCATTGAAGTAAAACCCATTTGTGAAAAGCGTGGTGACGGTCACAAGGTTACTTGAATTGTCCCAGGCAGCCCCTGGTAACCACGCTGGCCCGTACCGAGGATACGGCTGTACGAAAAGGGAATACAAACGCACAAGGTTGTCGGACACCTGTGACGCTCTATCGTAACGAACGTTCATTCGATCGTGACGCGTGTAGGCGATGAATTCTCCAGTGCAATGCGACTTTGTACAGTTGCGTCGGAAATTTTTGCGACGGTCCAGCCAAAAGGGGCGCGTCAAAACGCCTTAGCTCGTTTGCGCCGGCACAAATCTCTCTTCATCGGGTCCTGAAATCACGGTCAAGGATCACGTTGCTTCCATTGCCAAGCAGTTGGGCGACGACATTGTGATCCGCCACTTCGTGCGATTTCAAGTAGGCGAGCACAGAGCTGGCCCAAAGGCGCGCGTCTGATCGGACTTCTCGCGAAGGAGTCCGGACGTTGCAGGTTTTGGCTGCTGCCCCCGCCTAATTCGCAAACGATTTGACGCCCAATCCCTCGGTGTGTACTACTCCCGCCCGTCATGACAACCCGCAAGCCAAAATATCGGCGCATACTCCTGAAACTGAGCGGAGAGGCCTTGGGCGGCAAAACGGGGATGGGCATCGATGCGGACGCCTTGAGCGGCATGGCCAATCAAATTGGTGAAGTCCGCGAATTAGGGATCGAGGTCGTGATCGTCATCGGCGGCGGTAATATTTTCCGAGGCACAGCGGGCAGCGAGCGCGGCATCGAACGCGCCACCGCCGACTATATGGGAATGCTGGCCACCATCATCAATGCGTTGGCCCTTCAAGATGCCCTGGAAAAGGCCGGCATCGCCACACGAGTGCAAAGCGCGATCACGATGCACCAGGTCGCGGAGGCGTTTATCCGCCGCCGCGCCGTGCGGCATCTTGAAAAACAGCGCGTCGTGATTTTTGGAGGCGGCACAGGCAATCCCTATTTTTCAACGGACACGGCGGCGGCATTGCGCGCCAATGAAATCGGCGCCGAAGTAATCCTGAAAGCGACCAAGGTCGATGGCATTTACGATTCCGACCCGAAGAAGAATTCCAAAGCCAGACGTTTCACGCAAATCAGCTATCTGGATGCCTTGCAGAAGCAACTCAAGGTGATGGATTCGACTGCCTTTTCCCTCTGCATGGATAACAAGATGCCCATCATTGTTTTCGACCTGTTCAAGCCTCATAACCTGCGCCGTGTGGTCATGGGCGAAAAAGTCGGGACACTGGTGACTGGCTAAAGCCGCCCACAGCGCGCTTTGATTGAGGCCAATGGCGGAGGGTTCGACAAGGAAGGAGAGCCGACTCCAGCATTTTCTCTGAGGCACGCAGCCAAAAGAACGGCCAACGGCGGTCATTCCAGACTCCGGATTGGCTGCTGCTGAATGGCTTTTTGTTTTTCCCCGCCCATGGCATAGTTGGAGCAGATATGCTTTTTGCATCGCGCGAACAAGCGGGTTTCAAGCTCGGTCAGCATTTGCGGGAGCTGAATATTCAAGCCGATCAGGTCTTGGGATTGCCCAGGGGCGGTATCGTCGTGGCGGCTGAGGTTGCGCACATGCTTCGTCTTTCCCTGGACGTCATCGTGGTGCGAAAGGTCGGCCACCCTCGGCACCGGGAGTTTGCTGTGGGCGCATTAGCCGAGGGGGACGTCGTCCTTCTCGACGCGTCCGCAATGGAGAAGACCAATGTATTGAAGGAGGAATTGGACCAGGTCATCTCGGAAGAGGAGGAGCGACTCCGCGAGTACCAGCTCAAATTTGGGCAGACGCAGCCAGCGCACTTGGCGGAGCGGACGGTCCTGATTGTGGATGACGGTCTGGCTACAGGGGCCACCACCGAAGCGGCTGTTATGTCAGCCAGAAAACGAAAGGCTCGCGACGTTTATGTGGCTGTTCCCGTCGCTTCCGACAACGCTTTCGAGCGCATCAGCCGGATTGCCGATCAGGTGTTCACGCTCCTGGTGGACCCGGACTTCGATGCGGTTGGCCGCTACTATCAGCAATTCACGCAGACCACAGACGAGGAAGTGATTAGCCTGCTCAGCGCCAATCGCCACGTACATTTTAACGACATGGGAAAGCTGGAGAAGCCGGGCGAAGGGGAAATCAGTTGACGCTCCCAGAGGTGATTTGTAGATTACGCGGCTCTTGGAGTCCAGAGTAGCTCAATGGTAGAGCAGCCGGCTGTTAACCGGCGGGTTGCAGGTTCGAGTCCTGCCTCTGGAGCCACTAACTAAAGTCGTTGGGGGACAACGACAGCTCCCAGCAGGCAGGCCGAAAAATTGCCCGATTGTACGGAAAAGTGTACGGAAAAACTTATTTGAGAAACTAGTCTCTCATTAAGCAAGTAGAAGCCGGTCACTAGTCCGCCAGTAACTCGTAACGGCAATAATCTCGTAGCGCGTATCCTCACAAAATGACTATGAGGAAGCGCTATTACCTCTACAAACGGGGCCACTCCTTTTACGCGGAGGATTCGGAGACCAAACAGCGAGAAAGCCTTCACACCGGCAGTAAGATTGAAGCAGAAAAGCTGCTACACGCCAAGAACGACGCTGCCAGGCTGCCCGTCATCAATATCGCCATAGCGAAGGCCTATTTGGTAGGTGCAGATCCAAAGCTGGTCAACAGAGCGTGGAGTTCAGTCATGGAGGAGTTTGTTTCCCGAGGCGGCCGAGACTCCACCAGGATACGTCGACAGCGGGCGGTGCAGAGCAAACCCTTTCAGCTGCTGCGCAACAAAAAACTTGTTGAGACAACAGGGGACGACCTGCGTGCCGTGTTAAGAGCTGGCGGCGTGTTTACCAATCACTTTCTACGATGTCTCCACAACCTCGCGGTGGGCCTCGGTTGGCTGCCGTGGCCCGTTATTCCCCCGAAGCTGTGGCCGCAGGCACCGAGCAAAGACAAACGCGGCATCACCGCCGAAGAGCATCAAACAATCATTCAGAGTGAGCGCAACTCCGAACGACGAGCGTATTACGAGCTGCTGTGGGCCATCGGCGCTTCACAAACTGATGCGGCAAATCTGAGCACCGACAACATTGATTGGACCACCATGACGCTAACGTACGTGCGGCAAAAAACCGGGGAGGTTTCATCCATGACGATCGGCCACCAACTTGAGACCCTGCTGAAGCAGCTTCCTGCTCAAGGCCGCCTGTTTCCCAAAATAACTCTAATGCGCGACAAAGATCGTGCTGCCGAGTTTCGGCGTCGCTGCAGACTTCTCAAGATCGAAGGTGTTTCTCTACACAGCTACCGCTATGCCTGGGCGGAACGGGCTAAGACCGCCGGCTATCCTGAACGTTTCGCGCAACAGGCCCTTGGTCATAATTCAAAGGCCGTTCATCGCGCCTATGCGAGAAAGGCACAAGTGAAGCTGCCGAGTTTGGAGGAGTACGAGAACAAGATCGTGCAGATGCCAAAGGAAAAAGCCGTGGTCTAAAGAAACACACAGCGCCCTCCGCCGCGTGCCTAAAACAGTTTCAGGAATTCGCTGCAACTCCTTTCGGATCACGCCAACTGCTCCTCAAAAGATATATCAGGAACGTGACAACGGACGGATGTCTAGAGTTGGTGAAGGCTCGATTGGGAGATGATAGTCGGAATTGAAAAGGCGGAAAACGATTGGGAGCTAAGCAACCGAAAGTAGGCACTCCACTTATAAATGCCTTAAGTGCGTTTACGTTCTTCGTCCAGACAGCCGCACGCGGGGAGATGAGAGCTGCTAGACTAAACCGCTCACAAGGATTCGCCCCCTCTTGGACGCCCGACATCCGAGGCTTCAGTCGCCTCCATCTGTGACTAAATAACGTTGCGCTGCGATGCATCTTTCGGAAAATCTGATCTTTCTCTTCAGAATCGTTGCTATCCTTATTGGAGAATCACGAACTGCCGAGGTGCCAAGTCGAGCTGCACACATCGTGCTCCGTTAGCTGCCTGCTGCACTGCTACTTTTCCAATCTTGCCGTAGAGATAATTCATCTTGGCACCTGGCGGATGTAACGTGCTGTCGACAATGGCGCAGTCATTTCGTTGCTTGTCAGACACATTATAGGCGACGAGGATCTCGCGGCCATACAAGATCCGAGAAAACGCAAGCGTGTAGTTACTGCCGTACGGGAAGCCAAAGTTAACGCCATCTCCCGAAATCTGGCGAAAGTACAACCGGCCGAATCGCAATGCGGGTGTCGTGCGCATGAGTTGTGCAATTTGCGCAATTTCCTTGTAGATGGTGCAGTTGGTGTTGAGCAAATTGATGTTCGTACTTTTATCGAACATCGCTTCACGCATCTGGACATCGCCGCCGTGACCGTCGAAGCCTTGTTCCGTACCGTAGTAGATGCACGGAGTGCCGAGCGAACAGAGCAGATAACCTATCGCTGCTATTATCTGCTCGTCAGGAGCACCATTGCCAAAGCGGCCACCGGGCTGCCAAAACGAGTCGTGATTATCGACGAACGTTACTAAATACCGGCCAAGCTCACCTCGGTTGAGCGCGCGGTTTTGTTGCGCTTCCCAGCGAGCGATGAGCGCTTGCGGTTCACGAAAACCTTTGATCACCCAAGGCAGATCTCCGGCCAAGCGAAAATCCAACAGAGAATTCAACCCGAAGAAAACCGTCTTATTGCCGTCTGCACGCGAGGTGTTTTGTCCGATGTATCGGTCGTAAATCTCGTCACTGGGCGAAGCCACTTCCCCAAAGAGAAAAAAGCCACGCTTTCCTAGTGCATAGGCGTACTCGCGGATGTTGGAGCAGAAACGCGAGGAAGCAAGTTCGCCCATGTGTTTGACTGCATCCACGCGAAACCCATCGATGTCTGCTTCCCGAATCCAATAGCAGTGCGCTGCGATCAGCGTGTTAATAAGCTCGGAGCCAGCGTCATCATCATCGTTGGCATAGTCTTTTAGCGAAACAATGTCGGCGTGTTGGTTTTCAGGATAGCTATCCCAGCCGGCACTATTGTGAATTTGTCCGCGGCGATGGTAGAGCTTTTCGTCCCGCAGTTCGATAGGGACAGGCCGGTCAGCCCGCCGCCAGAATCCTAGAGGAAACTGCTCATCGTTGTTGTACTGATAGGCATGATCACCAGGATAGGCCCAGTTGTCGCCGGAATGATTGATCACCACATCCAAAATGACACGCATGGGTGGATTGCGACGATGCGCGGCGTCCACTAAATCGATCAGATCTTGCTTGGTCCCAAAGTTAGGGTCGATATCAAGATAGCTGCTGATGTTGTAGCCGTGATAGGCGCCTGTATTGTTTTCAAAGACAGGCGAGAGCCAAATCGCGGTGCAGCCTAAGCCAGCGATATAATCGAGATTGCGGGTAATGCCGCGAATCTTGCCTCCATAAAAAGCGTCCGGCGTTGCAATCCCTGCACTGCGACCGGCTTGGTTTTTGGGCGTGCGGGCGGTGTCGTCGTGAAAACGATCCACCATCAAAAAGTAGATGAACTCTTCACGCCACTCACGATCCGTGGTGAAGTAGGTTTTTCCCGGTAAGGGACTGAGATCAATTTGTGTAATAGAATTTAAAGCAGGCATAATGCACCTCACCTATCATGGTTGAACGATACCTCACATCTTGCCCGAGAACGACTGTATCTCGGCAGCGATGCTATTGAGAAACTTTGCACAGCTTTTTGCAACAACTTTCCTCACACGAGTCCAGCCCGGTTTTATTGGCACAACAGACACGACCAGATCCACTCAGTTCCACGCTCTCTAAAACGACTCTGGCGATGTGGCAATCGTGACCTGCTCAATGAGGTCCGCAATCTCGCGAGGTAGCTTTGGCGTGCCACTGATCTGCCAAGCAGGCATACCCGGCTGTGCATCGACCGATTGCAGTCGCACGGAAAAAAGAGATTCAAACAGTGTACGCGGGGCCGTGCAAGCGAGACCGAAATCCGTGGAGTGACACACCATACCTTTGGCAATTAAGAAGCGGAGGACCTTTTCGATCGCGTCAGAAGGAGGACGAAACTGATCGATGTTCGTAACACTGGGCGCACGCCCCGAACCTGGCGAACGCAGCAAAACATCGAAGCTAACGGTGGGTTGTTGTTTCGTCCTCCCCATAGCTGTGCCCTTCTATTTAAGCCTCGCCCGTTAGCTTCGCATCCTTCAACGACTGAGCGCTAGATCAGCGTTTCCATCGCACGACCGGCGTCTACTAAGCCAAAGCCTGTCGCCCCGTCCGGACCAGGCACTGCGGCGTTGCCGTGGGCATTTACTCCGGTGGTAATGTCGCGAGCCGTGTATTTGAGACAGTTCTTGATCTCGGCAGGCGTCAACGAGGGGTCGGCTTCTTTGAGCAATGCACATACCCCGGCCACCATAGGTGACGCCGCAGAAGTGCCGCTGAATGCTCCCCAGCCACTGGCTTTCTCTAAGGCTGCCCCTGCCTGCACAGGCAACGCGATGTAATCGGCCGTTGGCAGCGTCCCACACAATCCACAGACATCGGGGGTCTGGCGCCCCGGAAACCAGGTGGACATAAAGCCACTGGTGTAGGGTGTCGCTGAGTAGTTGAGTGCCTGATCGACCACGACACCGCCCACACTGATGACCTCAGGCATACTTCCCGGGAATCCATAATGACCGTTGCCGGCCGAGAAGCAGACGGTGACACCTTTGCTGACGGCATCTAGCACGGCAAGATAGAGTGGTTTGAGCCAATTAGGCATGCTGGTGCCGGGCAAGTCCACACTGTAACCCCAACTGCACGTGATGACTGCCGGGCGCAGTTCCACGGCGGTTTTGATCGCCAACGTAGTGTTGCCCATCTTCAAGCCGACGAAGTTGATGCCGGGCGCTGTGGCTAACAGATTTGCACATTCGCCAGTACCATGGCCATGACTGTCAGACGTGTGGTCCAGCACATCAGGAGCGGCCACTGCCAGGAAATTGTATCCTTGGTCCTTAAAATACGGGTGATAATAGAATCCCGTGTCTGGCATCACGACGCGAACGCCTTTGCCGGTGATGCCGCGTCGGTGGACGGCTGTTGCCTCCATGATCTGCGCAACATCATTGGGCACCCGCAGCCGGAACTTATCGTTCCAGAAGGGCGGAACAGGACGCTCGTTCAGAAACAGAATGGGCGGATGTTGGATGTATGCCCGATCAATTAATTCATCCAGGTTGTCAGCAGCCGGAAGCGTCCATGGATCGTTCGGGCCGGGAGCACGCAGCACATAATCTTTGGGAGCCTTAGCTTTGGCAGGAGGTTTATGCTCCCGTATTTTCGTGCTGAAGAACTTCTCGAACTTGGCTGCCGGGCAGGCGGCGGAAATGCTGAACTCCCCGATGTGAAACACAGTGATGCCATGGTTCTGCAATTTGCGCGCAACCTCCACATTCTTGTCCCGCGGAGGTCGGTATTCGTCCAGATTTGCCACGGAGGGGAAGGCTTCCTTGGCAAACACGGACTTCTTTCCTTTTTCTGGCTTCACGACCACCTCGAAGTTCACTTCGCTCGGTTTGGTGGGTCGTAAGTTGGTCCTTGTTGTCTTCATATTTTTCCTTTGGATCTGTCGTTTGCCGATGATCGCGGCGTTGTCTGAAGCGAAGAGCCTGCCCCCTTGGTGTTGTTTGCCGCAAATCACAGGCTTTCTCTCGGGACGGCTCCTAGCCGTTTCCTACTACGGAAGCTGTCCTGACAATCTTTCAAAATTTTTTGAAAGATTTGCCTCCCGTCGCCGTATTAGGCAGAAGAGAAGACCTCATCTGAGCCCAAGGCAGTACTGAAGCCCTAGAGGACGGGACGGTGAACAGCCTTCTCACAACAATCATGACACATCAAACAAGCGGAGGTTTATGAAAACCAGAGGCAAGATACTATTCGCAGTCTGCATAGTGTTGGCATTCGTCAGTATAGCGCTACCGAGAGATTTTGTCCGAGTAGCCAGTTACAACATCAAATTCCTCAGAACCACCGTGGTGAATCAAGGTGACCGATTGGATAAGCTCAAAAAAGTAATCGAGCTCCTCGACGCAGATGTCATTGGCCTTAACGAAATTGATGACCGTGCTGCGTTGGAATTACTGTTCCCTCCTGCACAATGGAACATTGTGATCGACGACGCAAGTGGAGACGATCAAGATCTCGCCCTGGTAGCGAAGAAGGACTCCCTGAAGGTTATCAACCATAGGTTCCTGTTCCCCAACGCCCAGGACGACACGCCTTTTCCCAACCGGCGGGACTTGCTCTGCGTTGATCTACAGCTGGCCGCCACCAATATCGGATTTTCCGTCATGGTGACACATGCTAAGTCCCGTCTGGGAGGTCGCAGCAGCACGGACGCTCGACGAGAAGGCGCAAGTGTAAAAATCGTGAACGCCATACAACAGGACTTTGATGATAAGGATTTCATCCTCTTGGGCGACTTCAATGACAACCCTGATGATCGGTCCATGAATATTCTGGAAACCGGCGATCCCAATGCCATTGGCGGTCCCGAAGAAATGGACGGCCCCCTTTTGATCAACCTGATGGATCATCTGTGCGCCGAAGGGCGCGTCAGTCACGGACGCACTGCAAGCGATGTCGTGGGAGGGAAAATCAATACTATCGACCCTCTGAGCCGAAGTCGGAACAATCTTGCCCGCGGTACCGATGCCAACACTGGCGATATCCTCTTCGATCAAATGCTCTTTCCTGTCGGCATGAGCGACAAATATGTAGCCGGATCGGTAAAGATTTTTGATGACGAGATCGCAGTCAAAGGGAGCGGTGATAATGTAGCTTCGGACCATCTGCCCGTGTTTGCCGAATTTGTCTTCTTAATATCGGAGCCCGGCGCGCCGGCGCCTACAGGAATAAAGATTGTCGCGCTCTTGCCTAATCCCGCAGGTCCGGATGACGGCAAAGAAGAAGTGACCATCGGCAATTTTCAAACCACGGACCTGAACTTAACAGGTTTCACCTTACGAGATAAGGCGAACAACACATTTCCCTTGGCAGGAATGGTTCCAGCGCTCGGAAAACTCACGATCGTCATGACGAGCAATTCTATGCCGTTAAATAACAATGGCGATGAGGTTACGTTGCTTGACCCTCAAGGCACTCCTAAAGACAAAGTCAGCTACACGGCTGCGAACGCACAATCCGGGAAGGTGATCAATTCTCCATAAAACGTGCTAAAGCGTATGTGTACAAATCCACCTGATTTGGCGCTCTCGCATCAATCAAAGGATATGACGGACTATGCTAAAGGGGATACTTGATGCTTTGGGTGCTCTCCTTTCTGATGCGCCCGTGTTCGATCGATTGATTGAGCAGATGAAACAATGGGATAAGACCCAGGAAGAAGCTCGCAATCGGTTGATCTCTACCTTGACCAACGTTGTGCAGAGTTTTGAGCGCTCTTATGCAATCGTACTGATAGAACTCTCCCGACTTTTCACAGCTTGGCACCGTTATTTACCAGTCGTGCTGAAAAGGCAAATCCCTAACCTCATCTGCTTGGCCCGTGCGGCGTGTCTCATGCTGTTGGGCGGGCTTCTCGTTGCGGGCTGCACCACGATACCCCAGCGCGAATTTCTGGCCTACCGGGAAGCCTTCGGCGAAGCGCGCACACAATCGGAGAGCGTCCTCGCAGATTACGCCGCAGCCCGCCAGACGAAGACAAATCGGCTCGCCCACGAGAAGCGGAAAGACCTGAGTGCCCCGCCTCCAACGTCGCTCTCTGCGAGCCTCGGTCTTACGAGCTTCAGTGCCCGCGGCTCAACCGCCGGCCAAGACGATCTTGATGCCCGCCTTCGGGCGTGGGAGATCGTCGGTAAATACAACGAAGCTCTGCTGGCGTTAGTGACGGGCGCGAAAACCTCGGAAGTCGAAGGCGCTGTCAACGGACTGCTCGGCAGCCTGAAGCAGTTTCCGATCAAGGAGGTCGTCAAACTTGCCGGCGATGTCGCGCCTTATGCGGGCGTGATCTCCGATTTGTTGGACATTGTGCAACAGGAAGTAGAAGCACGCCACTTCCGTAAGGCGGTGCTCAAGGCAGCGCCGAAGATGGACGAGTTCATCGGCCTGCTCTACAAGGATGCCGAACTGTTCCACAAATACCGCGTAGCCTTGCTGGACGAGGAATTCGACGAAAGACAAAACGACATCAACGGACTGGTGGACCGTTTCCGAGAATTGGTGGCTTCTCATGGCTGGGAGCCGTCGAAAGACGTCAACGCACTGATCAAGCTCGTCAACGGCAACCGCATTCTCGCCGCGGGTGTTCAGACCTTCGGCGCAATTTCGACGGTGACAAACGCGCAGCCGGTTCCGCCGTTGGCACAGCAGCAGGCCGAACGGTCGGACCTTCACGCGCTCGCGACGGCGCTTGATCGCGAGGCGGCTGCCGCGCGTGCCATTGTCGCTCAGCAACAGACTTACCACGAGATGATGGGGCATTACGCCGCCTTGATCCGGGAGTTCGAGCTTAAGTTGAACGAACTCGCGGCCGCCGCGGAAAAGAGCAAAGGCCAATTGCCCAGCATTGACCAGCTTCAGCGCGTCATCTCCAATGCCCGTCTGGCTCACAAGATTTACACCGAAACCAAATAGCCTCCCATGATTACTCCCGAAAAAGCCCAACAAGATTACCAGGCCGCAATGGCGGCTTTGCGACAGATGGCGTTGACGCCCGGTCTCTCCATGGCCGAACGCCTCGTCGTTCGTGATGGCATGCGCGAACTCACGCTCCGCTTCCTTGATCAGGTGGAACTCGAAATTCACGCCCTCACTGCCCAATATGAGGGATTCATCAACTCGATGACTACATTGTTGGCAGAGTTGCAGGGCGGTGCCTCACCCGTGTCAGCACTGAATGATCTGACCAAGATCGTCAATGACGGCGCCGCATTGACCGCCGCTGCCATCGGCGCTCCCCCGAGCGGTGCCAAGGCGTTCGGCGGGCCAGGCCGCAAGGCATTGAAGGCCGCCCCGGTCGGGGATGTAAATGCGTTGCGGATTCTCTGCGTCCATGGTGTGGGCCATCAGGAGAACGACCCGGCCTTTGAGGCAACCTGGCGTAACGCGATCACCACCGGCCTCGCGGAATGGACCCATGAACGAGCATTTCAAATCCAGTTCGTCGCCTACGACGATCTTTTCGCCGCCGATCCGCCGGATGTTTTGGATGTGGCCAAGGCCGTTGTGAAGCTCAGCGCGAGTGGTTTGATTCACGGCATCGGTGACCTGTTCCGCCGTCGGCGCGGGTTTGGCGACCTGGCGGAGTCCGTCCGCTGGACGGCCGGAATGGTGGTGCAATGGGCCGAGAATGATCGCCTCCGGGCCACCGCCCGCAAGCGCGTGCTCGATCACACGAAGCAGTTCGATCCGCACGTCATCCTGGCCCACAGCCTCGGCACTTTGCTGGGCTATGATGGCTTCGCTCGCACGGAGGGTCGCGCACTAATTGCCGGACGGACGTTCGTTACGTTCGGCTCTCAGATCGGAAACCCGTTCGTGCGCTCGACGCTCGGTGGCCGCATCGAACCGCTTCAAGGCGCGCGGCACTGGTATCATCTGTTCAATCCGCACGACGACGCCTTTACCGCCAGTCTCCGGATTCATGACCCTGCTTTCGAGCAGGTGGACGCGGAGTTCGACATCAACGGTATTCTCGATCACGACGCTGGCGAATACCTGCGACACCCGAACACGACGAATATCGTCTGGCGCGCTCTGGCGTTGCCCGCCAGCGCCGCCCGTGGAACGGTGCGCGGCGTCTCGGAATCCGCGGTGGTACTAACCAAGCAGGCGATCAAGGCCCGTCCAGCCAAGATCAGCAAACCAAGGCGCCGCGCATTGCTCGTCGGCATCAATGATTATCCCAATCCATCTGATCGTCTCGAAGGGTGTGTCAACGACGTATTCCTGATGAGCTCGCTTTTGCAGGAATCCGGTTTCGGTGCCGACGACATTCGCGTCGTGCTCAATGAGCGCGCCACGGCCCGTGGTATCGTAGAGCGTCTTGAATGGTTGCTCGACGGTGCGGAGGATGAGCAGGACCGGGTCTTCTTTTACAGCGGTCACGGAGCTCAGATACCTGGTTACGGCGTCGGCGAGAAAGTGGATCGCAAGGACGAATGTCTCGTGGCCTACGACTTCGATTGGTCGCGCGACCGGGCTGTGACAGACGACCAGTTCTTCGACCTTTACAGCCAACTTCCCTACAAGACGCGCTTTCTTACGATCTTCGATTGCTGCCACAGCGGCGGCATGACGCGCGATGGCGCCGCGCGCGTGCGCGGCCTCACTCCGCCCGACGATATCCGCCATCGCGAACTCAAGTGGAATGCGGCACACCAGATGTGGGTTCCCCGTGACTTTAGTGAAATCAAAGAGAACGTCAGCGAGCGCAGCAAGCGGCCCGCGCTCTTCGGAGAGGAGGGCGACTTGAACCGTCTTGGCCGCTCCGCTGAACTGCGCACCGACCGCCGGAGCTTTCAACGCGCGTGCAAGGACTACGGTCACAGAGGCCCCTTCATGCCAATCATCTTCCAAGCCTGCCAAGAGAAGGAGTTCTCCTATGAATACCGTCACGGGGTGCAGTCGTACGGCGCCTTTACTTATTCGCTCGGCTTAATTATGCGCGAGGCGAAGGCAAAGAAGAAAAAGCTCAACTGGACGCAACTCGTGAGTGCTATTGCCGACAAACTAGAGGATCTACACTATGATCAAACGCCCTGCTTGATTTGCCCAACGGCGCTGAAGAACCAACCGATCCCGTGGGAAGTCAAGTAATTCGCCCTGCATCTTCAGGACTCCGGTTGCCTTCGCTACCGGTTGATCGGATGCGAGCATAACCGGTTGTTCGAAGTTGCCAGGCTTGTTCAGATAGGAATTGGCTCCCAACGCATAAGCACGCTCCATATCGGGGGCATCTCGGGAAGAAGTTAAAATCACCACACGCAACTCTTCGAGTCCCGCTTGCTTGCGAATCCACTCCAACACGTCCAACCCGGAGACTCTTGGCAAGTTCAAATCCAGCAACACCAAAAAGGGCACAGGGTATTGGGTGCGGTCTGCATAGACTCCCGCACCAGACAGGTAATCCCGGGCGTCAGCGCCATCATTGACCACTTTGATGGGATTGGCCATGCGCGCTTGCTTGAAGGCGCGTCGGATTAGTTCCACATCCCGAGGATCGTCTTCCACCAAAAGGATGGAGGAATGGTTCGGCATAGGTTTTTCCGTGGTTGGGGAATCGCCCCACCATAAGACAGAATTGAAAAAAATCAAGAAATAGCCAGGCGAGAGCGCCGCCATTGGTTTTGGCTAGCGGCGAATGCTTCAAAGGAGGGACGACGCCCGGAGAAGTGTTCCTCCACCGACGATTGCGCTCTCCGGTGTTCGGAGCGGATATTGGTCAATCCAACCACACTAGGAACATTTTTCGTTGCGGTTCAGTCCCAGGCGGAGCATGGTCATGAACGAGGTTCATCGCTTCTATGGCACGGATGCTCACTCGATCCAGGGCAGACGAAACGGAGTTCGAAGCCATCGAGTTGGGTCGCCCAGATGGGCAGACCCTCTTCGGGCAGGCGGTTCGCGCACACAAGCGGATTCTGATTCCGCTCTACCCCATGAGTGAGATTGACAAACTAGAAACCCAGGTGTGCCCCGAGGGTTACGCACTGGAGTTTTTGCCGGTGCCGATCGGTGGCACGCACGGCAAGGTGTATCTTTTACAGCCGCCGGAAACCGAGTGACTTGGCTGTAAGGCGTCTCCGGGCACAGACGTTCCGTTGCTGCCAAACAAAGCCGTCGGGAAAGTTCTCGTTTCAAGACTCGGGCAACAGACGCCAAGGAGGTTAGGGGTGAAGAACCCCGCTGAAGAAACGTGCTGTTACCCGAATCAAAAGTGCTTACTACCTATAAACGAATCGGCAGGCGAAGTGGTAACGCGGCTTAATCGTGCATTTGATTCAGCCTCAGTATGGTGGGGCTCAGCTTATCCTTCAAGTGCATCTCCGTATCGATTGTCAGCAAGGTCTTAAAGGATGCGTGCTCTTGTTCCTGCAGAACTTTTCTGAGGAACAAACATTGAAACCAATATCATCCTCTGCGGCGATGCACTCACTGAGTTAAAGAAGATTCCTGATGACACCGTAGACTGCGTAGTGACTTCCCCGCCGTATTTTGCGCTTCGCGATTATGGTGTCGAGGGGCAGCTTGGATTGGAGCCCAATTTCCACGAATATCTCGAAAAGCTCTGTGCAATCTTCGACGAGGTGAAACGCGTCTTGAAACCGAAAGGCACTTGCTGGGTGAACTTGGCAGATTGTTATGGTTCAAAAACCGGAGCGAAGAACGGAGGCTTCAATAAGCGATGGCATGGCAAACAGTATAATAATGACAAGCAGGCACCGACCGATGTAGAGCGGCCAGCCCGACCGAAAACATCAATTCATGAAAAATCCCTCTGCTTAATTCCTTTTCGTTTTGCCATCGAAATGGTGCAGCGCTCCTGGATTCTGCGGAACGTGATTATCTGGCAGAAGCCGAACTGTTTGCCATCCAGTGCACGGGATCGTTTCACCGTCGATTTTGAGTACTTGTTTTTCTTCACGAAATCGCCGCGGTACTACTTTGAACCGCAACGTGAGCCTCATAAGTTCGTGACGCAACGACGGGTCGAGGCGTTTCGTCGGCGTGGCGAGCGTTTCGATCCCTCTCGGCACAAATGCAGCGAGGATAGCCAAAGCCCGTTTCGTGTGTTGGAAAATATTGCGACGCGCGGGCTCAGTCCATTGGGCAGAAATAAACGCTGTGTCTGGGCGATTTCAACTCAAGCTTTTCACGGGCCACACTTTGCCACATTTCCGGAGAAGCTGTGCGAAACGCCGATCAAGGCCGGCTGTCCCGTCGGAGGTATCGTCCTGGATCCATTCTTTGGCGCCGGCACAACCGGGCTCGTTGCGATGAAACTTAACCGGCGATTTGTCGGTATCGAACTGAATCCTGAATACATTGAGATGGCAAAGGCGCGTATAGCAGGTGCATTGAAGTCCCGGGCGGAATGACTCAAAAGTTCATGTGACGAGCGCAAGTGTCGCATTGTCCACCCTATTACAGATTTCCCTTGTTTGCCCAAATGTTGAATTCTTTCATGCTAAAGACGTGAAGAAAATTCCCGCCAAGTTGCGAGCGTATCCATGCCTCGGCATCTCGTTTGTAGCCGCCCCCATCGAGCAACAGGATTGTGGGATACGGGTATCGCTTAATATTTTGGACGAGGTACGGAAACTTCTCGTCAACCGAGCCGCCGATTTGTTGCCATTTTGATTCCAAGACCAAGCACTTGACGTGCTTCTGGGGATGAAAGAGTAAGAAATCGGCATACTGTTGCGTTCCATAAATGCTTGTTCCTATTGGAAATTGCTTTGTGTAGATCGGCTGTTGCAGATGGATCGCCGCCTTAAATTTCGTCCGTTCGATAAATGTGTACCCCCGCTCCTTCAATCTATCTTCAATAAATTTTTCCAGGATACGGCCTGTGTAATTCGCCCCAGTGTCAGTCGGCATAGTTCCTAATCAAGACCTCTTCGGCTGCCTTCCTCCCTTCTGCTTTGCAGTTCACCAGTCGTGGAGCGCTGACACTCTCAACATTGAACGCACGATTTCTGTACAAGTCTCTAATGAACTTTGTGTCTGAGTTGGATATCATCACCTTCACGCCCCTCTTGTGCAGTGCCAGGGCAAAATCCTTCAGGCGAGCTTGGTCGCGTTCGGTGAAACCCGACTTTGAGTACTTCGTAAACGAGTTTTCGTCGGTGGGATGATAGGGAGGATCGAAATACACGAAGTCGCCAGGTCTCGGTGCTATTTCGGCAAAGTCTTTATACTCGATTACCGCGTCTTGTAGGGCCTTGTGACAAAGCAGAAGGTTTTCCTCGTCGAGAATTGGCGGGTTTTCGTACCGGCCGACAGGAACATTAAACTCTCCTTTCTTGTTTGCCCTGAACAAGCCATTATAGCAGGTCTTGTTCAGATAGATGAAGCGCGCCGCAAGCTCGATTGGGTCCTCAGAATAGTGCTGCGACCGTACCGCGTAATAGTATGTCTCACTGTGTTTGGCCGCGTGCTCTTTCAATCGAGCAATCAGTTTCTGTGGGTCCCTCCGAATGACATTAAACGTAATCACCAAGTCCATATTTACGTCAGAGAGAAACGCTTTCTTTAGTTGACGGCACAGCTCGAAGAAGAGCGCTCCGCCGCCGACGAACGGCTCGTAATACGTTTTGAACGAGCGAGGCAGTCGTCGTGTAAGTTCCTGGATAATGCCCCGTTTGCCGCCGACCCATTTCACGAATGGGCTCGGTGTTCTTGTTGAGTCAACAGATTCGGCTTGGATCAATTGTGTGTGCACCATCTTTTCAAGCAGACCAGGTGGTTCGACTTAATAAATGTAAGCGTGGCGCAGAGAGCGCTGCCCAATATCGTGCAGAAACGTAGACTCCCGTAGTGCTGCAAAGTGCGAATCCGTTCAGTGTCTATCGAACCAGAAACAGAGAGCAAGCACTCCCAGTCCTGTGACAGTGAGGCAGATTATAAATACAATCATGAATACCGCATCAGGCCAACCCATATGTTCTCCATATTTTTCGTTTATCTTGTATCAGATTATTTGTTTTTGGAACCTTCAGACGATGAGCGCTCAAGCCGCTGTACCCTTTCAGAGATTTCTTTCGCAGCGGATTCTATCTGCTCCAGCTTGCGCAAAAACACCGAAAGAAAATACGTGTGCCAGATCGTCAGCTTATGCTGCATCTTCGCGGCATCCGACGGGGTCAGCACGGCCTCATCGACCGCTGAGGAAACTTCGCAGCTTCTTACACCATCTGCATTCTCCACGAGGACAAATGTGATGGTAGCAACCTCGATATGCTTGGGGCGAGTTTTGGGGGGATCGGGCATACCTCTTGTGTTGGGGCGCAAAGCCGCCTTTCAAAGGAGGAGGCGCTAAGACATGCCGCTATCGGGAGGCAGTAACGGGCGCGTCCTTGGCTGCATAGGTTTCTGATGGTCAGACGAGTTGATACTTACCGTGCCATTCGCGAATAAGTCCTTGAAATGACTGAGCACAGCTTTCAGTTTCGTCACGTCGTCGCTGTGGATAAATCCTTTCTGGACCTGAATCTTGCAGGTCGCCATTGAATCACCATTCGAGGCAGCGTTGATCTCGATATCGATACTGACAAAATCTTCAATCATAGGTTTTAAGCTCTTGTTGTGAGTTGAGGTTCATTGCGTCGCGACCCCCGCAGGCGCGTTATTTTTTTTGCGAAGTTTGTCCGTGATTACGAGCTTGGTGATAATTGTAAACCGCCGTGGTACATCGGGCTAAAAACAGAGGGTCGTTCGCGAGGCTCGTAATCTCAGAGGCCGCAAAATATTTCGAGGCATTTGGTGCCGGCCGGCCCAACGGTTTCAGAAGCTTTTCACGAATGAGGATTGGAATATCGTGCTCGTGAAAGCCCAGCAATTCCGCCACTTGCTGCGCATCCAACCTTGCGGGCAATCGATCAAGCTGTAGCACCGTAACTCTATTCATATACCTTGACCCCTAATCAGCTTGATCGTTTTCATGCGAGTCTGGGGCGGGTTCGAGGCGGCTGTAGAACTGCGCGAGCATGTTCTGCATAAGCTGAATCTCAGCCCGATCAAAATCATTGAGAGACACATCAAAACGTGAGGAGAATTGTATCTGACCGTACGTGTCCTTCGTCATTTGAACGTAGATCGTCCCGCACACCTCTGAAGCTATGACAGAGGGAGCGCTGCGATTCATAGTGCCGGGACCCCGACGGCTGCAGTAGCGGGGAACGGACCGTATTGGTAGGTTTGCTCGTAATGCGGAGTCGCGCAGCATCGCCGCGATTTTCCAAATGTAGGCGATCAGGAGAGCGCGAATCGCACGGAGCAACGTCATCATTTCTGCCGTTTCTTTGCGCATATAGGGCATGAAGAATTCCGGTCTATATGCAGCTTTTCGTCGGGAATCACACCATCCAGATGGAATTCAAAGTAATTGTAACCGATGCGCCGTCCGCCAAGAGCGGCAGAAAGCATCCGCACTGCCGCGCCTGCCACGATTAACGGCATCTCGATTGTGGCTGAAGCATCACACGCCTCGCCGGCTGGGTTACGTGCCGCTCGCGGGAATTTGCAACCGAAGCACGCGGCGCCGGGCTTCGAAAGTTGCAAAAAGCAGTAGCCGCACCCGCCATTAGTTCCCAAGCCGATAAGCAACGCTGGAATACCCAAACGGAGAAAGTGCCTAGCACCTTCAACCCGGCCGATGTCATTATCGATGCCAATGACTGCTGCGTTATAACGCTTCATACCCATGCGAAGCGCTATTGCATCCTGTAATCTCATTTTATAGCCATACATCCGCGTCGGAAAAATGCAGTGTGGAGCAAGGTTCTCGATCAGTTGCCAAGCTTTGGGTTTTCCTATGTCATGGAGTCTGAAAAACTGCCGATTAAGGTTCGTTAGCTCGATCGTATCGCGATCGAAAAAGCTCATCGCTCTAATGCCAATGCGACCGCAGGCATAGCCCGCGTTGCTGCCAATACCGCCGGCCCCAAAATAGGCAATATGGCTCTTCGCCAATATGTTATTTGTGAAGGCAGCGATTTTCTTCTGCCGGTCAGTCACCGAGGAAGCGCAGCCAGGCACTCGCATCCCTGGCGCCCTAATTGTTCTTCGGAATTGAGAGACGGTAAACGTACTCATATGCACTTTTCTCGAGTTGCTCTATGTGCTCACCGACGACGCGCACGGAAAATGGTACATGCACACTGTAAAATCGCACGTAGGCCACGCCGTCGTTGTTCGCACGTGTGACAATGATTCCAATAGCTTTCGACCCGCATTTTTTCTGCAAATCCGAAAGGTAACGGATATCCTCCCCGGATGGAGTTGAAGCGGCCGCGCTCCAGCCAGGATGCGAATGGGCGATAGCAGTGACGAAGCTTCCAAACTCCCGGATGCTGATCATCGTGTCCAACCACGAGCGCGCCGTTGCCTGGAAGTAAACCTGCGATTGTCGCAGCGGCTCAACTGCATAGCTGTTGGTGACACATCGCAGTTGTTTCCAAACCGGGCCAGTCAGCACAGCCCCCCACTCGTCATCATTTGGCGTAAGTGCCCTTTGAATGTTAGAAAGAGTTAAGCTATCAGCCAGGATGACTGCTTTAATCAAAGATGGTCTTGAAGAGGTTTTTTGGTCGTGGTGTTGCATATTTCTCAAACGATTCGGCAATCATGTTCTCGATCTCGAGCAGACCCGAACTCAGCTCGCGTTTTGTTCCCATGAAGTTGACTCGATACCATGTCCCGAGACCTTCCTGGTGAAAACACATCCACTTCTCATGATTTCTCAGCTCATGAGGTGGATTCCGAATATAGAATTCCGGAATGTCCCCAGGACTGGCCTCTACGCGACCTTCCCACGATCCATATCGCGTACGGTAGAAGCCTCGATATTGTGTACCATGCCGCTCCCACTCGCGTTCTTTCCAGTACGATTGGCTCTTTCCTTGCACCACCACTCGTCTCTGTTGCGGGCGAATGAGGAGCCTTGGCAGTGGTACCGTCGGAATCGTGAGCTTCTTTAGGGGCAGAGGCTGTATAAGCTTGCCGGGAAGTAGCGGTTTGTAATGCATACGTCAAAGGCAATCAGTCGCGGTTGCCTGCGTGCATGGGGGTCCCTGAATAGAGGATGTCGCCATCCCGGACCTTCCCAAAAATCTCTTCAGCGTCATTGAACGGTTCGGCGCCGCGCCCTTTACTAAAAACGATATCGTTCGGCAGGCTCAGTTGCTTTTTTACATCTCCTTGGGTTGTGCCCGGCATGAGGCTCACGTATTGGTGCTCGCCTTCGCCGATCACAAGCTTGATGTTCTTAGCAACATCGTCAGTTTGCGGAAGTTGAGGTTGAGTCGGTTTGTTGAATGTATTCATACTTTTCTTTTTTGGTTGTGAGGTTATGGTTGATGCGCTGCATCACTCGATGCAGCCGCGAGCTTGCCGGCGAGCAGACGTAACGCAGGGAGCGTCACCAATCCTACCCGCTGGTAAAATTCTTTTGGCAGGTCTGTGGCTAGCTTGTGCGCGATATCGCGAGCTACGCAAAAGTCTGACGGCACGATGAGATTGAAATCGATGTCATTCGCAATATTGCGGTCGAGATTTGCCAACACATTCCTGGCAGTGCGCTCGTACTCGGCGCCGCAAACTGAGCATCCGTCCGAAAAGATCACGTCGCAGCGCTTCAGTTCACGTCGGACGAATGGGTACCCCAGTTCTGAAAGCAACTGCTCTAGCTCACGTTTCACGTTGCTATGGTCTTTGGTTTGCACGATTCAAAAACTCCTCTCCCAATTGTGTAATAACGAGAATGCTTGGGGGTCTGCCGCCTTTGGGAAGCGAGGGTCCTGTAGTCTCCTCAATGAATTCCTTCTCCAGTAGTTCGCGCTTGCGATTGGACCCAGTCCCCGCAGTCAACCCAGCATGTGTGTAGATATCAGTCGCTGATGCTTCAGGATGTTCTCGAATCGCCCGAAGCAGGGCTAAGTAGTCTTGTAAAAACCGATTGTCTTCGCGCATTGCCTCTGTTTGCGAGCGTCTAGGATTTTGAGCTGGTGTCGCACTCCGTTGCTCTGCAGCGGAAAAACTTGTATGCTGCCGAACCCATTCGGCACGCGCCCGCTGGCGCTCTGCAAGCTCGGTGTCAGGAACACGCCCAAATCTGAACTCTTCATTGTGGACTTCGGCGGGACGCGAGAGGCCTCGGAAATTTACTGACGCGCGCCGTAATCCGAGAACCATGATTCCTTCCGGGAGAGACTCATCGTCGGGGTTAAGCAACTGGGCCATTACTCTTGCGTCTTTCCGGTTCATGACATTGCGATGGGAATGGCACAGGCATTGCGCAATGCCCGGTCCAGCTCTGATGGTTGATGGCTCAGGATGATAATTGCCCAGCCGAATCGCTGTAGTGCTATGGTGCGCTTCGACAGCGACAGGGTTTCTGAGCCTGTATTTTCCACATACTCGCGGCCGAACATTGCGTCTGCTTGGAGAATGAAGAGTGCTTTTCGCAGTCCCCGCTGAGGACCATCTGTTAGGCTCCTTTGATATTGGCGGTGGACCCAGACTGAGAACCATCGGCGGGCGAAATCCAGGGGCAGACGAGAGAGGTCATGAATGATGAGCGAATGGCGCCGTTCTAAATCGGGTCCTTGCCGCGCATATGCCATATCTGCCAGCATTGGCTTCCAAACTGACAACTGCTGCTCCAACGTGCCAAACTTCGTCAGACCGGACCGCTGCTGAGCGTTCCGAAATAATCCAATCATTTCATCAAGACTGCGGGGCTCATCCAAAAATGGCCGTAGCAAGGGTAAGGCACTCATCGACGTATCCCGCCTGACATTAACCAATTCGTTGACAATTGGAGCGTCATACGAATCCGCATGCCCAACGCGTACGCCCCAGTCCGGTGGCTCCTCGCGATGTGTCAGTTGCAATGCGTCTGGGAAGGACTTGGCAAACACACTTCCCTCGCCGGTCAAATCAAACATGTGTGTCATATCCCTCGCTGTTTAAGTTGTGCGATCAGATGCCCGATAAATTCCAGCATCTCCCCATATGAGGATCCGCAAATGAGCATCACGCCACGTGTCAGCTCATCCATGTTCATCGCGAGCAATCGCTGAGATATCGTCTCCTTGCCGAGGACCGTCATGTGCTGCGCATCTACCCACGGCCACGTCGGTATGCGTTGCTCCAAAGCGGTGCGCATCCCAAGCAAAGTAAGCTTATGCTCCACCCTCTTGATGTATCGTTGAGCCATAGCAGGATTGCGGCTCATGCAAAAACTAAGGTCTCGGTTGAAGCCCGGATGATTCTCAATTGCGAGTGTCCGGCCCATTTCTTCCAGACCGAGCACCGCAGCGAACTGGTCTGACTTCGTGAAACTCTGAATCTGTTTAAGAGCTTTCATAACCTCAGGTTTAACCGCCGAAGAATTCGCCCCAGGTGTTGCGTTCGAACGCGAGCTTCTCTGCACACGCGAGACAAATACGCGCGTGCTCAGCTTCAGGGTTGTTCGGGTCGAGAGGAATAGAATGCACTCGGCAGACATTTCGTCCGCATCCGGGCATCAAACAGTGGTAGATTTTCACCGCGACTTTACCTGTCGTTGAACACAGGCCTTCAATTTGCTGAGAGCACACATAGAAACCCTCGTCAGTCAAAACTTTGTGCGTGGTGATCTCCGTTGCACGAACGCCCGCGGTGTTATGCTCTTCGCTATGGTCAACAACACTCATTGTGTTCGGATCGACTTGGCTAAAAGTTGTCCGATGCATTTCGCGCTCAGGTTGGTCATATACGTGAAGCGCGTGCTCTGCAGTCTGCGCCGCATGGTCGTGAGCACGGCCGTGTCGTGGGGCAGCAGGATTTGCTGGTCGCGCATTGCCAGCAGCGTTTTGATTTTGTTGCTGCCCGAACAGCCTCATAAACGGACCTTGAGCAACGCGCTTTCGTCTGAGGTAACGGAGAATTGCCTCGAAAGATATTCGCATACAATATTTCAGATCAAAAGTGTTAACAGGAATGACAATCCGATAAGCCAGTACAACGCTTTCGTTAAACGCGACTGCCACCCAGCCTGCATTACCACGACAAATGGAACGACCAGTGGGAGCAATAATGTGAGGGTGCATGCGATGAGAAACAGCCAGGCACGGGCAACACTGTTGCTTGGCACAACAGTGTGCACGGGAATTGTCAGACCGAGGAGCAGGCCAAAGGCTGCCAAGGCTGCTTGCTGATACAAGAACGTTTGGTCGACATGCCGCCGAGGACCACATTTGAGGAACGAGACGCCACAAACGAGCAAGATGGCCAGAAAGATTACCGTCCACCGCCATGGCAAGAGATAGATTTTTGGAGAGAGGCCTGCAAAGAAATCAGCGGCCCTGCTTGCTCCTACAGAGATGATATCTTTTTCGCCGTCGCCGTTATCCGCGAGAAATGAAGCGAAGGGAGCTGATGCAAACGCATGAACAGAATTGCAGTCGCACCTCTTGGGTCCAACACTGCCGAGAAGAGCACTCGTCAACCAGCATGCGATACTCAACAGCAAGGCTAGCAAACCCGTCTCAGATGTTGCATTCATAATGAAATTTCGGGCCATTCACTCACTCGATTCCAATAGTGATGCAGCCATTCGATGTGCTCCTTGGGATTCGTGAGCCGTTTGAGGAAAGATCGGGCTTTGAGAGAAGCATCGGGCCAGAGATGCAAACGAGTGGCTATGTTCAATTCAGTTGCGAGTCGTTCTACGAGCTTGAGGCTCGTCATCGCGTAATCTTGCCAAGCCTCGCGGGTGGCAAAGACCGCTGTGTTCAGCGAAACCCCGAGTCTTTTGGCATGTGCCTCTATACGGGTTACGTTTTCGGCGCGAATGTTAATCGGCTCATGAAAAATGGTGATGGGCTCCAGACCAGCGACGGCCTGAATAGTCGCGCGGAGATCGGCTTCATCGCACTCGGGGTAGGTGGGCGCGAGGGCCGCATAAATGTGCAGGCCGGCTTTCTTGGCCGCACGAAGTGTTGCCAGTCGCTGCGATGGCGCCGGAGCTTTGGGCTCATAGATCTTCGCTAGGTCATTCCGTAAGGTAGGCAGGCTCATGCCGAAGAGGAGGCGTGAGCCGAAACTCTTGAACAAATCGAAATCAACCCGTGCCAGGGGGCTGCGAGTGAGGATACGGACGTTGAGCGTGGAGTGGTCGCGAATGAGTTCAAGCGAGCGGCGGACAAGCTTCCGTGCGTGCTGAGCCAATTCGCGTTGCCGCGCCGGGTTTGGATGGCGGATGCCCTGATATGGATCAGTGGTGCTACAATAAATCACGGCCCGATTTCCGTCGGGCTTAAGTTGTGAGCGCAGCGTGTTCTCGGCGACGCGTAGTGATGCTAAGAATTTTTGCTCGTTCCACGGCCTGAGCAGAACGTAATCACCCCATTCCGCATCCGGATCCTGCACACCGTATCCGACCAGTTTCGCTCCTAGTTTGATCGTGGAAGCGTCTGGTACATAACAAAACCGACACGCGTGCGAGCAGCCCACGGCAGTGTTGAATGCCCAATTCGAAAGACTCTTATAAACGAAATTATTTGATGCAATGACGGCAGGGGAGTTCCAGAAGTCCACTGGGATTCGGTTATTCGTTTGGCTCACAAAGCTGTTTTCATGTTGGATTGGAACCTGATGAATCTCGGCGGGACTGGAAAAATCGTTAAATGGCGTGCGTGTATGCATAATGACTATCTTTCGTTACCCGAGCGGTGTTTCTGTTAAGGAAGGAAACTCGTCTTGGTGATTCACAAAACCGCGTAACGTGACGGAGATTCTTCGGCCAATTAACTGCCTGCCGGGAGGTACCTCATGGGTCCATGCACGATTCGTGTCGAAGGGCATAACAAACACCGTCCCGTCTCGCGCTGGAAAATCGACATAGCCATGGCCGCGCCAGGGACGCAGGCGAAATACGCGCTCGTCGCCAAATGACATCGTAACAATCGGGACACACCCCATCATGTTTTTGATGCTATCCCGATGGCGGCCTATGTAGTGCCCAAATTGACCGTCATACCAGTTTACCAGTAAGCCGTTGAGACTCGTGTCGATCGCCCCTTTCGCCCAGGCCAGGAGCGAAGCTAACAGGGTTGGAATTGGTAATGCGTGGTTAATCCGGCCCGTGTAGTGGTAGTCTTTTCCGAATGCTTGCTGCCACCGTGGCGTCTGGACGAGTCGGCCGTGGATCTTGATTGAGTGATATTTCTTGGGATGCATTTCCCAAAGCTCATTGAAACTTGTGGCATCGAAGCGCATCGGTTTTGGCAATTGGCCCGTCCAAAAGCGATTTATGTCGTCAAGCTTATGACATTGGAATTCTTCGGGTAGAAGTTTCATAATTAACCTCGACTTTCTTAGTTCACGCTCGGATCGACTAAGGGCTGCAATTTCCCGAGCGACGGCTTCGCGATAGCGGCAGCGTTCTTCCTTTTGCGAACACCTCCATCGATTTTATCTGCTATCCCTTTCGCGAGTGTCACCGCTCGCAATGCTTCTGGAAGCAGTTGGCGAAGGATTACCTCGAAACGACTTGCCCAGGGGACCTGACAAATGTAATCAACCGTACAAGCGCCTGGGATAGTCAAAAAACAGCCAAACTTAAGTTTGAAGGAACACACCATGGCGAATCTCAATGCAAGGTTGTGACATGCGAGTCGGTATATGTCGGGAGCGAAAACGCTCAAGGAATCCGAGGAGATCTCAATGATCATCAAACAAGGTTCCGATGCACCTTGAATGTAAAAATATGCGGCTACGGAATCGTCGCTCACCTTTTTCGCCTTAAGGAACCCTGGCTGACGTTTGAGGATTTCCATCAGTTCTGGAATAGAGTTGCTCATAATTGTGGCTGAATCCCTGCCGTAATGGGTTGCACCTCGAATCATGAAGCTTTCAACATGGAAAGCTTGCGGCCGATCTCCGGGGTGGCCTTCCGTTCGCTGCCAGCACTGGAGTCTCGTGGGACACTCGCTAGTCGCTCTTCTAGCTCCATGCGGCAGTCCTCGAGGCATTCGGAAGCAATTTGCAGCTTTTCAAGAATCGTCCAATCTGATGGTTCGACCAGGTTTGCCGCTTTAACTAATGCCGCGATTGCGCGCCGGATATGTGCGAGAATGTGCCCGTCGTCATCCGGCACCGCGTCGGGGGTTATATCGATTCCTTCCCCATTAGCCTGCGGCTCTTGCCTGAACAATCCGACAGCTAAGATAATCATTTCCAAAGAGGGATACCTGCCGCCTGCCAGATCAATCGCCTTCTGCCATGCTGTGTGACGGGCTGCTGGTTCTAATGGTACGAGCGGCCGTGCATGCTTTTCGCAACGGGGCAACAGCAAACCTGACACCGGATGTGAACCTGGGTTCACATTCTCGACCCGAGACCCTCCCACGGCCAATTTGAGATCAAGAACAACACCTCCAGCGTCAGCCACCTGCTGTGCACGACGAAGCTGAAAACCCCACCGCTCGCGGCAGTACTTCCGGAATGTCGAATGAGTCATTCGATAAAGTCGCCTAACCCGAATGCTGTGTAGTGCTTGGCTCCCCTCAATAAATGCGTCTGCGCTGTTCTCAAGGCCCGTTTGAATGATCGTTTCACAACGGGCAAGTTCAGCGCCTTCGTCGGGAGGAAGCCTGTAGGCAATCGGCACCTGGATGGAAGAGGCAGTAATTTGAATGGCGTACGTGTTTGCGCGTAACTTCATTGTGGATTCCTTTGTTTATGTAGTTTGAACGGATACACGTTTCCGAAGCTCAATTGGAAAGCGCTGGAGATCTCTTCGTAGCTGGGACCTCAGCTTTTCATCCGTCGTAACGATTCGGACCAGATCACAACGCTGAAGATCGGTTTCGATGCGGCCAAGCACTTCGCCTACTTCGGACTCGGACGAGACAATTTCGACGCCAATGAATTCGCGTCTGTCAGGTCGAGTGCGAATCCCTACAATCGAACAGCACGGCGGCTTCATAAGTACCATGTACCAGTCACCTGCTAACAACCTGTCTGCGATCTGTTGCTTGAGCGTCGATGTGGTGTTCTGAATTGATTTGCTCATAACACCTTAAACCCTTCATTTCCGTTCATGTGCTGTTGCCTCCGATGCGCAGAAGCGTTGCTGTGTCAGAACGCGGGTTTGTTGATGTTTTCCAATTCCCTTTCTGTGCGCCGACAAAAGGCCTTGAATGAACAGAGCGAATGTGCTGTCAAAATACCGAACATTTGCCAAAACAAACCAACAAAGAACTTGAGGTTGGCAATTAATGACGCAAAACGTCGACAAAGGACCGGACGCCACATTAAGGATTATCCGCAGCGGGAAGATGCTGGGTTTTGACAGTGCCGCTGCTTCATCCCGGAGCGAGCCGTTGGGCGACAGCATAAATCTTTTTGTCACGCCCAATTTTCTGACACAAAAGAGGCCGGCTCGTCTTCGACAGCGATTTCGGCGTTTCAGCAGTAACTTCAGCACACTGTTCCCCTTTCATAAGCCTAATCAGATTGCGTATGCCAAACCAGGCCTCGATAGAATTGCTTGGTAACCCACCGTATCTTGCTCTGCGATTCTCCTCGTGTGATGCGCAGGTCAGATTGCTGGAAACGTTTTTTTACGCCAAAGGAAGGAAGCTGTATAATCCAACGGCGCTCAATTTTGGCCGGTCGAAGAGCCTTCGTGGCCTGTGCATAGGCCTAGTCCTGGCGAAAACACTGCATGGTGCGAAGGACAACACGGAGAGCGGCTTGTTGCCGCTTC
>Ga0137319_1000122_pt1 | contig 31873 bp, 46 predicted proteins | sample EasRivERMZT333_2_FD_104752 | JGI IMG/M metagenome (GOLD analysis project Ga0137319, IMG submission 104752) | Soil microbial communities from meander-bound floodplain in the East River, Colorado, USA - East River MetaG ERMZT333_2 | ecosystem: Environmental > Terrestrial > Soil > Floodplain ... | reverse complement strand
GAATTTGACGGCCCTGGGATCGTGGCAACGGCGGACCATCTGCCGCCAGATGCCGAACAGCGGGTGCCGCCTCTTCGGACCACGCTCGTCGATCGGAAGGGCCGCGATTCGGGGCGGCAGCGGCGGTAGGTCGGGACGAAGGGTCGGCATGATCAGGTCCTCGGGGTGGAATAATCAGCCCGCAACAGGGAGCGGGATGCGGTACATTCGGCGAATTCTCAAGCAGTCCTCGTCGCCGGGCTGGAGTGCCTCGCGGCAGGTGGTTGGCCGGTACTCGTAGTGCCGGCATCGCTTCGTGGCCTCGTCGTACCAGAGGCACGGCAGGTCGTATCCCGCCGTCCGATCGACGATCGTTCCATCCTTGACGCCGTCGTAGTACGCCTGAAGCTCCGCCTCCGCTTCCGGCCGATCGGCCTTGAACCGCAGCCACAGTTCATGGTCCTCGGTGCCCTCGGCCCACTCGGCGATCACGCCGTCGATCGGGTAGAAGGCGGCGAACCCTGGGGGCGTGCCCATGCCACGGCAGCACGCCCCGCAGTTGTCGCAGTTCGTGACCGGCAGGGTCGGGATCGACACCAGCCGGCCATTGCGGATCATTCGCTTCATGGGCTCGGCTCCACTGGTTACGGCTCGCCGTAGAAGACCGGCACGTCGGTCGCTTTCGCCGTCAGCAGCGCCTGGGCCAGTTGCGAGCTGATCGATCTCTCGGCCGCGGCGAACGCCTTCTCCACGTCGCCGGGGATCGGGATCAGCCGGAACCGCTCGGTCTGGGGATCGAGGTCGAAGACGACGCGGACCAGGACCTTCGTCTCCACGGCGCTGTCGAAGGCGGGGACGTCGAACGTGAGGACCTCGGGCAGCTTGTCGGCCCCGCTGGCCTCGGCGACCATCGATCTGCTCATGCTCACGTTCGCCCGGTTGGCCGTGCTGCTCGCCTCCTGGGCCTTCTTGATGTCCACGCGCCTGATGTCGTCGCGGATCGTCGGGTGAGCGGGCAGCGAATCGGCGAACAAGGTGCGGAGCAGGAGCACGAACTCGATCTGCTGATATTCGCCGCGTGTCTTGTCCCACTCGCTCAGGCGCTGCAGTTGCGTACTCACGCCCAGGTCAAGTGAAGCGCGATCGCGCCGGGTGAACCGATCGAGCACCAGGACGACGCCTTCGCGGCAGTACCAGATTTCGACCGATCCGCTCGCCGCTTGGTGAGCCCGGGCCGCGAGGGCAGCGATCGTCGGCAGGTCATACGGGCAATGATCGGCCGGTGATGGATCGGCAACGATCCTGTCCAGCATGCCGTCCGGACCGATCACGTGGTAGACGTGCGGTGGCTCCTGGGGCGACTTGAAGAACCGGTGGCCGGGGCCCGCGGACTTCACAGCGGTTTCGACGAGGTACTGGAGAGCATCCTTTGCGATCATGGAATCCTCGAGTCAGGGAACAGGGGATCAGAACCGGGTACGGCAGCGTGGATCAGCGGTCGCGGAGCACGTCGTCGATCGTGGCCTGGTCGGGGTTGTCCGCGCAGTCGGTGTTGAACAGCAGGCCGCCGGCCCGCTCGTCGATCTGAGCGATCGTCTTGACCGGTCGCCACGGCGGCAGCTTGCTGCCGACCTTCACGTCGACCTGGACCTTCCCCTGGTCGTGGGGGGTGAAGTCGAGGCTGATGACTAACGTCCGCGTCTTGCCATCGCGACCGCGTTCGATCAGGTCCTTCACGATCTGGGCGAGGTTCTCCTCGATCACCTTGCCGGTGAAGCCGTCGGAGAGCATGTTCAGCGTCATCGACTGCAATGGGACTTTTGGCATCGGTCACTCCTGGGCCTTGCTGGGCCCGTGGGGTTGAGGGTGGGAATGCGCTGGATCGATCCGCACGAACTCGGGCCGCTGCTCCGCGGCGTCGGCGAGCTGGCCGGCGAACTTCAGGCACTCCTTGCTGAAGCTCGCGCAGTCGGCCCGGTGCTGGCGAGTGATCGCCATCGCGTTCTCGGCCCGGCTGGCGGCTGTCTTGGCTTCTTCCCGGGCGTCGAGGACGATCGAAGCGACGGCCTCGCCGTGATCGATCGTCAGCTTCGATCGGTCGCGGGCCGAGGCGGCGACCTGCCAGGCGTTGATGGCGATGATCAGCGTGGCGATCGTCACCAGGGCGAGCACGGCCCACAGAATCCAGGCCCAGGTATCCATCGTGTGTGCCTCCGTTCGGTGTGTGCAGCTCCGCCCGGTCTATCCGAGCGGGATGCCTGCCGATTACTTCGGTGTCGCGTGACTCGAGGAGCCAGGCGGCAAGGGCATCGGGTCGCCGGACTGCCAGCCGCGTTCGTCGAGCAGCTCCTGGCGATAGACCGGCAGGTGTTTCGGCGCGGTGATCCCGAGACGGATCTTGCCACGATCGATGTCCACAACCTGGATCACCACGTCTGGTCCGATCCGGATTTCCTCATAGAGCTTGCGCGAGAGTACGAGCATGGTTGCCTCCTTGCGTGGGGTGGGGTTAGTTGCGTGGGGGTGGGGTTAGTTCCTGTCGACTGCACTTTTGATCGGGGCAGTCGCGGTTGTACTTCTCGAGTAATTTCGCGAAGTGGCACAGGTGTTCCTCACCCATCCCGAGCGAGTGGGCGAGGTACGCCAGGGCCGAGAGTCGGTTGGCCGCGCAGGGTTCGCCAGCGTGATCCTCGCGCTCGTGAAATTCCAGCGCGGTGAGGAACTGATCTCGCACCGCAGTCATGGCCAGGGCTTGTTTTTGGGGAGTGAGCATGTCGTCTCCTTGCGCAATGGGTCAGGATCAGCTCGTCGGAATCGTCAGGTATCTGGCCCGGGTATCGATGGCTGCCAGCCTCCCTCGCGCAGCGATTTCCTGATCTTCTCCCGCTCGGCAGGTGAAGGCGGCAGGGTGGGTGGCGGTCCGATTGTTGCCGGGTGATCTTTCGGATTTCGATTAAGCGGCCCGGCCCGGATCATCGGGCCGTAGCGCTCGATTTCGTTCGCGGTCGGTCGTTCACGCTTGTCTCGCGCCGCCCAGGTGCACAGCTCCCAGAACCTCCGAGCGAAGGCGTAAACTTCGTCGGGCGCGAATGGCGGATCGAGTTTGGCCAGGTTGGCCGCGACCTTGCCGAGGAGGCCGCCATCGGTCGCAGGACTCAGTCCCGTGACTTCGGCAATGGCGTCAACCAGCGGGTTCCGCTCCCGCACTTTTGCAGGTTTCTGTTTGACGCTCGGATCGGGGTCTGAACTGATCGACTGCTCTCCCTCGTCGCCGGCTGCCGGCAAAGTGGTTTTTTTTTCTTGGTTCTTGGCTCTTGGTTCTTGGTTCTTGGCTATAGGGTCCACATTGGGCCGTTTGGACCCGTGTTGAGGTCCACATTGGTCCGTTTGGACCCCACCAGGGTCCACATTGGTCCGTTTGGACCAGTCTCGCGGGACGGACGGCAGCGCTTCCTTCGGTCCGAACCCCTTGCGGACCATTCGCTTCTGGACGTACTTCGGTGCGTGGTGATAGAGGTCGTGGATCTCGTAGCTGCCGGACTCGTCTCGGTCGACGAACCCCGCCTCGATCGCCGCCGCGGCGAACTTCCCGCTCTCACCAGGCCACTCAGCGGCCGCTTCGATGTCCAGTTCGTCTCCCAGCTTCGGGTTCCCGGTCTGGTAGCCGCGACTCCATAGGCATTCGAGGTAGCCGATCACGTGCGGGGTCGGCTCGCCCAGCAGGCGCTTCAGTTTGAGGAACTTCCGGTGGTCTCGCAGTTCGGGCTTCGCCATCGGGATGTCTTCCGTCCGTGAGTCGGTCTGTCGGTCCCTCGGTCGCCCCTACTTCTTCAGGGCCGCCGTATCGGCCGGCGCGGCCGCCCCGTTCATCCCCGGGAGGTTCCCGTCGCTGGGCTTCTCCTCGCGGGCCTTCCATTCGCGCAGCGCCTTTTCGAGTCGGGGAAGGCGTCGGGCCGTCAGGCCAGGGATCGAGTCGCGGTGCAGATCGTGTTCGACTTTGAGCAGGTCATCGACCGCGGCAGCGCCGACCAACTCGTCAAGGTCGCGGACGAGGTCGAGGACAGCGCTGGCGGGCGAACCAGACTCCGGGGCCGGGCTGCCACTCGCGGCCGGCGGCGGTTCTGGCTCGACTGGCGGAGGTGGCGGCGGGGGCGAGCTGGAAATCGCCAGTTCCGCTTTTCGGCGTTTGCAGTCCTCGACGACAGCGTCCTGCGTGGTCTTGTTCAGTCGCCTGTAGACTTCGACCAACTGCGACTCGGTCGTGACCTCAGCGATCTGCCGGCGAGCGTCCTCGATCGCATCGGGTGCCATGAGCCACCAGTCGAAGAGCGGCCTCCAGAACTCCGGACCAGGCTTGACTGCGGTCCGGCCGTCCATCTCCTGGCACCCCGATGCCTTCTCCACGACGGCATTGTGCTCGACGTCGATCATTCGGATCACGACGTCGAACTCGTACTCGGTGTGGTCGCGCTGGTCGGCTTTCAGCCCGAGCTTGACGAACTTCTTCTTGCCGGTGGGCCCGACCTCTTCCGCGTACTCCGATTTGACCCGCATGGTGGCGATCAGGTGGGCTCGTTCGTCGGTCAACGTCTGGATCATTTCCCGCTGGGGTGGTGTCACCTTGGCCCAGGCACCGAACTTGTCCTTGCCGCCGCTCTGCTGAGACAGTTGATCGACCTGGTCAAGGACGCCGTGCCAGGCGTGCGACATGCTGTCGATGATGATGATGTCGAAGCCCTGTTCGATCAGGAACTTGTACAGGGCCGTGTAACCCACTGGGTTCTGTTGCGGCTTCGGGATCCGGCAGTGCTGGAACTTCCACACTTCGCCGTCGAATTCGGCCCCGGCGTAGGATTCGGCCCGACCGTTCTCCGAATCTCCGACGGCGATCCGCTTGCCGATCCCCGCCCGCCGCATGGCGAACGCCAGTCGGAGGGCCGTACAGGTCTTTCCGCTACCGCTGACACCTTCGAGGCTGACCTTGAGGGGACGCCGCTGCCGTGTCGCTTCCTTTAGTTCGAACATGGTGCAACTCCAAAAAGGCAACACTCCGTCACAACAACACCAGTAACCCGCCGGGAGTCGAACCCGACTCGCTGCCTGAAGACAGCGCGGTCCCGCGACCACGGGCCAGACCGTCAGGGTTTCAGTCGCAGGTGCACGCCGCGCTCGCCGAGCGTGGCGAAGTCGATCGACTCGCCAGCCTTGATCGCGTCGCGGACCTTGTCCTTGTCGATCTCGACCGTGATCCGCAGGTACGCCGCAGGTACGTCCTCGGTGCTCACGCCGTCGTTGATCAGGACAGGATCCTTCCCGCCGTTGGCCTGGACGGCGAACGTCCAGCCGCTCGTGGTGAGCGCCTTCTTCTGGCCCGTGCCCTGCATGAACCACAGCAGCCGGTCCTTGATCCGGTCGACTGATCGCTCACGGGCCCTCGCGACCCGGGCGAACCCCTCGGCGGTCGCCCTGGCAGCCACGGCCTGCCGGTTCAACTCGCTGATCAGGTGCGCGTAGTTGTCGAGCTTCGCTTCCTGGTCAGTGGCCAACTCGGCGAAGAACGCCTCGAAGATCGGCTCCGTCTCGGGCGTCAACTCGCCGCCGCATTCGTCGAGCAGTTCGTCGAGGGCCCGGAGGTCCTCGGCGATTTTGAAGACGGTGCTCATGTCACTCCCTGTGTTCGGGCCTGGGTTCACGTCACGACACCGCTTCGACTGCTTCGGGCAGTCGCCGACCGACGGGGACGACGCAGAGGCAGACGTAACCGTGGGGGGCCGACTGCGACGCGCGCGACACCTGGCGGAAGATGCCGACCCCCTGACTGTCGAGCGGCAGGCACAGGTTGCCGAGGCAGTAGTGGAGGAACCGGCCCCAGAGCGATCGGCTCGCCAGCCAGTGGGCCACAAGCTGGGCTTCGGTCAGGGACTGACAGACGGGATCAAGTTCAGTTTCGGTCCCGTCCGGCGCGATCGCGCGCAGGACGAACTTCGAACAGGCCGGGCAATCGACCCACCGCCAGCCGTTGTCCGGGTCCAGGACCCGGCGGCAGTCGCCACACATTTGACAGGGGACACGGAACTGGGATATCCTGGTACTCATCGCAAGCGGACTCCTTGCGGTAAGGGGCGGGGTTGCTGTGAACAGCTCCGCCCTTTTCCTTTCCCGGACCGGGACCGTCCCGGCCCGTGGCTCGTCATGCCACCGCGGCGATCGCCTCGGCCGGCTCCGTCTCCACCGGGATCGCCTCGGCCGTCAGCCAGACGGCGACGTCGTCGGCGAACTGGTGGACCACGCGGTAATGCGTCGGCTCGCCCGCCTGTCGAAGATCACCACGAGCACCGGCCGCTGAGGCGGCACAGCGACCAGCGCGCTCCGCAGGGCACCGGCCAGGGTCTGAAACAGCTTCGGCAAGGCTCTCCCTCCCTCAGTCGGGGTCCGACGATCCGTCCGGCCAGGGCAGCAGTTCGACCCACGATGGCCCGTGCCAGTTCGTGTCGGCCCGTGGATCGCGCAGCGTTTCCTCGTAGGCTTTGGCCAATTGCCTCACCCGTTCCTCGGCCCCCGGGTGTTCGAAGCCCCCGTCGTAGCCGGCCGGTGGCGGTCCATGCCGGGTGTTCAAGGAGTCTTCCTTGTGGCGGCAAACGCAGCACTTCGCGTACAGGTAGGGCCGTCGCCCGCAACCCTCCGAACACAGCGGCCGAACCCGGATCATCGCAACCATGCGATCGCCTCCCGTAAGAGTCACCGTCCCTGGAATGCCGGCTGTCAGCGTCGGCCCACTTCCGCCCGATACCGCTTGACCCCGTGCTCGCCCTCCAGCACGTGAATCTGGACCTCGTCCGCGAAGTACATCCGCTTGAACCGTGGCTTCCGCTCGTCGGGCGATCGGGCATCCGAGAACACGCCGCGAGCCGTCTTGCGCTGCAACCGCTTGGGACTCAGGCCCATGACGCGGCAGACCTCGGCCGCCGACAGCCGCTCGACCGGCTGGGCAAGCCGATCCAGCTTCCGCTCGATCACGCGGAGCCGGGTCGCCATTTCCTCAAGTAGTGCGGTGTCGGTCGCCACGATCACTTTCCCGTGTCAGGCAGTTCGCCCTGCCAAGCCATCGACAGCACGCCGAACGGCACCCGCGCACCGCCCTCGATTGGCGGTCCGTACTGGCAGTCGCGCCGGAGTGCCTTTTTCTTGCCCGCCGCCAATTCGACCCAGCAGTCGCCGTTGTTCGTGTTCAGGACCTCACGGCATGGGTCCACGATCCACCCGTGCGGAAGTTCGGTCGCGACATGCCCGACGAGCACCGCGTAGCCGTAACCGTGCGGGAGAAAGACCAGCACGTTTTCGCCAGGGATCAACACGAGTGGAGCCTCCGGATTTAAGAGCCCGCCGCGCCCGACGAGCCCGCCGAGCCCGACGCGCCCGACGAGCCCGCCGAGCCCGCCGCGCCCGACGAGCCCGCCGAGCCCGACGAGCCCGCCGAGCCCGACGCGCCCGACGAGCCCGCCGAGCCCGCCGAGCCCGCCGAGCCCGACGTCATACGGCTGCCCTCGCCAGTACGCCGCCTGCGGATCGTCGCTTTCGTCGAGGTAATCGGCGTAGACCAACTGCCGCAGCCGGTCCCTTGGGACCGCGTTGATTGCTTTTTGAAGCGTGATGCGGAGGCTCATCGTTCGCCCTTCTGTGTCACCCTCGTCGGTCAGCGAACTCAGTTCACCAGCCGCTTTTGCCAGTCGCCGGCCAGGTGATAGCCGTCGGTCCCCGGGCCGAGCCGAAGAACCCAGTCGTCGCCGCCGAACTGATCGGTGTCGTACTTCACGCCGTTGACAATCAGGTGGTTGGGCGTGCTGACGATGTGGGTTGGTCCGCCGGTGCCGTCGTCGTAGACGGAATAGCCGATCACGTCCCACGAGCGGATATTGGCGTGCTCGACTACCCCGAACACTGGGAGCACGAGCGGGGCCGGTGTGGACCGGTCTTCGAGTTGGGTCACGGTCAGCATGAAGTTCTCCGGTGAGGGTGAGAGGTTCGTTTCGCCAAATCCGCCGCTGTCTCGATCGGGAGTCCTAGACGGGCGATTCGCCGCAGGACCGCCCTGGCCGCCTTCCGGCTCTCGGCCGTCCGGTCAGCGGGCTTCGGTCGCGTCCTCGGTGCGGTGCTTTTCATGGCGTTCTCCCGTGCGCAGGTCGGCGAACTGCTCGTCCGCCAGCCACTGGCGAATGTCGGCGTCGGTGATCGACCACTCGACTTTCCAGGTCGCGACGTGAGCCCACTTGAAGGTCTGATACCAGTCCTGGGCGAGGTCCTCGTCGTTCGTCGCGTCGAGCAGGAGGGCCAGCGCGAGTTGTGCGGGCCCGCTGCCGCCGTAGCCCCACTGGAAGCCATCGGGCGAGTGGTTGCGGATTCGCTGCGAGCGGTCGGGCAGTAGCTGCTCGATCGCTCCGTCGCGGCTGACCGTGACGAGTGCTTTGCCGCTCGGAAGCCGTTCGCCGCTGTACACTCGCATGGCCGATCTCCCTGTGATCAATCGAACACCACGGCACCAAAACGCGCAAGGTCGGTTGACTGGAATCCCGGTATCTCGTCTTTCGCTGTTGCCAAAGTTTAGAGTTATTTCTATACATGTCAATACAGAAATGGTTATATCCAATTAATGCCTTTAAGGTAAAGTAGTTTAGAGGTTTGTGCTGCATGGCTCAGCCGAGGGTAATAGCATGTTGGCCGTGGCCCGTCCCAAATCGAAGCGCAACAAGCGGTCGGTGAACTACCGGCTTCCCGAGGAACTCTTGGCTCAGCTCGACAAGCTGATCGAGGAGACTCGTCGCACCGCCACGACCGAAGTCGAACTCGCACTGGAAGCCCATTTGAAGAAGCACAATCTGTGGCCGCCGGTGGTGGTCAGACCGCCGGACAGCAAGAAAGACCGAACGACGTAGCACTCTACGGTGACCCTGCGGGCACCCGATGGAGCGCCGGGCCGGTAACGGGCGGGAGTTGCAGGGCTGGCAGCTGGCGCGTAAAACCGCGCCGAGTTTGCCGGTCATTCTCTGCTGCTGAGCTACGGTGCAGCTGCACCCCCTGGTTTACTGGGCTCCGCCATTCATCACCTGGAGTCCACATCATGACCGACGATCGTCCGATTAAAGGCCGGGCCAGGCTGTCGCCGGCCGGCGTCGAACTGTCGATCACCGTCCCGCTCACCGCCCGGTCCGACCGGGACGCGGACCCGCCAGGCCAGCCGCCGACTGGCCGGCGGACGCACTCGCCCGACTTCGCCTCGGTCTGCTGGGACGGCGCGCTCTACACCTTCACGCCGCGGCAGCGAAGCGTGGTCGCCGCACTCTGGCAGGCTCGGGAGGAGGGCCACCACTACCTGAGCCAGGAAGCGCTCCTCGAGGTTGCCGACTCCGACAGCCACCAGCTCCGCGATCTGTTCCGCGGTCATCCGGCGTGGGCCCGGGTGATCGTCGCCGGCGTGAACACCGGCGGCCGACTCGGCACCTACCGACTCGCACAGTGAGGGCCGACATGACCGAGGAGAACTGCTTTCTCAAGGTGATCCTCGACGACCCGGCGGACGACACGCCGCGGCTGGTGTACGCCGACTGGCTCGACGAGCGCGGCGACAACCTCAACCGACCGGCGGACAAGGCCCGTGCGCGGTTCATCCGGTTGCAGGTGGAATATGCCCGCCAAGAACCGGAGGGGTGGAAGGGCGCATTGAAGGCGGGCGAGTTGAAGTCGCAAGACTCGATCGCCGAGTTTGGCGAGCAGCGCGCTGCCGCGAGCCGACAAATCAACGAACTGCTGACGAAGTGGCGCGACCGCTGGTCGCCGAGGCCCTCACGCCGCGTCGGGTCGACCAGCTCGGGGGTGGGCCACGAGCTGGAGTTCGCCCGCGGGTTCCCGGATGTACTGACGATCCAGCCGCTGGTCGGGACCGACGTCGTGCTGCCGTTCGTTCGCGGGTGCCTTCAAGCCGCGCCGATCAGCGAGGTGAATTGGCGGGTGCAAGAGGGCGAGACGGGTCTGGTCGAGAACTGGTCGCTGCGGATCTGGCGAAGCAGTAGGCACTGGTTCCTGCGGGAACACTGCGCCCGGACCAGTGCGGGCCTTCGGTTCGGCAATTCTCGCGCGGGCCTTCGGTTCGGCAATTCTCGCCAGGATGCGATTCGCGAATTGGTCCGGAGATTACGGCAGGTGTTACCGCGCGTGCTGGTTGAAGAGCATGAATGACCTGACCCCGGTCCGCCTTGCGGCTCGCCGGGGTCAGGATCGCCTTTTGCGCGTCCGCCGGGGCTGTGGGTTTTAACCCCGAAGGCTCCGGGTTCAGCGACACACAGGGTAGTTATGCTGTGACCATTGCGGGTGACCGATACTTAATGCTACATCGCGCCGAGCAACAAAGGGGACCGCGAGCCCGCTTCCTTCGCAGACGCAATTGGTGTCGCTTTAGCTTAAACGATTTGCCGCATGGGCAGTTGCAGTCAACCAGAGCTATCCGCGGATGGTGATGGCCGGTGTGCTCCGATTTTGTTTTTACTTCGAGGTTCTCAATGACGTCATTCGTCTTGTCCTCATCTTTGTGGTGAACCTCCTCGTCGTCGGCTAACAGCCGACCAAGATGGTTCTCCATCAGCACACGGTGGAAAGGATATAAGCCCTTTGCATTGGCCTTCGGGTGAGGCGGATCGGTTCGGCAGTAACGATACCCGCCACCCTTGCAGATCGAGATGATCTTGAACATGGCCAGGAGTCTATCCGCCGGCAGACCGGCGCGCAAGTCGATCCGCCTTGCTTTTTTCCGCGACCCAGGGCATGAGGCCCCGACCCCACGGGCTCGGCCAATGGCGTCGATCTTCCGACCCAGCTACACGGTCCGGCTCCCCGCCCACGCCCGCGTCCGCACGGTGAAGGGACAGCGCGTCGCCTCCTGGAAGGGTCGAGGCGGTCGCGACATGACCGGCGTCGTCCTCCCCTCCGGCCGGGTCCGCTGCCGCTCGCCGATCTGGTGGATCGAGTACCGCGACCACAACGGCGTCCTCGACCGCAAGCCCGGGTACCGCGACCGGCAGGCGACGCGAACCCTCGCCGCCGAGCTGGAGCGGTCCGCGGCCCGGATCGCCGAGGGCCTCGAATCGCCCCCGACGGCGGTCGTCGGCACCCTCGCGGACCTGGCCGACCGATACCGGGACGAACTCGCCCGCCGCGGCCGGGCCGCCAGCCACGTCAAGCGCACCCGGGCCTGTCTCGCGTTCGTGCTCGACGGCCTGGCGGTCGGCCTGTCCCTGCCCACGGCGATCGACGGCCCGGACGCCGACCGCTGGCTGCACGCCGAGGCCCGCCGCCTGGAGTGGTCGCCGCGGACGTTCAACCAGTACGCGACCGCCGCCCGCGCTTTCGGCCGGTGGCTGGTCCGCCGGCGCTTCGCCCCCCACAACCCGTTCGAGCCGGTCGAGCTGCTCAACCCCGAGGCCGGCCGCACGTTCATCCGCCGGGCGCTGACGGCGAAGGAACTCGGCTTGCTCCTCACCGCAGCTGCAGCGGGGCCGAGGCGGTACGGGATGAGCGGACCGGACCGGGCCCAGCTTTACCGGCTCGCCGCCTACACCGGCCTGCGGATCGGCGAGCTGGCCAGCCTCACGCCGGCGAGCTTCACGGTGGAGCAGGGGAAGGCCCTGGCGGTCACCGTGGCGGCCGGCAGCGCGAAGAATCGGCGGACCGAGTCAGTCCCGATCCCCGCCTCGATCGCCCAGGAGACGTCGACCTGGCTCAAAAGGCAGACGGCGGGAGTCCGGGTCTTCCGGGGCTGGAACGACTGGCACACCCGCGGCGCGCGGATGGTCGCCGAGGACCTGGCCAAGGTGAAGATCCTGGTCGAGACGCCGGAGGGGCGGTTCGACTTCCACGCACTCCGGACGACCTACGTCACCATGCTGGCCCGGTCGGGGGCGACGCTGGCCGAGGCCCAGAAGCTCGCCCGGCACTCGACTCCGAAGCTGACGAGCGGGACCTACCTGCGCATCCGGCCCGAACTCCGGGCCGCGGCCGATCGACTCAAGGCGGGGTGACGTGCACAGTTCCGCGCTTGCAGTCCCCCTTGCAGGGGCTGAGGGGGCCAGATGGCCCGCAGCTGCCCCCCATCTGGGCGCGTGCACAGCAGCCGAAAGGGAAGAAACCCCGGTAATTCCCGGGGTTTCCAGTGGGCAGTCCCGGGATTGAACCGGGGACCTAGCGATTTTCAGTCGGCTGGTCAGCGTCCTGAACGTGGGGCAACTCAACGATTTGCGGAATCGACGCTGGCGCTTGCAGGCCCGCTTGCAGGAGAAACCCTGGCCCGGGGCACCTGGACCAGCGAGAGCGGCCGGAGTCGAGATTACCAGGGCTGGTCCCACCGCCGGCGTCCGTGCCAGTCTGCAAAGGGCAGCTCCGGCCCGTCAAGACTTGAGGCCCGCTTGAGTGTAGTAATAATTTGGCCATAAAAACACCACGGCCCGGGGGACATGCCATCCCCCGGGCCGGTTGTCCGTCGCGCATCACTGCGGGACGGCTCTTCCCTGACTCCCGGGCTTACAGCGTCTTGGCAAACGAGATCGGAGTTTGCCCGCCCTTCCAACCGTCGATGATTTCCTTGATGATCTTCAGGACCTGCGGACCGTACTTCACAATCAACTCAATGACGATCGGCAGCCAGGAGAGCGAGGCGAAGACGCCCATCCCGCCGCTCCGCAGTCCCTTCAGAATCTCGGCGATGAACCCGCCGACCGGGCCGCTGACGCCCGGGGCTGCTGTCACCTTCGCGGCCTTCTGCGGGTTGGCGGCGCACTCCGCGTCGAAGTCCTTGCCGACCTCATCCGCAATCGCGTCGAAATTCATTGCATTCTCCGTTAAGGTAAAGACTGAACCAGGCACCAGACTTGCGAGTCACTAACGTATGGCCGCAGACCTGCCACTCATCGAAGCCCTCCTCGACCCGCTGCTGCACACGGTCGAAGCGGAGAAGTGCGGCCTGCCGCCTGGGGCACCTCCTGTTCCAGAACGTCCGCCGGGAGTCGAACCCGGTCACATGCCGAGTGTTTTTCGGGCCTTCGGCAACCCACAGGTGAGCACCGTTAGCAGCCTCATCTCTCGCCACGATGCGAAGAACGAGAGACGTCTTTGTCGGCTCGAGGGTCCGCCCTCCCCAGACGACCCAATTTTATCAGCCCGCCAGCGGCAGATCGGGTGCTAAGTCCAGACTCAGCAGCATCGGCGACAGCCAGCCCGGTCCGGTCCGTCGATCGTCCCCCGGCGGTCCGATGTCGGTGCTGCGAGAGAACAGCTTCTCCCGCAGCTCGTACACGGTCGGGATGCGCCGGCCGAGCTTGATCAGCGCGGCCCGATAGAGTACGAGCATCCCCGCGATGAACGGCGTCGCCATCGACGTGCCCGACATGCGAGCGAATCCGCCGCCCGGCTTGCAGCTCCAGATGTCGGACCCGGGGCCCGAGGTGTCGATCTTGTCGCCGGCGGAACTGTAGGACGCCGGCGTCATGTCCGAGCTTAGCGCCGCGACGTTGAGGCAGTGCAGGGACCGGCCGGGGTAGTCCGTCTCCTGCGTCCCGCCTCCGCTGTTGCCGCCGGCCAGGATCTGCCAGATACCCTTCGCCGCTCGGCGCTCGGCGTTCCGTTCCCACTCTTGCCACAGTCCGCCGCCGCCCCACGATTCGGACAGGATGACGCACCCCTGCGCCTCGCACCAGTCCTCGGCGCGCAGGAGCCCGTCACCGCCCGATCCGGAATCACCCAACCCCTTGCCGTGGTAACCGATGGCTCCAGGCGCGACTCCGATCCGGCGGTCGGTCGCGAGGATCGTCCCCATGATGTGCGTACCGTGGCCGTGCGGATCGTTCGGGCCAAACGGGGAGTTGGTGTGGTCCGACGCATCCACGACGTTTTGCAGCAACGAGTGCTTTCGATCGCAGCCGGTGTCCACTCCGCCGACCTTGATCCCGGCCCCGTCCGTGATCGTCCGCAACCTGTCGATCGCGAACGCCATCATGCCCCAGTTGACCTCTCCCGCCAGCGGCAGGAAGTCAGCCTTCTCGTGAATGAAGATCGGGGGCAGCCCGTAGCGTGGCGCGGTCATAGCCTTACTCTCCAGTGATCTGGGCTTGTTCGGTCAGTTCGCCGGCGGTTAGTGGCGAGAGCGGCGTCCCGAGCCGGACCGCTTTCCTCATCTCCTCGCCTCGGTGCAGGGCGGCTCGGTGGACCAAGGCCAGCGCTCGCTTCTTGGTGAACTGGAACCACCACAACTCTTCTTCGGCCCGGCCAAAGACGTCGTCGATCGTGTGGCGATACGCACCTGGCGACTCAAGCGCGTACTCCAAGGGAATCGACTGCGTCTCCGACGCCGCCCGCTTCAACAAGTTCTCCAGCCACTTGCGGATGAGCGGCCCGAACAACTGGAGAAGAATCCCAATGATGGTGACCCAGGTCATTACAGCCCTTCGGGCAGCTTAAGGATGGCATCGCCCACGGGCAGCGGGATCGGTCCGCGAACGATGGTGAACGTTTTCCAGTCCGCCGGGATGCGCAGTGTGACGACGCACGGGAGCACCGTGCCCGGCGGCAGCGTGATTCCGTAGGCCGGTAGTTCCGAGAGTGTCTTGTCCTTGACTTGATGGCCCTGTTTTAACAGCGTCTCCCACTGCGGGGATTGCATGTTGCGGGTGAAGTCCGGATGAGCGGGGCCGTCGGGTCGAACGATGAGGAAGTACAGAGACGTGCCAGGCGTGTCGATGGGCGGAACAATGGGCGGGTCTTTATCCTTCGGCGGCGGAAGCGCCCCGCCACCCGCCTTGACATTCACCGTCTTGAACGCTTCCTCGACCTGCACCCCGCCGTTCTTGTCCACGGTGACGACGAGCAATTCGATTTCGTACTTGCCCGGCGCGCCGGCGAACTGAAGCGTGCCCCGTGGGCTGTCGGCACGGTCCGCCTTGTCGCGGGGATAGACGCGCCAGATCAGACCGGCCTTCGCATCGACGCCCTTCGCCTCAAGCCGGACCAACTTGTCGCGGTCGTACTCGGTCGCGCCCTCGATCGAGAGGATGCCGGGGACAACTGGTCTCGCGGCTGCGTCCTGCGGATCGGCCCGGGTGTCACCCTGCGGACCGCAGACAAGCGCGAGCAGAAATGGAACGAGCAGGAGACGGGTCATGCGACCTTCCCTTCGGCGGCTTCCGCGGCGAGCACAAAGGTAAACTCGCACTTGCCGGTGCCGAGTTCGGTGACGACGCGGCGCGCGTCGAACCAGTGGTCCGAGTCGTTGTGCGGGTCGTCGGGGAAGTAGAGCTGGGTCGTCAACGGCTTGAACCCGTCCGCCGATACCTTGAAGTGCAGGTGGCCGGGCCGGTACTCGTCGGGTCCGATCTGGTAGTGGCCGGGCTTGACGGTGTGGAACACGTAGATTCCGTCCCGGTCCGTCCTGACCTTGCCACGGAGCTCGAACCCGGCGTCGTCGTACGCGCCCTGCTCGTCAGCTTGCCACACGTCGAGCACGGCCCCGACGATCGGCCGGGACGCCGTGTCGAGGACCTCCCCGGAGACGGTCAGAGTCGGATGTAGGAGGAACGATTCCCGGAACGGTGCCCCGGGCTTGTATTTCGGCCCGAGGATGTCCGGCGTCGTCGGCGGACGGCCGAAGTCCGAGGCAGGCGCGGCCGCCGCAACGGGCTGGCCCTTGAACGACTGGTATTCGGCGTGGGTTGGCACGATGACGGCTCCTATCCGAATCGGATGGCCGGTCCGAACCCGGCGAGTGAGGCGATCACGAGGATGGCGATGATGGCGACCGCCGCGTAAATGGCGATCATGACCGGCTTCGGAATCACAAGCTCCGAATACTTAATGAACCAAGCGACAATCGCGAACACCGCGACGAACACGATGATGGCGATGGCAAGATGGAGCAAGTTCATGTCTTCCCCTCTGACCTACGAGCATCTTCTCTAGCCCGCTCGTCCTCCGCGCCCTTCTGCTGACCTGCCTTGTTGGTCGCGTCGACAAGCTGGGCCACAATGGAGTTGGTGGCCTTATGGATGACCTGTACGTCCCCTTTGATAGACACTACCTCGGTTGCAACTTTAGAGACTTCTTTGGCAACCGCCTCGTCCCGGTCGATCTTGGCTTGTTCGCGCTCGTCAGCTTTCCTGGCCGCCTCCGCCTCCCTTTCCGCCTTCGCTTCCTCCCGCAACGCGTCCTCCCGTTTGTCGACGCGGGCGAAGTGTCGGTTAACGATGATGGTCAAGAGCGCGATGGCCCCGAGCACAACGGCGTTGATCCCGCCGACGATAGCGAGCCACACCGGGTCGGACAGAGCGAACAACGGCGTCACGCTGGCCCCTCGCAGGTCGTCTCTTCTTCGTCGCCGATGTACTCGCCATCCGCCGTCGGCTGCGGACAACTCGTCCCGATCGGGCAGTTGTGCGGGTAGCGCGGGTCCGGGTCCCACGGCGCGGTGCCGGTCCACACCCAGCGACAGGTTCCGCTCACTGGTCGAACCTCTTGAGGCGGGCCACGGCCGGAACGTACTTGTGACCGGCGGCGATCAGATACTCGGCTTTCGCCTCCTCCATCTTGCCTTCAGTCTCGTAGCACAGGCCGCGAGCGTGGTGGGCAAGTCCGGACTTGGGAGCGGCAGCGCTCAGGCGGTCGCAGGCCGATAGAACGCGGGGATAGTTGCGAGTCCGCCAGCCCTCCTGGATTTCCCCTTCCAGGTGGGCCAGATCGGCCTTGCTGGGCTTCTTCGCTTTCGCCACGGGTAGCCCCTCGTCAAAGTGATGAGCCGCGTAGTTCGCCAGCCCGCCGAAGAACAGGATCGAGCCGGCGACCAGCGCCCCGATATGCCGGCGGGGCGGGAGCGGCGCGTTATTGTCGCGTCGGCGGCTGAGGTAGCTCAGTCCGAAGTACACAGCGCAGTAGAGAGCGACCGCAGCCGTCGCGCCCACGAGAAAACACAGAGCGTCATGGAGTTCGTCCATTACTTCGCCCTCGCTCCGACACCGGGCGCGTCGTGTACTAGCGGCAGCGCCTTGGCGCTCCATTCACCTACTGGATCGTGACCGTGTGCTCTTTGACCGTCGGTCCGCCCGCGCCGAACACGATCAGCTTGTGAACCCGCGTACCGGCGACGCCAGTCGGGACCGCGAGAACGCCATTGAGCGCGCACGGGTCGCCGTCCAGGAACGCATACTCACCGCCAGCACTGGCGATCGTCAGGTTGTAGGCGATGGTCCCGGCCGCGACCTCGGCGGGCCCGTCGAACTCCACCTGCGGCGGCAGGTCCATCTCGGCGAGCACTTCCAGGAGCTGGTCCCGGGCCGCTTCGATCTTCGGGCGGATCACTCTGCTCCTCCACGTGTAGGGTCGCCCCGGCCGACAGGGGGAACTCACACCCCCTCACAGAGGTGAGTTGCCGACACGGGGCGTCATATTACCGGCAGCGTCCGAACACCCGACCCACCAGCGCTCGCACGGGCTGACGACGCGCGGGACCAGCGGAGTAGGAGTACGACGACGTCGACTGCGCGTACCAGCCGCGCCCACCCGCCATCTCGCGCGGCGGCGCGAACGGCCCGCCCGGAGCGAACGGCCGCACGAGGCGCGAGCCCCCAGCGGGACAGCCAGCCGGGGCGCACTCCTGCGCGGAGGCCAGGGCAGGGAGTAGGGCCAGGGCGGCGAGAACAGGAAGCAATCGCATGGCGGGGGCTCCGAAGGATCGGGGGACCAGCGGACGGATTACTCCCGCCAGTCTGGCCAGTCGGGTTGCCTGAGAGTGGATTCATTCTCAGGCACAATTCCGGTCAGCTCAGCGTGCGGGCCGGCTGGATGAGCGTGATCGCCATCCGGGCCAGAGGCTTCGAGGCATTCACGTCGGTCCGGTAGACCTCGCCGACGTAGGGGCCCGCCGGCGTCGCTGCTGTCTTCGTGTCCGCGTTGCGGAGTTGCACGGTGATCCGCTTGTTCGCCCCGCCGACGTACTCCACGCCCGCCCCGAGCGTCTTGACGAAGCCGGGTGACGCGCCCCGGGAGTTGGTAAAGGTGAACAGCAGCGGGACGCCGGTCAGATCGGGGCCGGACGGGTTGTCGAAGTGGACGTCCCGATCCTCGCCGCGATCGAGGTCGAACGATTGGGCCAGGACGTCGATTGCCATGTCAGACTCCCCATTCCAGAGTCACGGCCGGCTCCGCCCACCGGCCGACGAACCGCGGCTCGCTCCACTCCAGCACCGTCTCGGGCAGGGCCCAGAGGAGGAACGTCTCCCCGATCAGAGTAAAGACGCCAACCGCGTCCGCGTCGCCCTGGCCATACCGGATCGGGCACCACCAGGCGAACGGCGGTAGCGCGGTTCCGATTTCCTGACCCTCGTCGAGCCAGAACGGCGTCGGCGGGGCTTGCGGCGGCAGATCGTCCTCGGCCGCGGGTGGCGGCCAGGACAGGATCCGGACGGCGCTTCGCCCCTCGGGCAGCCAGGTCGCCTCGTCGATCGCGGCCGGCACAGCGATCGCCAGCGTCTCATCGGCCAGGACGGCGGTCGGCAGGACGGCGAGCGACCGCGCCAGGATCGCCAGGGCCGGGCCGGGCTCGTCCAGGGTCGGCGCTGCTGTCTGGCCGAGCAGATCGTCCTCGAGGGCGGGCGCGGCCTTCCAGACGAGCGCCCTCGCCGGATACTGCCAGAGGCCGTCCTCCACCACTCCCAACGGCGGCGGTGGAGGACTGAAGCGGAGTTCGTCGGCCAGGAAGAGCGACGGCGTCCACGGGTGCCGGCCGACCGGCGGCTGCCAGTCGTCCTCCTCGTCGAGCCCGAACTGCTGGGGCGGAATCGCCAGCAGCTGCTCGGTCGCGGTGAACGCGAACGGCGACCAGGTCGTCACTGTCGGCGGGAAGACCCGGAGTGCGTCCTCCTCCAAGCCAAACGTCGGCGGCTGGGTCCCCGGCAGCTGCTCGTCGGCGATCGCCGTGCGGACTGGCCACGGCGGCAGGGCTGGCGCTGTCGTCAGGGCCGGGCCTGGCTCGTCCTCCAGCGTCGGCCCGCGGTACGGCTCATCCGCCAAAAACACGGTGACGACGGAGACCTGCGACATCTCGACCGCGGGCAGGCTCCAGTCCTCGTCCCCCGGAAGGCCCAGTGGCACCGACTCCGGGACCCACGGGTCCTCGACGTCGAAACTCAGGGACAACGGTCTGAGCACCGTGACGGGCGCGAGCGTCGTGCTGATCCCCGCCCCCGCGCTCGGCGGCGACGCCAGCTCCTCCGCCTGCTCATGAGCGACCGCGGACAACCACCAGACGATCGCCTGCGGGACCGACGGCAACCAGTCGTCGCCAGCCAGAACCGGCGGCGGCGAGGGAGCGTCTTCGTCGGCGGACAGGTAGCGAAGACCTACCGGGATCCACAAGTCCAGAGTGAAGCCTGATGGCAGCCAGTCCTCGTCCGCGCCCGGAAACGGCGGCGGTGGCGGTGGCGGAGGGGAGTCCTCGCCGACGGACTGGTAGCGGAGTTCCACCAGGTCAACTCCAGACGGTCACCCGCGATTCATCGGGCCAGCGTGCCAGCACCGGCTCGACCTCGAACTCGTACATCGGCGGTGCCGGATGGACGGTGATCGTGTTCGCCCGCCACGCCGCCGATACGTCCACGCCAAACGTACCGGGGTTTTCGGCAGAGCCGGTCGTCAAGGCTCGCTCGGCAGACAGGATCAGACCGCCGAGGTTTGTCCCGGCTGTCCCACACGTCTTCTGACGTGGCGGTGACGGTGTGTAGTTCGTCGGTGGCGTGTTGCCCCAGGTATCGTCGTCCGCCTCCTCGCCGGCCATCCCTGCAAACGCGACAAAGAGGTAGTCCTTTGACGACGGCGGTGCGGCGGACGCGGGCGGGTCCGGTGTCGCGGATGAGCCCGTAGCCGTCGTGCCGATCTGAGGAAGCGTTACCGTCGGGTTCGCCGCTCCGGACAGCTCGTAGACGATCCACGCGCCCCTCGTCGCCGACGACAGGGTAAAGGTCGTCGTTGCTCCCTCGGTCCCGTCGCACTGGCGGGCAGCGGCGTACAAGCCGAGGACAATCGCCTCGTCGATAATTTCGTTCCAGCCCGTCAGAGCGTTGACGGATGGAGTCGTCCCGGCGGACCCCTTCGACATGATGGCGAGCATCACGTTGCCAGCGGTCCCCGCCGGCAGGTTCACCACATGCGAGGTACTCGCCGTGATGATCGCAGTCTCGACGGGAGTACCAACCACAGCAGGAGATGCCATTTATCTGGAACGCCTCATATATCAAGGGTCCACACCACGGCGGCGATGGCGGTTACTGTTGTCGCGGCCAGAACGTCAGCAGTTCTCGCCCACAATTCCTCGCGGCATCGTTGGACGTGGGTTTGCAGATTCGCTGCGATCTGGAAGGTATCTTCCTTATCAAAGTCACGCCACTGCCAGTCGGTCGCAGTGCTGACGTTCTGGTAGCCGGTCGTTGGCGCGACTCCGCACATCAGCGTGGACTGAAATTCGGGGTCCGTTTCCTTGATCGCCGCCTGGAAAGCTGCGTTGATATTCATCTGGTCGTTCGTCTTCGTGGGGAAGACGAAGGCACCGCCGGCGTGCATCCCGACCGCGACCCCGTTGTTCTTGATAACGTCCGCGCACTTATCCCGTAACTCGCCGAGCTTTGCCCCTTGTGCCGCGCTGAGCGCCGTGTGGTTCATCGCGAACGTGATACCCTCGTCAGTCGTGTGGTCGCCAAGCACCGGCCGCGGGTTTAAATCTGATACGTCGATCCACGGATCGTCAGCCATTGACGCAGCCGGGAATCCAGCACTGGTGGACGCCTCTCGCGTCACCAGTCCATTCGATACGGTTACAAACTGAGGCATTGTCTATCCCTCCCCATGTGCGGTCAATCAGGTGTGCTGCTGGGAACGCCACTCACAGCACTCCCCTACAACTTGTCCGCGGTCACCCTCCAGCGGTTATCCGTGGTCGATCTCGTCCGGCTTCACCCACTCGCGCAGGGTGCAGATGCCGACGCGAACGCCGTTGACGAGCTGGTTGTCGATGAGGATCTTGTCCCCATCGACCCGTTCGACTTCCGCCTTCTCGCCGGCGCGAGCCGCCAGCGGGTGAGCGACCGGCAACGTCCGAATCTGCACCCGCTGGCCGACCTTGAAGCTGTGGGCCATGAGATCCTCCTGGAGGAATGGGCGACGGCCGCGAGCTAGTATTCGGTGTGGCCGACGTAGAACGCATACAGCATCGACGCGGTCCCGCTGGCCGAGTACAGGTCGTAGCTGCCGGCGTTCGTGCCGTCGAGCTGCTTCACGTCGTCGGGGTTCGAGGCGACCCAGCCGCCGGGCCCGGACGCCCCGAAGCCGATCCCGCCGCGGTAGGTCCCGCCGCCGGAACCCGGTGTGACCGGGTTCACGCCGCCACCGGTCCCGATCCGCGGCACCGCGGTCGCAGCCGGCGCGGCAACCGCGCACGGCGACGGCGTCAGGGCCGTACCGGCGGTCGAGGCGGTTGTCCACAATTTCAGGTTCAGCTCGATCGAGGACAGGGCGGTCAGCCCAGCCCCGCGACCGTGGGCCCGCAGCGCATGGATACCCATGCTCCGGGCACCCGCCTTGATCGAGAAGACGTCGATCTCGGTCCCCGGCGTGGCACTCGTCGAGTACGTCGGGGAATTCATCTGACTCTGGGTCTCGTAGCAGAATGGCATGGTCAACTCTCCTGCCCCTGGCGGGGCTCCTCGGGGACAGAATCGGACTCTAGCCAGCGAACGTGCCTGAGATGTTCAGATTCCAGTTGGTCGAGCCGTGCCTCCCAGTCGAGCGCGGCCTCGGCCTGTTGCACGGTCTTCGGATCGAGCGGCTCATCCACGGCGGAACTCCTTCACCCCGGACTCGCGGAGGAGCTTCTCCAGCGAGCCGAGGCGGCCAGCGTCGGCCATCGCCTGCAGCTCCTCCGCGGTCAGGATGCGGCCGAACTTCTCGAGCATTTCCGCCTTCACCTTCTCGCGGAAGGCATGGTCACTCGACACGTACGTTCCCGGCGGCGGACCGTGCTTATCGAAACAGGGATCGCAAAGCCAGAAGGCGAACGTGGTGTTGTCCTTGGGGACGAAGCCGTAGGACTTGCCGCAGTTCGCGCAGAAGATCGGGACGCACTCCAGCCGCACGGTCGTGCCGTCGCCGACCGGCCAGTCCATCATCACGCTGCCCAGCGTGGGGTTGTGCGTGAGTCGGCTATCGGGCAGGACGTTCGGGGTGCTCATCGGGCTCACCACTTCATGACTGGGGTGTAGATCATTCCCTCTTCGGCAATCTGGACGGCCCCGTCTCCGGCCGGTGGGCCGCCCGCCGCTTTGAACCACGCCGATGCGGCTATCACGTCCGTCGGCGTGACGTCGTAGGTGAGCGTCGGGTTGGCAGCCGCAGCGCTCGTCTGGATCAGGTAGGCGATCGCCCCGCCCGTGTTCACGCCGCCGGTCGGAAGGACCGGACGGTCGGTGAACCCGCCGTCCGCCGTCACGTCGGTGAGCAGGGCCAGACCGCCGGCCGCTCCGGTCGCCGCGATCACCAGACAGTTGTCCTCGGCCGGCGTGAGGCTCCCGGGCTGCACCGTGGGATCGCTGGAGAACGTGGCCCCGCTCTCGGCACCGAACGGCGAAGCGTGCGCACCGCTGAGGGCCATTGCACCCAGCGAGGCATACGTCTCGGTCGCTGCGACCGTAAAGGTATGACCCGACCCGACGCTCGTAGGAGCGCACCACCACATGCGATGGGCGAGGTTGCCGATGGTGCGCTTGGTTAGCGGAGTCCACGTATTACCCTTGCTGTCCGACAGTACGACGTCAGACGTGATGCCCGGATACCACTGAGCCTCGACCACAAGAAAGTCGGCCCCGGTCGTGTCCACGGCCCCGGTCGTCGTGGAGGCGGGCGAGTTGCCGCCGCCGCCGTAGTTGCCGTCCGCGCCGACAATGAATGCAAATGGCATCGCCTAGAACTCCTCGATCAATCCGTCGATGCCCGAACGTGTCGTCGCCCCACCCGGCGCGATCACGCCGCCGACACAGCACCCCTCCGGGTCCGACAGGTCTCCCTCTGGAACTTTCAGCGTGCCGTCGTCGTGGTATTTCACATAGTTTTGCGCGTTGGTCAGCCCGGCCTCTGGAGAGGCGACGAGAACCGGCGAGCCGGTCGAGATCGGCATCACGAACGAGGCGGTCTGCTCGTTGTCGTAGTAGAGCCTGAAGTTGTCGGCCGCGACCCCCTGCCAGTCGATGACCGTGACGACGTCCTTCACCCGCAGGTTGGTCCGGTCGGGGACGAGAGTGTACTGCTTGACCAGGTCGAGGTAGTCCACGTCGGTTCGGAACTGCTCGCACACGACGTTGGCGATCACCGTCTCGTGATCCTCGCCGGGGCTGCCGGTTCCGGGCGTGGAGTGCGGCTGAATGCCGATGCCGATCAGGATGGCCGAGATGTAGCTGTCCTCGATCCGGAAGGTGCCGTTGACGTTCGTATTGAGGTGGACCCCGTAGATGAAGCCGCGGATATCGGCGTTGCGGATCGTGATGTTCTCGGCATCATAGTCGCCAAACGTGAACCCACGGCAGGTCTGGCCAGCGACCGCGTTGCCGCCGGAAGTCAGCACGCCCGGGTCAGCACGGAAGACGGGCCCGTCGAACGTGAGCTCGTTCGCGGGGTAGCCAAAGAAAGCCTCTTCCCAGCAGTGCCAGACCTTGAAGTTCTGAATCAGCGATTCAGCCATCGCTGGTGGCGCGGTGGAGTGTCCCAGGAACCAGATCGACCCGCCGGTGGATATCGCGCCGTATGACTCGTTGTCTTTGAACTCCCGGATCGGCGTGTCCTCGATCTCCTCGACCGTGTAATCGACGCCCTCAGTGCCGTCGTGGGTGTCCGCGCCCTGGTACATCGGGATGCGAGCGGTGAGCCCTGGGCTGGGGGCCGCGTCCTTGCCGGTGGCGTAGTAGTACCCCGACCCGTTGACGATGCCAGAGAATTTACCCGCGCAGCCGGCGGCGACGTTCCCGCGGATGTGGTTGTTGAAACCTCGGAAGGTGTACCCTACGCCCGACCGGCCGTCGAGCTTGCGCTGGTCCACGTCCCCCAGCGTGTTCATGACCAGGTTCTGCCAGATCACGTTGAACGATTCGGAACCCTCCTCCGTCATGACACCGCTGCCGGCGGCATGGTGAATGACGTTTCCGAGGTAGAGACAATGGTGGGTGTCGTGGATGGTGATGAACCACTTGCTCGCCGAGACGGTCGAGGTGGGTGGCGCAGGGTTGGGATCGTGGAAGGAGCAATAGCACAGTCGCGCGGAAGGACCGTCGCAGCCCTCGGTGTTCGCCGCGTCTCCCGGCTTGAACTCCAGCGGGTCGACCGTGTCGTCGTACCCCAGCCCCTCGACCTGCAAGTGGTGGTCGTGTTCGCTGTACCGGCCGATCTGCTGCGTGCCGATGTGCGTGATCGTCGCGCCGCCCGCATAGGCTCCGTTGCCGGTCGAGCCGTTGAGTGAGAAGATGCTGCTGCTGATCCAAGTGACCGTCCAGGTGCCGTTGGCCGCAGTGTTGCCCGTCGCCCCAACGATCTTGACTTGCTCCCCGTTCAGGACCATGTGATCCGTGTTGAGCGTCACGACGATCGGAGCAGTGTTGGAGATGGACGAGATCGTCGCGCCGCTGGCGTTCAGCCAACTGCTCAGTTCGCCGTTGGTCGTCCGGCCCATCTCGCGAAATTCGACGTAGCGAATGTCCCGCTTCGCCCGATGCGTACAGAACGTGTGCCCGCGAACCCCGGCCCCATTCTCCGAGCGGATCAGGACGTTGTGAGTCAAATTGCCGACGTGCGGGTAGAAGGCCGCTTCCCCGGTCCCCTCGCCGCCTGTATAGTTGTGCTCGCCGCCCCAGTGATCGTTCGCCAGGGCGGAAGTGAAGTTGGCGACCGTGTTTCCGCCGGACATGCTGGTGATCGCCCGCGTCTCCCACTTCGGAACGTAATTGGAAAAAACCTCGTTGGCCAGCGGGTCGAGGTGGCGGGTGTCTGGGACTGCCAGCAAGTCGCCGACGGCCCAGCCGGTCGCCGCTGCACTGAGCGTGAATGATGTGTGACCTGCCTCCGGCTCGTCACCCAGCCGCAGCCACGATGTCTTGACCGCGCCGTGCATCGTGACCCGACCGCCGTACAGCAAGCCGTTGCCGTACTGGGCGGGGTCCGCGCCGAGGGCGTCCAGGGTTCCGACGTCGATGGCCACGTTGGAGAACACGATCTCGGCCAGCACGCCCGCCTCGACCGGAGTGTCCTTGGTGCCGATCCGCAGATGGCCGTACTCACCGGCCCCCAGGCCGAAGTCTGGGCCGTAGACCATCAGGTGCTGGACGACGAGCTTCGTGTTGACGTCGGTGCGGAAATACAGGTTGCCGGCGACCCCCACGGCCTCGATCGCTACTGCACTGTTCACATCGTAGATGACGATCGTGTTCCGCTGGATGCCGACGACGTCGCCGGCCTCGGGCACCCGGTTCAAGTCCCAGGTCGCGGGGTTCGACCAGTTGCCGTTCGCGACGGACAGGATGTTGGCGGAAACCGCGAAGTTGGGGATGGTGTCGTGGGGCAAAACAAGCGGGTTGTCGTCCGGATAGGACAGCGGACCGTCCGCGCCGCCCACAATCGGTGCCCCGCGACCGTCGAGTGTGCTCGCGTAGGCGACGACTGTTCTGAGCCCGTGGTGTCCGGCCATGCGCCGATGCTCCCGGCGACCGCGGCGGATTCCCCGGGCTCTCCGCATCGCGACCACGCGAAGCCTCCCTAGGTCGGGTTCTCGTCGAACACCGGGATGCAGAAGAGCCCCTGCGGAAGAGTGCCCGTGCCCGCTGATACGGTGATCACGACCTCGAACACGTCACCCGAGGCGTAGGCGATCGTCGTGACTCCGCCGGTGAAGAGCGCCGACAGGATGCCCGTGTACGCCACGTCGCCGTTGTCGATCACGAGTGTCGCGTTGAGGATCGTCGTCCCGTTCTTCCGCAGGTCGACCGTGACCGTCGAGTCGCCGGTCGCGGCCACCGCGACGCCGACCTTGAACTCGATCAGCGTCCCGGCGGCCCGAGCCCGGTGCACGACGCGGCGCTCGGCCGTCGCCGACGACCCGTGGACCTGGGCCAGGCGGGGCATGAACCGGTGCCTCGCCTTGTCCGTGGGGACAGGGTCGGCTGCCAAAAGGCTCGTGCCGCCGATCGTGTTCGCCGGAGCGGTGAGGGTGCCCGACACCGTCAGCCTCGTAATGACAACTTCGTCGAGTAGTGACGCGGCCACGGTGGAACCCTCGCAAGGTAACGGCATCTTGCCCAGAGCAGTTGCCTGAGCGAGCCAGCGAACGGCTACGGCGGGGGTGGCGGAGGTGGATCGATCGAACCGACGTTGATCGCCACCGTGGCGGGGTCTGAGTTGATCGTGAAGTTCGTCAGTCGGTAAGTGAAAGTCGTTTGATACGGGCCGGTGACCGCCTGGTATGTGAACGAGCCGTCGGATGCGAACGGGTCCAGCGTGCCCTTGTTGGGGTACGTCAGCAGTTCGGCGTAATATCCCGACGGTACGGTATCGTTCGCCATGACGCCCGTCGCCGCGTCGATCTCGATCTTGGCGTCCGAATCGCAATCGTACTCGTCGTCCACCGCGACCGCCGGCGGAGGCGGTGGGGGGGGTGGAGGCGGGGGCGGCGACAGCGGGGGGAAAAGCCAGCCTGCAGTTCCGAGCGTGTAGAGCCGCGGCTCGACCCGCCAGAACTTGAAACTGACCCCCATCCGCCCGTCGTAGTCGGCGTCATCCCAGTCCACGACGTTTGAGTACCCGATGACCGACAACCGGATCTGGTACTGGAAGCCCTGCATCGTCGGCCCGGTCCGGCCCTGGATCACAGCCATGCGGTCGTCGCGCGCGCCCTGGTCGGTGACAGGGTCGGCCCCCAGCGCGTGCCCGCGAGCGCACATGAGGATCGCTTGCCGGGCACCGCTCAGAGTGTTGGGTGTGCCCGTTGCCGCGACGACGGTCTCCGACGCGCCGTAGAGCATGTACTCGGCAAGCTGCGACAGGCCCGGGTTCAACCCCTGGTCGATCATGAACTGAGTGCTGAACGAGAGGTCGTAGAAGTATTCCCCGTTGATCCCCTCGAAGGTCAAGATCGGGACCTGGGTCAGGAACGTGCGTGGCCCGATCGACCAGCGGGTACTACTCGCGTCGGTCGTCCAGATCGTGTTCGGCAACCACATCGCGTCCCGGCGCGGCCACTGGTAAATCCAGTCGTTCACGCCGGGGGTGAGCCGGACGACCTGGCCCACGCCGGTCGGCTGTCCGCCAGGGGTGAAGACGAGGTTCTGGCCGTAGGTCGGCATCCACTGGTAGCCGGATGCCTCGCGGGCCGGTGCGCTCTGTGTCGTCACGACACCGCCGCCGGAAACCGTGATATCGCCCCAATGCCCATCGGGCTTCTGGATGAGCACCCAGCCGCCCTTGCCGTCGGGCACGATCTCGCGATGCGCCTGCGCGTTGCCGTACCCGGCCGCCGAGCCGTAGAGCACGGCCCAATGCTCGCGTTCCCGGCCGTCGAACACGATCTCGGCCCCGCCCTCGACGGAGACGCCGATATCGCCGGTGCCGGACGTCGGTCGCGCGAATGGATCCACTGATTATGGCTCCGGTCGGAAGAGTCGATGCAGGTCGGCCGTCGCCCAGGGCCGGACGGGACCGGTCAAGCCGACCGCGCGGATCGGCACGTAAGTCCCATTGAGCCGCCGCTGCTTGTTCCAGCCGCCGCCGGGCTTCGATGTGTCCATGTCCGGGCGGTACCGGAAGTGATAGTGCAGGTCGCAGTAGAGGTTGCCGTCCGTGTGCCGGTACTCGGTCACCGGGCGCGACACGCCGATGAAGATCACCGTTTCTGTGGTGAATTTGTTCGTGTACCCGATGTCAAAGGCGACCGAGTTCGCGCGGCCATTGCACTCGGCCATCGCCTTGTGGGGGACCGCGTTCAACGGCACCTGACGCCAGACGTACTCGTAATCGGTGTAGCCGTCGTCGGCGATGAACCCGACCTCGGGGATCGGTACGGGGCTCGCCTCGTCCGTCTCGAAAATGTAATTCGGCACACGCCGCTCGCGGTAGACCGGCAGAAAGCTCCGAACGACGTAGCGGCGCAGCTCGTCGCGGTGGACGCCGTCGATCAGGGGGAACGCATCGACCTGAGAGTCGGTCAGGAGCCGGAAGTTCCGATTCGCAAAATCGGCCTTATAGATGACCGCCCCGTTCATCGAAAACCCGTTGTCGAAGAACGGGTCCGGATACCAGATGCCGTTGTCGTAGAGCGCCCCCGTCTCCCCGCCGACCGCCAGGACCTTGTTCAACTCGATCAGGTTCTGGTGGAACGTCCACTGATTCAAAAGCGGGAGCGATCGCGAGAGTTTGAACGGCTGGCTCGGGGTGCCCATGCCAACAACGAGCGTCGTCCCGGCCGCGTACTGAATGAAATCGAACGAGTCCTCCCAGCGGACCGCGACCTGGATCTGGGTCGTGCCGCCGGCGCTGTCCATGTAGCGCTCGGTGTAACCCAGGTGCGGGGCCTGGACCCAGTAGCGGATCGGGCCGGCCGGGGTGTAGAGGTACGACGGGGCTTCGGTGAAGACGTTTCTGAATGGGACCGCAGGCATCAACGGCACCCCGGGTGATGCGGCCGAGATTACCGCGGCCGGTTGCCTGACCCGGATTCCCTGTTCGCGCGCCCGCGGTTGCCGTGTAGGCTGGAGGGCGTTCTAAAGCCGGCGACAGCCGGAGCGAATACACCAAGGGGAGGATTCGATGGGTCGCAAGTTCCGAGCTAAGCCCATGCCGGTGTCGAAGCTGCTCCTGATCCTGGTCGCCGCATTTGCAATCGTGGGATTTGTGACGATCGTGTTCTCGATCGTACTTTCCTCCGTGCTGAGTGGGGGAAAGCGAGAACCGGAGCCAGCGCCGACCAGGGTCGAATGGCGATACGAAACGAAGCCGGCCCCGTTTCCCTACGATCGCGACCAGTGGCATAATCGGCGCTAATCGTCGTCACTTCACAGACCGGTAGACTTGGCTCACGATCGAAGGCAAGGGGACTGCCATGTGGACTGCGTCACTATAAATCGAAGCCTTGCCCTTCACCGCATCTTGCCACGACTCCAGAACCTTCTTGATCTCCTCGAGCAGCTTGTCGGTGCTGCTCTGCTCCTTCTTCTCTTCGGCCTTCTCCTCGCCCTTCTTGTCCATCAGGATCAGTTGACTGCCGATCCGCTCGAAGGCGGAGCCGACCTCCTCGTAGCCGGTATCGGCCGGCACGACGGATCGTCGCTTGCGATCGTCGCCGAATAGGCCGCTGGCAGCATCAATGACGCCACCCAGGCCCATCGCCCGGGGAACGTTTCCGGCAAACGCGGCGGCTGCGCGAGCCGTTGGGTCGGACCGTAACTTCTCCTGCATAAACCCGAGGAGGGGGTTGTTGTCGACTGCCAGCCGGACCGGGCTGCGGGTGATCCGAGAGCCGTACTCCGATGCCCAGTCCGGCAGACCAATCTGGTCCTTGAAAAAGTCCTTCCGCGTGCTCTTCGGCAACACCCCGACAATCGTCGCGAGCGCTCCGGCCACGTACATGCCCCACGGCGTCGCCGCGGCCGCACCCGCTCCAGCCGCGCCGGCCGCCTTCCCCGCGGCCGCGCCGGCCGCTGCGCCACCCGCACGACCGGCGACCGCCCCTCCCAACGCCGACGCCGCAGCCGTGCCGCCGAACCCGAGCCCGCCGGCCAGCCCGCCGAGCCGGCCGAGCGACGCGGCCATCGCCACGCCGCGGAGGGCCAGGGCCGCGAGCGTGCCGTACATGATGAGGTCCTGCGCGACCGGCGGGATTCGCTCCAGGAACCGCCGCATTCCGCGAAGACCGTCGGTCACCAGTTCGATCACCGGCTTGAAGCTGCCGGCCAGCTCGCGGGCCAGGAGCTTGAACTCCATCGTCAGCCGGTGCATTTCGACCGTGCCGGCGAAGCCGATCAGAGCCGTCCCCTTGATCCCGACCGCCCCGGCCGTCGCCGCCATGCCCAGCGGGCTCGCATTGAACCGCTCCAGCCCGTGAATCATCGCTCCGCCGCGACGGCCGAAGGTCTGTTGCAGTTCGGCCTTGCGGACAACCTGGGCGCTGCGCTCCTCGATCAGCGCCAGTTCCCGCTGGAAAGCGACCTCCTTCCCCGCTCCGCCGGAAGCCAACTGTTGGTAGCGCTGTCGAGCCTGGCCCAGTTGGGTCTCGAATCGCCGTTCGAATGCCTGCTGGGCTTTGATGTCGGCGGCGATCCGCGGATCGGTGTGGTGCTTGCCGAGGACCTTCAATTCGGCCTGCTGCATCGCCCGGCCGATGCGCTCCTTCTCGCGAGCCAGGGCCATTTCCTGGCGAAGCTCCTTCTCTGCTTCGCCCGAGGCCATACGATCGGCCTCGATGCGGAGCTTGACCAGCTGCTCCTCGCGGTCCAAGCGACGTTCAGCAGCATCGGCGAGCCCTTCACGGCGGGCCTGTGAAGCGAACCGACCGGACGCCAGTTCCTCCCCACGCGCCAGCCGGCCGACATGACCCTCCGCCCGTGCGACCCGCGACTGATCCGCTCGAAACCGCAACTCGCGACGGGCGTCGCCGAGCAGTCCTCCGCCTTGAGCGCGCTCCAGCCTCGCTTGCAGCATGAGCCGCTGCTCGGCCTGCCCGACGGAGACCGCCGCCGACGATAGCCGCAGCTTCTCCCGCTGCTCGTTCAGTGCGTTCGGCTGGGAGAGGTTGTGCTGGCGGACCTGGAGTTGGAGTCCGGCGATCGCCCGCTGGCGCTTCTCGATCTCTCGCAGATCGTTCGCCAGTCGGCCGACGTCGTGCCCGCCCTTCATGATGAAGTCGAGCAGGATCTTGGTTTCAGCTTGTTGGCCTTCCATGTCAGCGAATCCATCCGAGGTTCTTGATCAGGCTCACTGACTGGGCGACGATCACCAACAACACAAACCCGATCGCGCCGCCGATGAAAAAGCACCCCACAAAGGGATGCCTGCGAAGGGTATAACTGACGTCCTCCCTCGAATACATGACCGCTTCCTCACCACAGCCAGGACGGTGCGATCGGCTTCAGGCCCTTCGCCTCGCGCATCAGGTTGAACCGGGCCAGGTCCGTCGTGCGATTCTTCGGCCGGCCATCGCCCGCTGCAACGAAGTAGAGGTCCGCGATCTGCTCCGGCGTCAGACGCTCGGTCAGATCAGCGGCGGCGGCCGGCCCGAACTCCTTCGCCAAGTCCTTCGCCAGGACAGCCAACTGCGGCTCTAGGACCCCTGCGAGCCAGCAGGGGTCCCGGCTTTTCCCTCGTCGGTCAGCGCATCGAGGATCGCCAGGTGAAGTTCGAACGCGGTCGCGTCGGTGACCACTGCGGCGATCTCGACCTGGTCGAGCTGCTGGTCCGTGTCCCGCGTGCGCATGAAGAGTTCCAGGACAACGCCTGCCTTCGACTCGCGGGCCTCGAGGATCGCGTCCTCACTCGGAGCGGTCCCGGTCGCCTCCATCCGGGCGATCGCCTCGACCGCGAACTGCCACTCGGCGAAGTAGCTTTTCTGCGTGCGGAGCCATTCGAGCGGCCCGGCGGCCCGGGCGAAGTAGCCGCCAGGGCCCATCGCCTCCTTCGCGATCCGGGCCAGGTGCCGGCGGAAGACCTGCTCGCGAGCCTGGCTGAGTTTGCGGATGAAAAGCCGCCGACCACCGAAGTCGATAAAGCCCCCGCTGACACCGGCGGGGAGGGCTGCGTTCGT
>Ga0137319_1000119_pt1 | contig 32113 bp, 21 predicted proteins | sample EasRivERMZT333_2_FD_104752 | JGI IMG/M metagenome (GOLD analysis project Ga0137319, IMG submission 104752) | Soil microbial communities from meander-bound floodplain in the East River, Colorado, USA - East River MetaG ERMZT333_2 | ecosystem: Environmental > Terrestrial > Soil > Floodplain ... | reverse complement strand
TTCGCCAATCGCCAGCGCCAGACCCTCGTCCGCATGTTCGGCTGTGAGGACCTGGTATCCTTTCTTTTCCAGATAACGCGATACCAGAATGCGATTGTTCTCGGTGTCCTCGATGTAGAGAATCTTGAACATAACATCGGCTGCTGTTCCGAGACTACACATAACCGAACGGGGCGGATGAGCCAATCTATTTTGCCAATTTCCAGACGGAACATTGCATTTAGCCGCCAACGCGTTACTCTCCCGCATGCAGAAATGGGAAAGACCGCCCGCCGATCCTGAGCTGAAACGGCGGATTCAAGAACTGATTGCTCATAAAGGCGGCGGCCATAATGCGGATCTCGTGGCCGATATCGTCGAGAACGCTCTGAAACTTCTCACCGACGTTGAAGCCCGCGGCGACGTGCGCGTCATCCAAACGGCCATCCGCGAGCTGCGTTATGCCTTCAAACTTTTTGCCCCGCACGCGCACGTGCGCAAAGTCACCATGTTCGGTTCCGCCCGCGCGCTGCCGTCCAAAAGTGAATATCAGCAAGCCGTGGACTTCGCCCGCAGAATCGCGGCCGAAGGCTGGATGATCATCACCGGCGCCGGCCCCGGCATCATGCAAGCCGGACACGAAGGAGCAGGACCGGAAAGAAGTTTCGGCGCCAACATTCGGCTCCCGTGGGAGCAATCCGCCAATCCGATTATTGAAAAGGATGAGAAGCTGATCACCTTCAAGTATTTTTTCACCCGCAAGCTCACGTTCGTCCGTCACTCCGATGCGATCGTGCTCTTCCCGGGCGGGTTCGGCACGCTGGACGAAGGCTACGAGGCGCTCACGTTGATGCAGACCGGCAAGAGCCGCGTCATGCCGCTGGTGCTGATGGATCGCCCCGGAGGCGCCTATTGGCGGACATGGGACAAACACATCCGCGAACATTTGTTGCGCAACAGCTTTATCTCACCGGACGATCTGGACCTGTATCAAATAACCGATGATGCGGACGAGGCCGTGAAAATCATCACGCGCTTTTACCGCAACTATCATTCCCTGCGCTTTGTGCACGAGTTGCTCGTCATCCGGCTCAAACACGCCCCTTCTCAGTCGGCCATCGAGGGGCTCAACCAGGATTTTGCCGACATCATCGCGGGCAAAAAAATTGAGGTCATCGAGCCCACACCCGAAGAACGGGAGGACAACCAGTATGTGGAACTGCCCCGAATCGCCTTTGGCTTCAACCGACGGGATTACGGCCGGCTGCGGCAACTGATCGACGTGCTGAATAGCTTTTGAGGCCTGTCCGAAAGGAACGGAATCGGTGCCCGCCAACGCGCGTTCAATTGATGCCGGACGTGACCAACTCGACCAGCGCCGCCTCTTTCTCGGGGCCCTTGATGAAGTCCAAGGCGCGAAGGTAACGCTCCCGCGCACCGGGTGGAGTATTCTTGTCGGTAATAATCTTCACCAACAGCGCCGGCGCTTTGGCGGCACGCGAACGCCAGATGAGGTCGCGCCCGGCAGGAGTATTCCAATGGTCGCCCACTTGCGCGAGCCACGCTTCGAAAAACTTGTTTTCCTGTTTGTCCATGCCGATGCCCAATGCTTCCAGATACCAGCGGTCTTTGCCGTCGTGCTGCTTTGCGAGGGTTGCCCACAATTTGGGCGCTTCCGGCGACGGATTGTGCCGCAGTGCGATGGAGCACTCGCGGCGGACTTGTGGTGAAGCGTCCTCTTTCAATCGCCTGACCCAGGGAATCACATCCAGCTTCAAGGAACGTGCCGTGCGCAGACCGACAATGCGAATATTGGGATCCGGGTCCTTCACGGCCGCATCCACATACTTCTTTTCGCTTCCTTTGATACGGGCCAGGAGTTGAAGCGCCCGCGCTCTGATGCGTTGCTCATTCTTCCTCCAGACCTTCAGCAACTCGTTCTCAGCCTTGCCTTGCATCTGGTATAATGCCGTCCACGCCAGATACCGCGTGGCCTGATTAGGTGAGTGCAGAGCTGCCACGCAGCCCTGCGCCGTCTCATAATCGAATTGCGGGACAAACGGTTTGTTACCGGCGGGGGCCACCCGATAAATCCGGCCGGTCATGGTTTCAAGCGCGCGATCGGCCATATTGTGCCCGCCGACACCTGCATCGTTCCAATCCGCGACGAGGAGCGAGCCGTCGGGAGCGACGCACGCGTCCGCTGGCCGGAACCAGTTGTCGCCGCCCCAGAGGACATTCTTCATCGTGGCGCTGTAACCGGCGCCGTCGTTCTGAACCGGATAGGCGCGGACCACCCGTGGACCGGCATCACAGTGTAGGATTTCGTTGTAAAACGAGGCCGGAAACAGGTCGCCTTCGTAAACGAGAATGCCCGTGGGCGACCCATTGCCGGTGGTCAGAAGATTCGGCACGACGCCCGGGTCGAACTGGTGCCAATGGTAGGCAGGCCGCAACTCTTCGCTGGCGCCTTTGGCCTGAGCCTTTTTCCAATCAACGCTCCAGGCCGCGCCGGTCATCTCATCCTGGTAACCGAAGTTGCCGAACTCCATCACGTAATTGATGCGCACGCCGCGGTTGCCGTCGTCGTCGTTGTCCGACTGCCAGAGTGTGCCGAACGAATCGATGCACACTTCGTAATTGTTCCGGAAATTCCAGCCGAGCGTTTCCATTTCGGAGCCGTCGAGGTTGCAACGCAAGACCATTCCCTGGCGGTAGGGATTGCCTTTGCCGACGATTGGATTTCCGGCCAGGTCCACGACTGTTTCCGATTCATGCTTCGGCACCGGACCATTTGATGGCAACGTCAACAGGCCTCCCTTGGGCCGGCGCAATTCCTTCACCTCGTTGCCAAAGTTGAAGTAAAGCTTGCCGTCCGGTCCGAACACGAAGGCGTGGGTGCAATGGTCGTGGTCGCCTCGGGAAGTATCCTCCAGAAACAACTCGCGCTTGTCGGCCTTGTCATCGCCATCGGTGTCGGTGAGCACGAACACCCATGGCGAGGCCGAAACGATCACTCGGTTGCCCAACACACAGATGCCGAGCGCCGTATTGACGGTCGGGTCCTGATAAAAGACTGTGTGCTTGTCCGCCGCGCCATCTCTGTCAGTGTCTTCCAGGATGAGGATGCGATCGCCGCCCGGACGCAGGATGCCCCATTTTTGGAACGTGGACCGGTAGTTCGCGCCTTCGCAAATCCAGACACGGCCCCGGGCATCCACGTCCATGTCGGCAGGATTCACCACGTCCGGTTCGCAAGCGAAGAGCCTGGCTTCGAGGCCACCAGCTACCTCGAGCTTTTTCACGTCAGCCAGGGCGGATTCGCGGCCATAGCGATGCGGCGGTTGGGATGGCGGCGAATCGTCCGCGGCTCCAGCGGCAAATGGAGAAATCGCCAGGACGACAACAAGTGACAAAAGCTTTGAGACGACGACATTCATAATTGTGTGCCCTGTTAAATTACTTTTCGGGCTTGGAGTCGAGATTTTCCTTCAACTCCTCGGCAGTGAGGGGACATGACACACCGCCGGGCGGCACCTCGACTTTGGCAATCCACAGAACCGCATTGAGAACAATCTTGCGGAAGTTCTCATCGCCCCAATTGCGGTGGAAGTGTCCCCCAGTGAATCCGAAGCCGCGTCCGCCATCCGGTCGATCGATAGCCCACATCAGGACTTCCCCTTGCCCTCTGGCCGCCACGATGTGTGGGTAGGGGCCGTAGGAATTCTGCCGCGTCTCATCGGACGGTGTCGCAATGAGAATGGGTGTCACCTCCCGGGGTTCGGGGCGAAAGCGAATATGGAAATACCATTCATCGTTTACGGCGAAGGGCTGGACTCCCCGCGTGATGGGATGGTCCGGCAACGACGTGAATTCCGCCGTCCAGATCGGATTAATGGAATATCCCACTTCGTAATAGCCGCCAATCCAATCGAGAAACTCAGCCCCGCCCCTGTCCTTGGGCACTTCCACCGCGAAGTGGGCGCAGCCGAGCCCGACGCCTTTGCGCATCAATTCGCCGAGCAACTTCAGCCGCGGCGCTTCGATAGCAGGATGCTTTCGCCCGCCGTCCATGTAGAGGAAAATGGCGTCAGCGCCTTGAAATGCCTTGGGATCTTCCGGCCAGCTGTTGGTGTAAATCCTGGCCTTCAAACCGCCCAAGCGATCGAGGCATTTCTTCAGCAGAATCGCGCCGGCCTTGAACTCGTGCTCGCCCGACCGGTGACTTGGGGCTCCCGCCACCAGCACAATCGTTTTGTCCGCGCCGACAACCTGGAAACTGACCACGAGGACAACGCTCATCACCAGCAGTTTGGAAAAATGGCTCATCATTCTGAAAGCCATGTCGAATCCGCCAGAGCTATGGCCCAGCCTTGGGCGATCCGGCTGCCGGCGCAGAAGGTGGCTTGCTTGGCCCTTTCGGATCAAGATTGGCAGACAACTCTGCCTCTGTGATCGCGCATTCCACACCTTGCGTGGGCACTTCACCTTTGGCGATCCACAGCAACGCGTTGAGAACGACTTTGCGGAAGTTGTCGTTGCCCCAGTTCACGTGGCGATGGCCACCCGTGAAGCCCAAGCCACGGCCGCCTTCCGGCCGCTCGTAAACCCACATCATCACCTCGTCCCGCCCGCTCGCATCCTTGATGTGTGGATAAGGACCTTTGGGATAAACGTAAGGACCGTCCCGCACTTGATCCGACGGCTTTGCGACCAGAATGGGGGTCAAGCCCTTTGGATAGACCCGCACGGCGCCATCGGTCGAGGCATCATTATGCATCTCGGGGCGCCAACGCATGTTGAAATACCATTCGTCCAGGACGGAAAATGGTTTCACGCCACGCGTGACAGGGTGGTTTGGAAAGTTCTTGAACTCCGGCGACCACATCGGGTTCACCGAGTAAAGGTGCTCGTAATAGCCGCCGATCCAGTTGTGCATCGCCTGCCCGGGATAGCCTTGGGGCACTTCGACGCCGTAATGCGCACAGCCGATGCCGACGCCTTTCGTGGCCAGCGTATCCATCAGCTTCATGCGATCCTGCCGGATGGCGGGATGGCCACCGCCACCGTCAGCGTAAATCAGGATGGCATCCGCATTCTCGAAGGCGCCAGCTTCATGCGGCCAGCCGTTGGAATAGACCACTGAAGTAACGCCCGGCACGGAATCGAAGCACTTCTTGAGAAGCAAACAGCCGGCGCGGAATTCGTGATCGCCTGGACCGTGGCTCTGCCTGCCGGCGATAAGAACGATTTTCTTTTCCGCGGCGAAGGATGAACAAAGACTCATCAGCGCGGCGACGAAAAACCAAACGTTCAATCGATTGCTCGCTTTCATGGGCTGTTCTGAACTGGTCAAAGCGGCGCGAATTCAGGGATCGTGTTAACACGACCTCGCGCCGTTTGACAATAAGAGTTTCTGGCTGGCCCGGGCGGGAAGCGTCTCAGCTTTTGAGCAGTGGGTGAATGCAGCATCGAGCTTAGCTCCAATGCCTTTGGGAAAATCAGGCAGGCGTTTGTCCCGGAGGGACGTCCGAAAATAGCCCGGCGTTTCAACGCCGGGTTGAGCCGCGAATACAGACAAGTCCCGGAGGGACGGCAGGAAATCCAACTCTTAAACCTGATCTTCTTTCGTCCCTCCGGGACTCGGTGGTTTTTGAACCGCACCACCCGGCGTTGAAACGCCGGGCTATTTTCACCAGGTCCCTCCGGGAGAAGGGACGGCGAATTCCCGAAAGGCATTAAGCTTAGCCCGGAGGGCTGACGGCACAGATCCGCAAACGTCGGCTGCTCTCACGACGAACGAACGCGGCCTAATTCCTTCGTCCCTTCGGGTCCAGATTCTGTTTGAGTTCCTCCGCAGTAACGGAACATTCAACGCCATTGGCCGGCACGCCCGCTTTGGCGATCCAGAGCAGCGCGTTGAGCACGACTTTGCGGAAGTTCTCATCACCCCAGTTCTTGTGGAAATGCGCGCCGGTAATCCCAAAGCCACGTCCGCCCCCTGGCCGTTCATAGGCCCACATGACATGCTCCGCCATGCCCTTGCGCTTCTGCACTTCGAGATTGCCGCCGTGCGAACTGCTCGCGCCCTCCTTGCCGCGCGTTGAGTCAGGCGGCACGGCACTCAAAATCGGCGTGACACCCTTCATCCCCTCGGCAAAGCGCATGTGATAGTACCATTCATCATGTATCTTGAACGGCTTTACCCCGCTCGTGATCGGGTGCGTGGGCAATTCCTTGAAGTCAGCATCCCAGTGCGGGTTCACGGACCAGAATGTTTCAAAGTAACCACCCTGCCATTGCAGAAACTCCGGTCCGCCCTTGTCCTTGGGAACTTCGACGGCGTAATGGCAGGTGCCGAACCCCACGCCTCTTTCCATCAGGTCGCCGAGTAACTTCAGCCGATCGGGCTTGATGGCAGGATGCCCGCCTCCGCCGGTGGAGAAGATGAACACGGCGTCGGCCTTGTCGAAGGCATTCGGGTCGGTCGGCCAGTTGTTGGTGTAAACGACCGTCTGAATGCCTGACACCGTTTGCAGGCACTTCTCCAACAGCAAACAACCGGCGCGATATTCATGCTCGCCCGGTCCATGGCTGGGCGAGCCGGCGATGAGGACAATTTTCTTCTCGGCAGCCAAACCGGTGAATGCCGAACAACCGATCGACATGGCCAGCGCCGTCACCACAAGCGAAGTTTTCATGAGCTTGGGAGAGAGACTCAGATTTTCTCGACGAGCGGGCAGGATGACCGCGCTCCTATTTTAGAGATTTGATGCGAATGTTTTTGAACTGAACGGTCATGGGTGGGCCGACATGGATCTGCAAGGCCAGAATCCCCGACCGGGCAGCCTTGGATTCGTGTTCGTCGGTCACATCGACGGTCTGCACGCCGTTGATGAAATGCTGAAAATGATTCCCCTTCGCAATCACCACGTAATCATTCCACTCCTCGCTCTTGATCTTCGCTTGAATGTCTTCGGACTTGCCCAGCGCGCCGGTGACTTCCACTTTGTGTTTTTTGGGGTCGGCCGGGTCGGGCGTGATTACCGTTTTCTGACCGCGCTGCGCCAGGATGCCGCGCCCCTTCTCTTCGTAAAGGATGCCTGAATACGTTTTGCCCGCCTCGAAATCGGCCTGGTACCCCGCGACGATGGGGCCAAACTTGCCCTCTTCCACCACCTTGCTGCGATACTGAATGCCCGAGTTGCCGTTGACGATGCGGTAAGACAGACGCAGTTCGAAGTCATCAACGTCGCCCATGGTGTAAACAAGAAATGTGTTGTGCGTCAGCTTCGGCTCGGCCTTCGTGACGCCGGTAATGGCCCCGTCCTCCACCCACCAGAGAGCAGGGTTGCCTTTCCACCCGGAGAGGTCTTTGCCATTGAAAATGCTTTTGAAGCCTGACTCCTGCGCATTCGACGGCAGCACCAGCCACAGGCCGGCAACGATGGAGAACAATGCAGAATGTGCTTTCATAAATGATTTGGTGTGGATCTGACGTTCATTTCTTCGACAGCGTCTTCTTGAGAAACTTCAGCCCCTTGACAGCGATTTCGTCCCGAGTCGGTTCCATCTTGCGCCAGATGGCGGCCGCGCGAGCGATGACCTTCACGTCCGTGGTGAAGGATTCAATCACGACGTCGCCTTTGTATTTAATGGCCTTGAGCGCCGCGGCGATCGGCTTCCAGTCGATGTGATCGTTGCCCGGCGTGCCGCGGTCGCTGCCGCAGGCGTGAAAGTGGGCCAGATGTTTTCCGGCTTTGCGAATGGCCGTGCCCTGGTCTTTTTCCTCGATGTTCATGTGGAACGTGTCCAGGTGCAGCTTGAGAGCCGGGCTGCCGACCTCCTGAATCATTTTAAGCCCCTGGTTGCAGGTATTAATGAAGTCCGTTTCGAAACGGTTGAGCGGCTCCAGACAAACCTGGCGGCCTCTTTTCTGGGCGTACTCGCAAAGGGTTCTCAAATTGTTCACGACCGCATGCCATTGCTGCTTGTATTCCTCCGCGGGCACGGCATCGGCGCGCCCCACTGCGGAATAGACCGGCCCGATGAGCGATGGACAATCGAGCGTCACTATCTGATCGATCAGCTTCATCATGTAATCGAGGCCGATCTTCTGCTGCTCGGGCGAGCCGCGCAAATCGCGGTCCGGTCCCATACAGGCGCAAGCTGAGCCACAGACCAATCCGTTTTTGTCCAGCTCGGACTTCACGTAAGCCGGATCGATGTGCGAGGGATCTTCGATGGGGATCTCCACCGTCTCAAAGCCCCACTTCTTGAACGTCTTGAAGAGCTTCGTGCTGTCGTTGGTGAACGGAGAAGTGAACAGAAATGTATTGATGCCAAATCTCATAATGGATTTTTGCACAGGCTAAGGCAATGGCCCGCCGTGTCAAAGGGATTTGGAGCGCGCGTCTCGGAACGGGGGCATGTTTGAATGCGGCATCAAGCTTAGCCCTAATGCCGTTCGGGAATTCGTTCGTTGTCCCGGAGGGACACAGTGAAAATAGCCCGGCGTTTCAACGCCGGGTGGCGCGGTTCAAAAGCCACCGAGTCCCGGAGGGACGAAAGAGGATCGGGTTTAAGAGTTGGATTTTCTGCCGTCCCTCCGGGACTTGTCTGTATTCCCGGCTCAACCCGGCGTTGAAACGCCGGGCTATTGTCGGATGTCCCTCCGGGACACACCCCTGCCTGAATTCCCGAAAGGCATCAAGCTTAGCCCGGAGGGCTGACGGACTCGGAACCCGCCTGTTGACCGCAATGGCGGTCGGGATCGAAGTCCCGCGCCTGTCCCGAGCCCCTCCCGCCACTGTAAAACTTGCGACCGGGACGGTTGCCGTGCAGGATGAACGACCGTTGCCATGAAGAAAACCATCGGGGCCATCGGGTTTTGGCTGCTTTGCCTGACGATTTGCGGCAACCGGATCGGCGCCCTCGAGTGGAAGGGTGCCGCCAGCTATCGGTCCGCCCAACTCCCCGCTGTGAAAGCCGGCCAACCGGGCTTCACATCCCTGCCACCGGAGTTGACCGGAATCGTCTTCACCAATTCGCTGGCTCAGGACAGACATCTGACAAATCAAATCCTGCTCAACGGCTCCGGCGTGGCGGCGGGCGACGTGGACGGTGACGGCTGGTGTGATTTGTATTTTTGCGGGCTGGACGGACCAAACCAACTTTATCGCAACCTGGGCAACTGGAAATTTCAGGATATGACTGCCGCTGCCGGTGTGGCCTGCGCCCAGCTTGATGCGACCGGAGCGGTTTTCGCCGATCTGGACGGTGATGGCGACTTGGAGTTGATTGTCAATTCCGTCGCTGGGGGAACTCACGTTTATGTCAATGACGGCAAGGGACACTTCAGCGAGTCCACCATCAATACGAACCTCAATCCCAAAACCGGCGGGATGTCCATCGCCCTGGCGGACATGGATGGCGACGGCGACCTCGACATCTACGTCACGAACTATCGCGCCGCGACCATTCGGGACCAGCCCAACACGCGCTTTACTTTTAGCACGTCGAATGGCCAGCCGGTCCTGAGCCTGATCGACGGCCGGCCCGTTACTGACCCCGATTTGGCCAATCGATTTAATTACACGATCACGCTCGGAGCAGAGGGTGGCAAGTTTCTGCACGATGAAAACGGCGAGGCGGACGTGTTGTATCGCAACGAGGGCGGGCGTCTGAGGCCCGTGTCGTTCACCGATGGCTCGTTCCTGGATGAGACTGGAAAAGCGTTGGCCCGGGCGCCGTTCGATTGGGGATTGTCCGTGATGTTCCGCGACCTCAACAACGATGGCGCGCCGGACATTTACGTCTGCAACGATTTCAAGTCGCCGGATCGCATTTGGCTCAATGACGGCAAAGGGAAATTCCGGGCCATGGATCGGTTGGCCCTGCGCCAGTCGTCCTTGTCTTCGATGGGCGTGGATGTCGCGGATATCAACCGCGACGGGCACGACGACATTTTTGTGGTTGATATGCTCAGCCGAGCGCACACCCGCCGCCATGCCCAGCGGATCGATATCAAGCCCGAAACGCTCAGCATCGGTCAAATCGACAAACGTCCCCAGTATCCGCGCAACACGCTTTTCCTCAATCGCGGCGACGGCACCTATGCAGAGATCGCGCAGTACAGCGGCCTGGAAGCCTCCGAATGGTCGTGGACGCCCGTCTTCCTGGACGTGGACCTCGACGGCTACGAGGACATCCTCATCTCCAACGGCTTCGAGAGGGACGGCATGAACGTGGACGTCCTGCGGCGTCTGGAAGCCATGAAGAAGGAAACGAAGCTCTCCTCCCTCGAACAGCTCCGCTTGCGCAAGATATTTCCCAGGCTCGACACGCCCAACGTTGCTTTCCGCAATCTGGGAAATCTGAAATTCCAGGAGATGAGCGCACCATGGGGCTTCAACGCGCCCGGCATTTCCCAGGGAATGGCCCTGGCCGACCTGGACAATGACGGGGATCTGGATGTGGTCATGAATGATTTGAACCGCGCGGCCGGAATCTATCGCAACGACTGTCCTGCCCCTCGTCTGGCCGTCCGCCTGAATGGGCAGGCGCCCAATACCCAAGGCATCGGAGCGAAGATCAAAGTGACGGGCGGACCGGTCACTCAAAGTCAGGAGGTCATCTCTGGCGGGCGATATTTATCCGGCGATGATCCGATGCGCGTCTTTGCGGCGGGCGCTGGAGATATGACCATTGAGATAACGTGGCGGAGCGGCAAGCGCACGGTCGTCAATGCAGCGAGGTCAAATCACGTTTACGAAATTGAAGAAGGCAGAGCAGCCGTCTCGCCTGCTTCCCGAACGGAAAGGGCAGACGAGACGCCTTCCGTGCTTTTTACCGACGCGAGTCATTTGCTCAAGCATATCCACCATGAAGAGCCGTTCGAAGATTTTGCGCGACAACCCTTGCTCCCGAACCGGCTGAGTCAGGCGGGGCCCGGCATCGCGTGGTTCGATCTGGATGGCGACGGCTGGGACGATTTGTTGATCGGGAGCGGCCGTGGCGGACAATTGGCCGCGTATCGAAATAACGGAAAGGGTGGCTTCAGCCGAATGGAAGCCGCGCCATTTACGCAACCGGTCACGCGCGATCAAACCACTGTGCTCGGCTGGCGCCAGGCGGATGGAAAAACAGTCGTGCTGGCGGGCTCGGCGAATTATGAAGATGGCCTGGCCGTCGGCACCCCGGTGCGCCAATATGATTTGGCAGCGAAAGTCCTGGAGGATTCGCTGCCTGGCCAGACTTCCAGCACCGGGCCGTTGGCGATGGCCGATATCGACGGCGACGGTGACCTGGACTTATTTGTGGGCGGCAGAGTCGTTCCTGGACGCTACCCCCGTCCGGCTTCATCGACGCTCTTCCGCCATGGAGGCGGCAAATGGACGCTGGACGCCGAGAATGCGAAGCGTTTGGCGAATCCTGGCCTGGTCACAGGCGCCGTCTTCAGCGACATCGATGGCGATGGGGACCCGGATTTGATTCTGGCCTGCGAGTGGGGACCGGTGCGCGTTTTTCGAAATGCTCAGGGAAAATTTACGGAGGCCACCGCGGACATGGATCTCAACAAATACTCCGGCTGGTGGAACGGTGTCGCGACGGGCGACTTTGATGGCGATGGGCGCCTGGATATCGTGGCTTCAAACTGGGGCCGGAACTCACGCTATGAAAGTTTTCGCAGCCAACCGTTGCGCCTTCTCTATGGCGATGCGGACGGCAATGGCACGGTCGAGGTATTGGAGGCTTATTCCGATCCACAGGCGAACAAGCTTCTTCCCTTGCAACCGTTTCATCTCATCGGCGCGGCGCTGCCGTCGGTTGCCGAGCGCCTCGGAACCTACACGTCTTATGCGACGAAAGATCTCGATGAAATCCATGGGCCTGGTTTGAAAGGCATGAAGGAGTTGACCGCCAACTGCCTGGAATCGACCGTCTTTTTAAATCGCGGAAATCACTTTGAAGCCAGGCCCCTCCCCACCGACGCGCAGATGAGTCCGGCCTTCGCCGTTTGTGTCGGCGACATGGACAGCGACGGCACGGAAGACATTTTCCTGAGCCAGAATTTTTTTGCCACGCAACCGGACACATCGCGCTACGATGCGGGACGCGGATTGTGGCTTCGAGGCGATGGCAAAGGTGATTTCAAAGCGGTGCCAGGCCAGGAGAGTGGCATCACCGTTTACGGCGAGCAACGCGGTGCGGCGCTGTGCGATTACGACGGCGATGGCCGGGTGGATCTTGCCGTGACACAGAACGGACAGGAAACGAAGCTTTACAAGAATGTTGGAGCGCGGCCCGGGTTGCGTGTGCGGTTGAATGGCCCGCCCGGAAATCCCTACGGTGTCGGCGCAACGATCCGTCTGGTCAGCCAGGAAAAGGCGGGCCCGGCGCGAGAAATCCGCGCCGGCTCCGGCTATTGGTCGCAGGATAGCGCCGTGCAGGTGATGGCGATGCCGGAAAGCCCCACCCAGCTTTGGGTACGCTGGCCGGGAGGCAAAGTGACTACAGCGATCCTGCCTTCGGAGGCGCGCGAGGTCTCCCTCGATATCGACGGTAAGAGCAACGTATTGCGTTAAGCTTGTGCCATTGAACAGCCAGTCCGGAGCGCAGACGTCCCGTCCGCCGGTTGATGTAAAAGGAAGCGCACCAGCACGAAAGGCGGACGAGACGTCCGCGCTCCTGTCCGGGCGGTTCACCTTTTGGAGCTGCCTGGTCATCTCCTGTGTTCTGCCCTGTTCCCTTGACGCCCTGGACTGGAAAGCCGGGGCTGGACATCGCTTTGCCGAACTTCCAGTCCCCAAAACCGGCAAAACCGGTTTCACCCAAATGCCCGGCAAACAAACCGGCATTCTCTTCATCCATTCGCTGACCGAGGAGCGCGGCCTTACCAACCAAATCTTGATGAGCGGCTCCGGTCTGGCGGCGGGCGACGTCGATGGTGACGGCTGGTGCGATCTTTACTTCTGCAATCTCGATGGATCGAATGCGCTTTACCGAAATTTGGGAAGCTGGCAGTTCGAAGAAATCACGACCGGCGCTGGCGTTGGTTGTCACGGGCAAGCCTCCACTGGCGCCCTGCTGGCGGACGTGGATGGCGACAGCGATCTGGACTTGCTGGTGAGTTGCATTGGGCGCGGAGTGCGGCTGTTCACAAATGACGGCAAAGGAAAGTTTATGGAGAAGACCGCCGCAGCGGGATTGACCAGTCATGCCGGCAGCATGTCGATGGCGCTGGCGGACATCGACGGCGATGGCGACCTGGACTTGTACGTGGCCAATTATCAGACCAGCACCATGCAGGATGAGCCGGGCATTGTCTTTCGCGTCGCGCTGACCAACGACCAGCCGACCATCACGCTGATCGATGGCAAACCGCCTACTCCGGAGTCGCGCACACGGTATCGCGTGGATCCGCTCAGCAGGAGCATCCTCGAGAATGGCGAGGCCGACATGCTCTATCGCAACGATGGCCGTGGCCAATTCACGCTCGTGTCGTGGACCGATGGCTCATTCGTCGATGAAGATGGCCGTCCCATCTCAGCACCCTATGACTGGAGCTACACCGTGATGTTTCGAGATATGAATCAGGACGGCGCGCCGGACATCTACGTCTGCAACGATGCCGACTCCGTCGATCGGATCTGGCTCAACGATGGCAAGGGGAGGTTCAAGGCGATGCCACGGCTGGCCCTTCGCCACACCAGCTTTTCTTCGATGGGTGTGGATTTTGCCGACATCAATCGCGACGGGCTCGACGACTTTTTTGTGGCGGACATGCTCTCACGCGAACACGCCGTGCGTCAGACGTTGATGGTGGACCGCCGGCCTCGGATTCCTCCGGGACAAATCGACAACCGCCCGCAGTATGGCCACAATACTCTCTTCTGCAATCGTGGCGACGGCACCTACGCGGAGGTAGCCCACTTTGCCGGCGTGGAAGCGTCGGACTGGTCGTGGACACCGGTCTTTCTGGACGTGGACCTGGATGGTTTCGAAGACTTGCTCATCACGACCGGATTGGAGCGCAGTCTGCGCAATGCCGACGCGCGTGCCTTCCTGGCGTCCGAGCGGGCCGCCAGAAAACTTTCCAAGCCCGAGTTCCTGAGCTTGCGCAAAAGAATAGCTCGGCTCGAAAGTCCCAACTTCGCCTTTCGCAACCGCGGCGACATGACTTTTGAGCCGGTCAGTGCGGCGTGGGGGTTCGACTCACGTCAAGTCTCGCACGGCATGGCGCTGGCTGACCTGGATAATGATGGCGACATGGACGCGGTCATCAACTGCATGAATGGTCCGCCGTTGATTTACCGAAACGACAGTGCCGCTCCGCGGGTGGCGTTGCGTTTGAAAGGAAAATCTCCAAACACACAGGGCATCGGGGCGCGCATTCGCGTTACGGGCGGACCCGTGTCGCAAAGCCAGGAAATGATTTCCGGCGGACGGTATCTGTCCGGAGACGACGCGATGCGCGTGTTTGCTTGCGGCGCGAGCAGCAACGGTATGTCGTTGGAAGTAATCTGGCGCAGCGGCCAACGAAGCTTCATCGCAGACCTGAAGCCGAACCATGTCTATGAGGCGGACGAGTCGGCTGCCCAGCCTCGCTCCGAGCACTCCCTGCCCAGCGCCCCGCGCCCCTGGTTCAAAGATGTGAGCGAGCTGATCCGCCACCATCATCATGAGGAGGGCTACAATGATTTTGAGCGACAAAAACTCTTGCCGAGGCGCTTCAGCCAGCTCGGTCCGGGCGTCAGTTGCGCTGATTTTAACGGCGATGGCCGCGATGATCTAATCATCGGCTGCGGACGGGGAGGTGAATTGGGATTGTACCTCAACAATGGCCGAGGCGGCTTTGAGGCCATCAGCAGTGTGGAGTTGACCGGCAGATTTGCTGACGACACGGCAGGGCTGCTGGCCTTTCCTTCCGGATCGCACTCCCGGACGTTGCTGGTGGCCCTGTCGAATTATGAGAGCGGACAAACCAATGCTCCATCTGTGAAGCCGTATGAGCTTGGCACAGAGCGCGTGGATGCAAGGCCTGGTTTACCAGCGATGCCTTCGAGTCCCGGCCCCATGGCCATCGCTGACGTCAGTGGCAATGGCCAACTCGCTCTTTTCGTCGGCGGCAGAATCATCGGTGGCCGATATCCCGAAGCGGCTTCTTCGCGACTGTATCGAAGACAGGAAGGAAAGTTTCAATGGCACGACGAGGAACAAAAGGCTTTTGAAAAGGCCGGCCTCGTCAGCGGCGCCGTCTTCAGTGATCTCACGGGTGACGGGTGGCCCGAATTGATCCTCGCGTGCGACTGGGGACCGGTGAAGGTCTTTCGCAACAGCCAGGGAAAATTCCGCGATGCGACCGATGCGTTCGGCCTGGCGCAACACCTCGGATGGTGGAACGGCGTGGCCACCGGGGATTTCGACGGCGACGGTCGCATGGACATCGTGGCCAGCAACTGGGGACGCAACCATCGCTACCAATATTACTCCGCACAACCGCTGCGGCTCTTTTTCGGTGACTTAATCGGAGATGACAGCGTCCAGATTGTCGAAGCGTATTTTGATCCCGGCCTGCGCAAGCTGGTTCCGTGGCGGCACTGGGATACTCTCGGCCAGGCGCTTCCATTCGTGCAGGAAAAGTTCCGAGGCTTCGCGGCCTTCAGCGAGGCTGGCGTCACGGATATTCTGGGCGATCGCACGAGCGCCATGCACGAACTCCGTGTGAACACTCTGGATTCCGGCGTTTTCTTCAATCGCGGCGATCGCTTCGAGTTTGTCCGCTTCCCGGCAGAAGCGCAATGGGCGCCTGCCTTCAGTGTGAATGTGGCCGATGCAAATGGCGATGGCCATGACGACATTTTCCTGAGCCAAAACTTTTTCAGCGTGGATCAGGAAAGTTCGCGGCATGATGCCGGTTGCGGTCTGTGGCTCAAGGGCGATGGCCGGGGAAAGTTTTTTCCCGTGAGCGGAAGGGAAAGCGGAATCGTGGTCTATGGTGAACAGCGTGGGTCAGCTCTGTGTGACTACGATGAAGATGGCCGGGTGGACCTGGTGGTTTCCCAAAATGGAGCCCAAACAAAATTGTACCGCAATGAAGGCGCCCGGATTGGTTTGCGCGTGCGGTTGAAAGGGCCGGACGGAAACCTGGCGGGCATCGGGACGGTATTGCGTCTGGCGTTTGAAAACACGATGGGGCCGGCCCGCGAGGTGCAGGCGGGGTCCGGCTATTGGTCGCAGGACAGCCCTGTGCAAGTGATGGCCACGCCACAAGCGCCCACCGGAATTTGGGCGCGCTGGCCCGGCGGCAAAGTAACCACTACAAAGATTCCCGCCGATGCGCGCGAAGTGATGCTCGATAGTGATGGGAAAATCACAGCGCTGCGGTAACCTCCGTGCGGTTGAAAAGCCCGTACGAAGAAGCAGCAGCACCAGGAGCGCGGACGTCTCGTCCGCCGACCGCACTGGCACGACCGCCTGCGGACGAGACGTCCGCGCTCCCATCGATGGCTTTTTGCGCCTGGGTGTGCGTAATGGCGGGATGTCTTTCTCTGCACACCCTGGAAGCCTTTGAATGGAAATCGGGTTCAGGTTATCGAAGCGCCGAGTTGACGGTGCCTCGGAACGGCAAAACAGGATTCACTCAATTGACTCCAGCTCAAACGGGCATCCATTTCACCAACGTCCTCTCGGATGACAAGGCGGCTGAAAACCAGATCCGTTTGCTTGGGTCCGGTGCCGCCCTCGGCGATGTCGATGGCGACGGCTGGTGCGACGTTTACTTGTGCGGACTCGAAGGGCCCAATTCGCTCTTTCGCAATCTGGGCAACTGGAAATTTGAAAACGTCACGGACAAGGCAGGCGTGGCATGTCCCGAACAGTATTCCACTGGCGCTGTCCTGGCGGATGTCGACGGCGATGCCGATCTGGATCTTCTGGTGAATTCGCTCGGCAGCGGGACAAGGCTTTTCTTCAACGAGGGCCAAGGACGCTTCACCGAAGCCACCCACTCCGGTCTGGCGCGGAAGTTTGCCTGCACGTCGCTGGCCCTGGCGGACGTGGATGGCGACGGTGACCTCGATCTCTACGTCGCCAATTATCGCACGACCACCATTCGCAGCACCGGCCTGACCGTTCTGAACGTGAATGGAAAGCGCGTGTTGCGCCCGGAGGATCGCGAGCAGTATGAAATCACTCCCCAGGGTTTGGTGCTCGAACATGGTGAGATCGACGCACTCCACCTTAACGACGGCCGAGGAAACTTTTCGGCGCTGCCATGGACTGGCGGCAACTTTCTGGATGAGGACGGCAATCCGTTGCAGGGCGGACCCAAGGATTGGGGATTATCGGTGATGTTCCGCGATATGAACGGTGATCTCGCGCCGGACATTTACGTCTGCAACGACTTTTGGAGTCCGGACCGCGTCTGGATCAATGATGGCCAGGGGAAGTTCCGCGCCATCCCTCGCCTGGCCTTGCGCAACAGCAGCACCTTTTCCATGGGCGTCGATTTCGCGGACATCAACCGCGATGGCCACGACGATTTTCTGGTCGTGGACATGTTGAGCCGCGAACATTCGCGTCGCATGAGGCAACGGGCCATGACGGGCCAAAACTTCAATCAGACGGGCAAGATTGAGGATCGTCCCCAGGTGGAGCGCAACACTCTTCATCTGAATCGTGGAGACAACACCTACGTGGAGTTGGCCCAACTCAGCGGCGTGCAAGCATCGGAATGGTCCTGGGGCGTTGTGTTTCTCGATGTGGACCTTGATGGGTTGGAAGATGTGCTGGTGACGACAGGCCACGGCTTCGACACGCAGGACTCCGATACCGAGGACCGGATTGCCGCGCGCGGACCGGTTCCTGCGTCGCAGCTCGGTCGCAACCTGCTGATGTATCCGCGGCTGAACGTGCCTCACATCGCATTCCGGAACCGAGGCGATCTGACCTTCGAGGAAGTCAGCGCGAAGTGGGGCTTCGCTGCGGTGGGAGTCTCTCATGGCATTGCCCTGGCAGATTTGGACAATGACGGCGACCTGGATGTGGTGTTGAACAATCTCAACGGAGCGGCGGGCATCTATCGCAACGAAAGCGCCGCCCCGCGCGTCGCCGTGCGGCTCAACGGCAAACCGTCCAACAAACGAGGCATCGGGGCAAAGATGAAACTCGTCGGCGGGCCGGTCCCACAAACCCAGGAAATGATTTGCGGCGGCCGCTATCTCTCCGGCGATGATCCCATGCGCGTGTTTGCCACCGGCGCGGCCACGAATGGCCTTTCGCTGGAAGTCACCTGGCGCGGCGGCAAACAGAGCCGGCTCTCGGATGTGAAGCCGAACCACATTTATGAAGTCGATGAGGCCGGCGCGCGGGCAGACACCGATCGCCCGTCGCCCATTGCCCATCGCCCATCGTTCAAAGACGTGAGCTCGTTGCTGGACCATACGCATCACGAAGAACCGTTTGATGATTTTGCGAGGCAAGGTTCGTTGCCGAGGCGATTCAGCCAGTTGGGGCCAGGAGTGGCCTGGTCTGACTTCGATCAAGATGGGCATGAGGATTTGATCATCGGCGCCAGCCGGGGAGGCGAACTGGCCATGTTTCGCAATCGGGGCGATGGCGCCTTCGAGCGGTTGCGAACGAGCGAGACGTTTGGAAAAGCCGCGGACGATCGGACAACCCTGCTGTGTTGGCCGACCGGGCCAGGGACCACGACCTTGCTCGCTGGCCAGGCGAATTATGAGGCGCCGGATACGAATCGCCTTTCGGTGCTGCGCTACGAGATTTCGGAAACCAGAATTGAGGCCAGAGAGGGTTTGTCCGGTCACGATTCGAGTGTCGGGCCGCTGGCGCTGGCGGACGTGGATGGCGATGGCGATCTGGACTTGTTTGCTGGCGGACGCATGGTTGCGGGCCGATATCCTGAGGCAGCCACTTCGCGGCTCTATCGCAATGAGGGTGGAAAGTTTTCGTTGGCGGTGCAGTGGCCGAAACTTGGTCTGGTCAGTGGCGCCGTTTTCAGTGATCTAAACGCAGACGGATTTGCGGAACTGATTTTGGCGTGTGACTGGGGACCCATACATGTCTTTCAAAACAGCCTGGGAAAGCTTACGGAAACGACGGAGAAATGGGGCCTGGCCAAATACAAGGGATGGTGGAACGGCGTGACGACCGGCGACTTCGACAGCGATGGCAGGCTGGATATTGTGGCGGCGAATTGGGGACGCAACACGCCCTATCACGGGTTTGTCCGTGATGAACTGCGCCTCTATCACGGGGACTTTTCCAGGCGCGGCAGCGTCGAATTGATCGAGGGATACCTCGACCCCGGGAGCCGGCGAATCGTTCCCTGGCGCGATCGGGATCAGATTGCAACGGCGATGCCGTGGGTGGGCGAGCGATTTCCGACCAGGCAGGCTTACGGTGAGGCGAGCCTCGACCAGATTCTGGAGGATCATCTTCAATCAGCCGGCGAACTGAGAGTCAACTGGCTTGAGACGACGCTGTTCCTCAATCGGGGTGACACCTTTGAGGCGCGTCCTTTGCCCACCGAGGCGCAGTTCGCGCCGGCTTTCGGCATCTGCGTGGGCGATTTCGATGGCGATGGACACGAGGACGTTTTCCTGAGCCAGAATTTTTTTGACGTGGAAGAGCAGACGTCGCGTTACGATGGCGGGCGCGGCTTATGGTTGAAAGGAGATGGCAAAGGAAACTTTAGCGCGGTGAGCGGGCAGGAAAGTGGCGTGCAGGTTTACGGCCAACAACGGGGAGCAGCCCTGTGTGATTACGACGCCGACGGGCGGGTGGATGTTGTGGTGTGCCAAAATGGGGCCTCGACCCGGTTGTATCGCAACGAAGCGGGAAAGCCCGGTCTTCGAGTGCGCCTGAAGGGTCCTGCCGGGAATCCTGCCGGAGTGGGCGCAGTCCTGTGGTTGACACACGGCGGTCAACTCGGACCGGCACGCGAGATTCGTGCTGGTTCGGGTTATTGGTCGCAAGACAGCGTCGTACCCGTGTTGGCAGCAACCGAGGCGGCGGCCAGGTTGTCCATCCGCTGGCCGGGCGGCAAAACCGTTTCCTCGGACATTCCGCAAGGCGCAAAAGAAGTCGCCGTGGACACCGCCGGAAAAGTTGTTGTCGCGCGTTGAACCAAATCGTGCTCGGGGCAACGATTCGCCATCGTCCACTTAGGGAGTTGAAATCGGTTTGGGAATTTCTACAGTCGGCCCGTGCCTGGAACGGCCGGGAATTTGATGTTGCGCTGGGCGCCGACCTCGAATGGTCAGGAGCCAGGCGCACTCGGCCAGGCATCGCCAGGCACATCCATGAAGAACACTCTTTACCTTGATTTGGAGACGCAGAAGTCCGCAGACGAAGTAGGCGGGTGGGGCAACGTTCGCGACATGCGCATGAGTGTCGGTGTGACTTATAGCACCGCGCGCAATGAGTATCGAATTTATGGCGAGAAACAAGTGGACGACCTGGTGAGAGACTTGCAGCGGGCGGACCTGGTGGTGGGATTCAACAATCTGCGCTTCGATTACGAGGTGCTTCATTATTACACGGTGCTCGACTTGCGCCAGATTCCGACCTTGGACGTCCTGGTCGAATTGCAGAAGAGGCTGGCCCACCGGCTGTCGCTGGAGGCGGTGGCCTCGGCCACGTTGGGGGTGGAAAAGACGGCGGAAGGGATGCAAGCCATCCAATGGTTCCGCCAAGGCCGGCTGGTGGACATAGCCCAGTACTGCTGCTACGATGTCAAGATTACCCGAATGGTCCATGAATATGGGGCGGCTCATCGCCGGCTCTTCTACAAAGACCGTATCGGAAATCGATTGACCGTGACCGTGGCGTGGTAATTCCTATGCGACGACAACCCCTTATTTGCGTGCGCGATGTGGAAGCGAGCAGTCGCTGGTATCAACCATCGGCCCGGCCAGCCCGCTTGGTTCAGCGGCGCAGGATCGTATGAGCAAACGTCCACGCTCCATCACGGTCATCAGTTGGATCTTCATAGCCGCTGGCCTCGTCGGACTCACCTACCACGCCACCGAGTTCAACGCCCAGCGTCCATTTGATGAGGACTTTCTCTGGGTATGCTCCGTCCGGCTGCTGGCGATACTTTGCGGCGTATTCATGCTCCGCGGCCGCAACTGGGCGCGCTGGGGGCTGGTCGTTTGGCTGGGATACCACGTCGGGCTGAGCGTCCTGCACACGCCATTTGAGTTGTTCGTGCACAGTTTGCTGTTCGTTGCAGTGCTTTATTTCCTTTTTCGCCCGCAGGCGTCGGCGTATTTTCGAGGTGCGACGGCAACCGGGCCGAGAGCACGGTCAGATGAAACCCATGTGGCCTGACCCGAGCGCTCCAGTTTTGATTCGTCGTCGGCGCGTCGCATCCATGACGGCAAACTCAATTCACGGCGGTTGCTTATGCGGAGCCGTACAGTATGAGGCGACTGGACGACCGTACCATATCACCCACTGCCATTGCGTGGATTGCCGTCGAAGCAGCGGTGCGGCGTTTGTGACATGGGCGTCTTTTCGGCGAGCCGAGTTTCGCTTCACGAAGGGTCAGCCGCGAGTCCTATCGTGGGCAGGGCGGCTGCGCTCATTCTGCACGGCGTGCGGCACTCCGTTGACGTTCATGAGCGCACCACAAGCCGAGGAGGTCGATGTCACCGTTTGCAGTTTTGACCACCCCGACACGGTCTCACCCGCCGACCACACCTGGGTTGATGACCGGTTGCCTTGGATTCGTCTAGCCGATGAGTTGCCCGCTTATGGACAGCAGAGACCAAACCACGACGCGTAAGACTTGGAGCAACTTTGTCGCGCGTCCGACGGCAGCGTGCATTCGCGTATCCGTAGTATTTTGAAGAAGTGAAGAAATGCCTTGTAACGCGGACCAGAGACGGGAATGCGCTGCGCACCGCGGCAGTGGTGATCTGCGCCATGCTGGCGGTGTCGGAATTCGGCGGTCCGGCGCAGGCGGGGACCCTCTACTGGGACACCGACGGCTCGACCGGGGGGAACAACGCGTCCACTGGCGCGAACCTGGGCGGTTCAGGTGTCTGGAGCACGGCGAGCACTAACTGGTGGGACAGCAGCCTCGGAACACTTCAAGTCTGGACTGGCGGGAGCGATACGATGTTCTGGGGAACGGGGGGCGCGATCACCGCTTCGACAGTTTCGGCCAGCAGCCTTGCCTTCAAGACGACCGGTTACACGGTCCACTCTGGCACGCTGACCATGATCGGCGCAGCCAGCTTCAACGTGGACTCCGGAGTCACTGCGACCCTCAGCACGACAATCGCGGGCACCAACACTCTGTGGAAGCTCGGCGCCGGCACACTCATTTTATCCAATCCGGCCAACATCAACACCGCCAACACCGTCGCGGGCGGATGGCGCATCGAGGGCGGCGGCACGCTCCGCATCAGCGCCGATGGCAGCCTGGGCGCACCGCTCCCCGACAGCGCTCGTAACACAGTCACCGACATTCAGCTCAATCAGTCCACCATCCAGGCAGGCGCATCCTTCGAGCTCGACATCAATCGCCGCACCAAGATCAACACCAATGCCTCCACCAACCGTGGCGACGCCGTCATTGACACGCACGGGAATGTGCTCACCTGGTACGGTTCGCTCCAGGGCGGACCCGGCTCGCTGCGCGTCATCAACTCCGGCGGCTCTCCCGGCCTGCTCATCCTGGGCACCGACGACAAAGCCAGCGTCAATCCCTTCGGGAGCACGTTGGCCGCCGGCACCGTCAATCTTACAGTCCAGGACGGCGCCATCGTCCAGACCTCCGGCACCGTCACGCCCACCAACGGAGAGCTCGGCAGTGAAACCAACACCGCCGGCGCTGTGTTGGCAATCAAGCTCGACAACGGCCAAATCCGATCCGAGTCCGGCGGGTATTTTTTTCAACGTAACCTCATCCTCGGCCCGGGCGGTGGCAGCCTCGATGTCGGTGCGTGGGAGCAGACCTTCACCGGTACGATCTCCGGGCCCGGCTTACTGAGCAAGGAAGGAAGCGGGAGACTCACCCTCGACAACTCCAGCGCCAACTGGACGGGCGGCACCCGGATCCGCAGCGGCACTCTCGAACTCGGCCGGCGTGGGTCCAACGGCCTGCTCCCCGGAACCCTTGCCAGTCCTTCCTCCGTCGTCATCTTCAGCGGTGCGACGCTCAAATTCAACCGCGGCTCCGACAAATCCTTTTTTGACATCATCTCCGGCGCAGGCAGGGTCACTGTCGCCAACTCGAGTACCGCCACCGTCAGACTCGTGTCCGACAATACCTATACAGGCCAGACAACCATTAGCTCGGGCACGCTGATGATCGGGCAAGGGAATCCCGGCCAGCCGGGATCGATCGTGAGCAGCGTCGTGAACAACAGCGGAACTCTTGTATTCAATCGTGTCGAGGACCTGACCTACGCCGGCGCCATCAGCGGATCCGGTGTCATGACCAAGCAAGCCGCAGGGAAGTTGGTGCTGACGGGGACGCACGGTTACACCGGCGCCACAACTGTGAGCGCGGGCACACTCGTGGTAAACGGCGCCATCGGCGTCAGCGCCGTCACCGTCACCGGCGGCTCGCTGGGCGGCAACGGCCTCATCCAAGGTCCTGTCACGATCCAAGCCGCCGGCCGCCTTGCGCCCGGCACTTCCATCGGCGCCTTGACCATCAGCAATTCTTTAAACCTTTCCGGTGTTACCGTTATGGAACTGAGCGCCGCCGCGCGCACAAACGACCTTGTTCGCGGCCTCACCACCGTCACTTACGGAGGCACCCTCACCCTGTCCAACCTGGCAGGCACTATCACCGCTTCGAACGCCTTCAAAATCTTTAACGCGAACAGCTATCGCGGCGCTTTCGCAGCGCTCCTTCCCGCCAGCGCGGGCGCGGGCTTTGCTTGGAATACGAACACGCTCGTCACGGACGGAACGCTCCGAGTCGTCAGCACCGCCCCGGTTACAATCACCCACGCGCGCTCGGGAAACCTCCTCACCTTTTCCTGGCCCGCCGACCACATCGGCTGGCGTCTCCAGGTTCAAACCAATTCCACTGCTGTCGGTGTGGGCACGAATTGGCTCACCGTGCTCAATTCCATCGCCACCAATCAAATGACCGTCACTCTTGATCCCACCGCCGGCTGCGTCTTCTATCGCCTGATCTATCCGTGACGAAAGGGCAGGCGAGAATTTCGAGATTCGGTCTTTGTTGGGTAATGCGGGCGGCTTGCCATGTGCACTCACCAGTCCATACGCAGCTACGTGCAGGGGATAATGGCCAATGGCAGATGGCAAAGAGCGCCGGAGGCGCGGCAACGGCCAATTCACAATGGCGGATCGCTTATCAACAAATTACAAATCAAAGCCGCGAAAGGAGATTCATATGGCTAAATACCAACATTTCGAGGAACTGCCCGTGTGGCAGGAGGCCAAGCGGCTTTACAACGCCGTGCTCGATCTACTGGAAGAACCGGGCGTGCCGCTGACGCCGGGTTTCCGCAATCAGCTCGACCGCGCCGCGCTCTCAGTGTCGAACAATGTTGCCGAGGGATTCGAGCGCTCAACCACGAATGAATTGCAGGCATTCATTGCCATCGCGCGCGGGTCGTCCGGCGAGGTGCGATCCATGATGGCGGTGGTGAAAGATCGGCCCAAGCTCAAAGGTTACATCTCCGCGCTGCAAAAGATTCGCGAACTTGCCGAGTCATGCGCGCGGCAGTTAACGGGATGGGCCGGTTCGATCGACAAGTTGCCCTTCGAGGGGCGCCGGCATTTGCCGGAGAAGCAGCGAGCCTCGCGGGAGACCATGCAGAAGACGCGTGATTTCCGTCAGAACTTTCTGCGGAACCTCAAGCCCGAGCATCCGCTCTACAAATCGGCTGAAGCCCGCGCCGCGAGGGGAGAGGCTGTGGAATAGCGTGTGGAGGGGAGATGGCAAATGGCAGATGGCTTATGGTGGATTGTGGGAGATGGCAAGTGGGAGATTGTGGGAGATGGCAAGTGGGAGATGGCTTATGGTGAGTGGCAAATCTCAGATGCTTATGGTCGATTGTGGGAGATGGGTCGTTTTGCCATTTGCCATTGCCCATTTGCCATTTACCCGCCACACCAGGAAACGTGCATCGCACCTGTGCAGCCGAATGAACTTTTCGGACTCGCTCCCCGACATACAAGTGACAGGATAGACAGAACAAATCGGTTTGGCGCATGTCACATATGGTCCAGGCGTCGGGCGACGTGGAACAACTCTACCGGGACAGCCGGGAAAGGCTGACTGCCTACTTCCTGCGCCGGCATCGTTCGACCGAGACTGCCGAGGATCTGTTGCACGAAACATTTCTGCAATTGATGCGGCGAGTGGACCGTTGCCGCGCGGCGCGTTCGCCGCAGGCCTACCTGTTCGGCATCGCCCGCCACGTCAGCGCGGAAGCGTGGCGTCGGGCCCAACCGCACGCAGCGGATGAAGCTTCCCTGCTCTCTGCCGAAGCGCCGCATCCGGACCCGCGATTGTTGGCTGCCCGTGAAATCATCGCCAATCTTCCGTCATTGCAACGCGAAATCCTGGACCTGCGTTTTCAGCACGACCTTTCCTACGCTGAAATCGCCGAAGTGCTGGGCGTGCCGGTGGGGACAGTTCGTTCGCGCTTGCACAATGCGATGCACCTTTTGCGCGCGCGCCTGGAAACGAACGAGATTTAAGACTATGAAACCTGAAACCCTCGATGCCTTGTTGATCGATCGTGAACTCGGCGAGTTGCCATCCGATGTCATTGAATTGCTGGATAGCTACCTGCAATTGGCGCCGCCAGCTCGCCGCCAGGCGGAGGTGATGGCTCGAACCGTCGGGACCGCACGCGAGACGCTTCGGCGTTTCCCGGAGCTGGCGCGCGGAACCGAAGTTCAATCGCCCCCCAACGTGACGCCACCAGCTCAATGGCTGGCGCCCTGGCTGGCCCGCGCCGCCGTGATAGTCGCGGTCGCGGCCGTTGGCGGTTGGCTGGGCTATCGCGCCGGAATCAATTCGAGTTCCGTCGAATCCGCGCGGCCGAATGAAACAAGCGGCGCACAAACAGTCGCCTCCCGGCAAGGTGGCGCTGACCGCAAGGATTTGTGGGCACGTTACAATGTCGCTTTTGACCGGCATCGCGGCACATTCACAATCGCAGTCGAACCCTAATCCAGGAGGCCATGCCATGAGTATTCGCCGCATAGACGGTTTGCTTGCCATCGCCGCCCTGATGTTGATTACGGGCTGCATCGTCGATGAGCGCATGTTCTGGTCGCCGGACGGCAGGCGCGCGGCGGTGCGGTTGCCGGAGGGACTTTGCCTGATGGACGTCAATGGCAAGCTGTCAGCGCCATTGATCTCCGGGGTCACATTCGCCGCCTGGTTGCCGGACAACCGCGGTCTGGTAATCCTGCGGCGGCCCGCCACTACCAACTGGCAGGAGATCAGCCGGCTTGTTCCGCGCGAAGAAACGGCGCCGGTGGAAGCGCTCGCGGCGGGCCTCCCAGGATTGATAACGGTGGCTCTGAACGCCGCAGGTGGCGAGGCTTCGGCGTTGGAAGAGAAATTTTTTAAACCGCTCAAGTTCGAACTCGGTCCATGGCTGGTGGCGGGCTTGATCTGCTTGCGCGACACCCAGCCGGAGACGTTCAACAAACTGTTGGGGCGCGTCAAAGAGACGGACGAGCTTCAAAAGGATCTGGCGGAAGCGTGCAAGACCATCGTGCAAGAGATTAGTGTTGTGCGCCTGGACGGCGACAAGCTCGCGGGTCAACCGCTGGTGCTGGAGCGAACGCTGGCTGAGCTTGGCGAACCGCGGCCTTCTCCATCGGCAGCGGTGGTGGCATTCCTGCGCGATGATGTACTGAACGTTGTGCCGCTCGACGGCAGCACGAACCGGGTCGCTGTTAGCCGCAAGATAGCCGGCAGCTATGACTGGACACGCGATGGCAAGGGGCTGGTGTTTCCTGTCCGACTCTCTGAAAAGTGGGAAGGCAACACCATCAATCTGGCTCACATCCAGCGGCGCATTGTTGTGGGGCCGAGCGGCACGCCCATCGAAGGCGACAGTTTGTTGCTGGGAATGGGCGCGTTCGCGTTCACGCCGCGGGTGCGCTGTCTGCCCGACGGCCGGGTATTGTTTGCCAGCCAACCACTCCAGTTGCCAGCGGCCGCGAATTCCATGAGTGAGGCGCGCTTTTACGTGGTCGATCCCGCCAAGGGAACCGAGGCCGTGCCGGTCGCGATCGCGAGCGAGTCGGGCGCATTGCCGGCAGATCTGGCCGCCTTCGCCGTGAGTCCCGATGGACGCCATGTCGCCATTGGCGAGAGTGGGTCGGATGCCATCGCCGTGCTGGAAATAGCCACGGGCCGGCTGGAGGTCGTTTCTCCAAAACGCGGCGCGCAGAACCGGACCCTGCCTGCCTGGCGCGGGAGCGATGAACTCTACCTGGCCGCGCTGCCCAAAGTCGGCGCCCGACGGCCAGAATGGCTACGCTGGCGCAAGGGCGCCACACCGCAAGTGCTCAGTGCCGATTGGCCCGACACCGCCGTGCAGCCTCTGGTGAAATAGAGTGATTGCCAAAAGTAATTTCCGAAAAGGTGGGGCAAACCTGCCGGTTTGCCGCGACGCCCGGCAGGGCGTCGCCCACCTTTTCGGAAATTACTTTTGGCAATCGATATAGTTCGCGCCAAGACAGAGCCAGGTCATTTCTGCGGCGTGAAGTGCCGCTCGTGCATGGGGGCAAAGTTACCTTCTTCACAACAATGCACGAAACATTCCGTGACTGCCTTCAGTTCTTCCCAGCGCGCGCGTATCTTCTCGGCTTCCTTTTTGGAGATGTGATTGTCCGAAGCCGCGATGGCAATCACGGAAAGAAGATCCGCAAACTCCTGCACAATCTCGTTGGTCGCCGGGATGAGAAAATCCGGATGGGGATTGTGATGTTTTGGGTTCTTGATGAAAAAACCTCCCGCTTTCTGGCAAATCCATTGCACGATACGCGGGTCGTCGGTCGCGCGCAGCAGGGTCTCGATGCGGTCCAGAGGATTGGCCGTGCCGCTGCCAGCAGCGTTGTCCGGCGGTTCGGCCCATTTGTAGATCATGGAGAGGGACAGGCCCAGTTCACCGGCGACCTGTTTCGCGCTCACCTTCTGGAACACCTCGCGCAACAGTTCATGGGATTGCATGGTGCGACCTTAAAGACCTGGCGCTGCTTGGCAAGGATTAAGGCGCCCGCCAAAGTCATTCGATCTTCAACAGCTCCGCTTCCGTCCATGCGTCTTCACGATGAGCAGTCATTTCCCGGATTTTCTTGACCGTAGCAGGGTCAACCGGGGACGCCTTGTGGCCCCATTCGGCGCGCACGTAGGTGAGCACGGCGGCAATTTGCTCGTCGTCCAGCACAGCCAATGGCGGCATGTCCAGCTCGAAAACCTGTTTGTTGACCGTGACCGGTCCACGCATTCCGTGGATCACGATGCGCACCAGGCGCTGGACCGAACCGGTCGTCCAATGCGAGCCGACCAGCGGCGGGGCCAAGCCCTCCTGTCCCAACCCGTGCGGCTGATGGCAAGCCAGGCAGGTCATTTCATAAACCGCTTTGCCGGCGTCAAAATGCTTTTGCTCTTCGGCAGACAAAGCGAGTGGTGGGGGCGTGACAAGCTCGGTGGGCTTGACAGATTCAAGGCTGGCGACGCCGAACGCGGCCACGTCCCGGGCCAGCGTGAACCTGGAATTTCTGGCCAGGTCGGACAACGTCGTTTTGATCTCCGCATCCTGCCCCATCTCCCCCAGCGTGAGCGCCAACTGAATCTGGACCTCCGCATGCATATCATTCTTCAGCTTGAGGATTGTTTCCAGCAACGCGTTGGTTTCCGGTTTTGAATTTCTCAGGAACGGTTCGGAAAGACGGATTGCTGCCGCGCGAATTTTCGGTTGCTTATCCTCCAGCCCTGCCTTGAGCGTCGGCACATCAAGTCCCGCCATGCCCTCCAGAGTCCATAGCGCGTGAAGGCGAGCATGCATATTGGTCCCGCCGGTGGCAAGTGTTTTCAAGGCCGGCAGCACCGAACCATCCGCCCGTTCCACGAGCAGGCGCTGCGCGGTATCGCGCCACCAACCGTTGGGATGCGAAAGGGCTTTCACTAGCGTGCTCGCTTTTGACAGGGCTGGCTTCGGGCCGGGCGCCTTCGACTGATGGACGATGCGATAAATGCGGCCCTGGTTTTGCGGCTTGTCCAATCCGCGCTCTTCGATCTGCTTGCGCAGGTAGCTGGTCACGTAGAGGCGGTGTTGGATGATGCCATGATACATGTCCACGACGTAAAGCGCGCCGTCGGGGCCGGTGTAGGCGTTGACCGGACGAAAGCGCTCGTCTGTCGACGCGAGAAACTCTGCTTTGTTATAGGCGTTGGTCGCCGTGATAATGCCATCCTTTTCGCTGAGAACGTTTCTGCGGACCAGATTGGCGGCGGGTTCGCACACAAAAGCATTGCCATAAAAATCCCCAGGCAAGGCATCGCCCCGGTAAATGCACGTGCCACACGCGGCCGTAAATGTCGCCAGCGTCCCATCCCGGCGCAACTGGTTCGGCTCATAGGCGCGATTGACGCCGGGAGTGACACGAATCGGCCACACAGATAGGTCCTGCGCAATCTTCGCACCGAGCCCCTTGAGCTTGTTGGTCAGACCGCGCTTGTCCGCGTAGCAGGACGGGATCAAATCCCCGCGCAGTGGATCGCTGTTGGCCGTGTAAAACAGGCGTCCGAAATCGTCCTGCGAAAGCCCCCATTGCACACGGTTGATCGTGGGCTGGCGTTCCCATTTGCCGGTCGTGTTGCGGTAGCGGTTGGGGTGGTAAAGACTGTAGATCCAGTTGTCCTGCGCCCAAAGCAGTCCATTCGCATCATGTTCGGGACTCTTTCGATTGCCAAAGTCCGAAGCGACGGCGGTCTTCTCGTCGCATTGGCCATCGCCATCCACATCACGGCAAAACCAAAGGTTCGGCGGCTCACCCACCAGCGCGCCATCCCGCACGAGGCAAATCGCGCGCGGCATCACGAGTCCATCGAGAAAAACAGTTCTCTTGTCCATGCGCCCGTCGCCATCGGTGTCTTCGAGGATGACCACTTTGCCCACCGGCTCTTCTTCGCCGGTGCCATCCAGGTTTGGCATGAAGCCGCGCATCTCCACGACCCAGATGCGGCCATCCGGATCGAAGGCCAAAGCCACTGGCATCTCCACCAGCGGTTCACTGGCGACCAGCTCGATGCGGAAACCGGCCGGGAGCTTGAACGTCGTCAACGCCGCTTCAGCAGACAACGGTGGAGCCGGCGGAATTTTTCCCCTGGGCACCCGCGCGACTTGATGTTCTCCCTTCTTGTCTCCCCGCTGTGCATGAGCCGGTGACACGGCCATCCATATGATAAACAAAATGCGCAGCAACATTTTCGGGCGGATCCTGATTTTACGACTCTATAAATTGGCCTCTTGGACGGAACGGCGCTGGCAAATATTCTTTGTTTGCGAATGAAAGGACGCGAAGCTTTCGAACACCTGGCGGCTTGCCAGGGGCTTCTCTGCTCGTGAGACTATCTGAGAAAAAACGTTATGGCAGCATCTCCTTTTTGGGAAACGCCACCTGCATCCTTGCAGCTTGGCGACGGCGAAGTGCACGTCTGGCGGGCCGATTTGGATATTCCGCCTGCTACCATCGACCGGCTCCAAAAGACACTTTCACCGGCTGAACAGCAAAAGGCGTCCCGGTTTCATTTCGCGAAGGACCGGCTCCGCTATATGATTGCTCGCGGCGTGTTGCGATGCCTTGCGGGGCGCTACTGCGGACAGGAGCCGGAGTCATTTCAATTCGCCTGCAACCCATGGGGCAAACCGGCGCTTCAAAACCTGTCCATGCCCCTCCAGTTCAACCTGTCTCACTCGGGGGAGATCGTTCTTCACGCCTTTACCGTTTCACGAGAAATCGGCATCGACCATGAAACCATCCGGCCCGACTTCGCCACGCAGGAGATTGCGGAAAGGTTTTTCTCGCCGATGGAAGCCTCTCGTCTGCGGAGTTTGCGATCGGAAGTTCAGGCCCGCGCGTTCTTCACCTGCTGGACGCGCAAGGAGGCTTACCTGAAGGGTCGCGGGAAGGGATTGTCGATTGGCCTGAACAGGTTTGAAGTTTCATTCGCCTCCAACGAACCGCCCGCCCTGCTCCTCGATCAAAATGAACCGGCCGCCATCCACCGATGGACGCTCCATGAAGTGCCACTGGGAAGCGATTATGTCGGGGCAGTCGCTGTCGAAGGCAAGGATTTGCAACTGAGTTTCTGGCAATGGCAAGGCTGATAATTGGAGCGCGGACGTCTCGTCCGCATCAATCTACAAGTTCGCCTGCGGCATTCGACGCAAGCGGCCCGCAATCATTCTGGCGGACGAGACGTCCGCGCTCCTTTACTGCAAGGATGCGGTTTAGTTCTTCACAGGGAGACGCCGGGATGCTCGCGGAGGCCACAGAGGAAAGAATTGTGTTTCCCAAGCGTTGACAGGATTTCAATCGTTCCGATGATAGGCCAATGCGAATAGCCGGATCGGATCGGGCACCAAGGTTCCGGAGACACAGGTCTCTGGCTCGTGTCGCCATGCTGCTGCTTGCGACCGCGCCATTTTTCCTGCTCTCCTGTAAACGCAAATCCGGAGACGATTTCGTCCGCCTGACCAACGTTGGCAAGAATTACTACGACAAAGGCGAAGCGGAAAAGGCCGTGGCCGCATTTCAAAAGGCGCTGGCGTTGAATCCGACGCATCCGGACGCGCATCTCAATCTGGCCAACGCTTGCTTGCTCGCGAACCAGCCGGAGAATGCCCTCCAGCATGCCCAGGAAGTGCTCAAGCTGGAGCGCGATTCCGGCGCGGCCCATTATGTCCGAGGCTGCGCTTATCTCCGTCTGGGCCAATTGACCAATGCGGTGCAGTCATTGCAGGAGGCGAAGAAGATTGATCGGACCATCAACGCGGTCAGCTTTCAGCTTGGACGCGCTCATCAGCAATTGGGCCAATTGGAGGAAGCGCTGGAGCAATTTCAGGAGGTCGTGCAATTC